>Ga0255052_10002407_pt1 | contig 13546 bp, 15 predicted proteins | sample JV7_2_21_MG_FD_188632 | JGI IMG/M metagenome (GOLD analysis project Ga0255052, IMG submission 188632) | Seawater microbial communities from Jervis Inlet, British Columbia, Canada - JV7_2_21 | ecosystem: Environmental > Aquatic > Marine > Inlet | place: Canada: British Columbia | collected... | reverse complement strand
GTACCGCTAGCATGATGGACGACAGGTTGCCGCCGATGGAAAACACGGCAGCAAAGGTAATGATAATTACGCCGGCCGACCCTGCCAATTCCCGGCCGACATCGGTCAGTGTATTACTGGCCACGCCGAAATTCGGCAGGACGGATATATAGACGAGTACGATGAGAAAATAGATCGCACCGGTCGCTACTACGGTAGAAACCAGTGCTTGCGGCAGAGTGCGCCGTGGTTTGATCGTTTCGCCGGAGATGATGGTGGCCGACTCGAAGCCGACGTAGGCGTAGATCAAAAGCAAGGTCGTGCCGCCAATGTCCTCGATTTGCGGTAGCCCGGGAGGCAGCAGGGTATCGGGTGTTACGTAAGGCAGGCCGAGCAGGATCATGAGAAAAATCGGTGCCAGTTTGAATAACGTGAATACGGCCATCGTGCGGACGCCGTCTTTTACGCCAAGGTAGTTGGCGATGGTCAAGCCCACGCAAACAATCGTAATCAAAAGGCCACGGCCTATGCCATCGCCAAACCAGGGCCAGACCGCACCGAGGTAAATCGCCATGACGTTGACGTTGGCGGCGAAAGCAGTCATGCGACTCAGGTACAGAATCCAGCCGGTGCCGAATCCGACCAGCGGACCGTAGGCGGTAGTCGTATATAACACCGGGCCGCCTGAATCGCGGAAGTAACTCGCCAGTTCCGCAAAAGACAGCACCACCGTAATGACGAGGACGCCGACAACGAGAAAAAGCCACGGGCTCCAGGCGCCCGCAGCCGCTGCGATGGCCGAGGGCAGCGCGAAGATGCCGGCGCCCACGACCGAGTTAAGCACCAGGATCGCCATGCCGATAAATCCGATGCCGCGTAACAGGTGACCCTGCGGATTATCTGCAGTTGAGTCAGTGGTCAACGTGTTCCCCGGTGGTTTTTTCGTATTGCCGCAGCGCCAACAGCACCCGCACAGCGACTTAGTGTGTCAGGTTATGATAGACCTTGGTCAGAAACAGTTCCGGGTTACCGTACTTGTCATCGAATTCAGCCGTCGGCCTGGCGGCAATAACGGCGTCCAGCGAACTGCCATCGTCGATCAGACGCATGACCCGCTGGCGCGTGGCCTGTAACATTTCGACGAAGCTGGCCAGTGCGGCATGATTGCTGACTCCTCCGTGACCGGGGATCAGCACGGTGTCCGCATCGATCTGCTCCAACACCGCGCGGCAGAATTCGATCATGCCGTCAATATCGCCGCCATTTTCGGCGTCGATAAATGGGTACCGGGCGTTCAGGACGTCACCCATATGCACGACATTTTGGTCACGAAAGATAACGACCGCATCCCCCGTCGTATGTGCGGGTCCAAAGTGCATGACATCGATACGACTGCCGTTAAAATGGAATTGCATTCGGTCAGCGAACGTGATGATCGGCAATCCTTCCGGCGGGTAGGGCGGTTGAGCGTATTTTGTGGTGCTGTAATAAAGAGTATGCGTACCGACCATCATGCGCCGCGAATTGATGTGCGCAACCATCCAGGAATTTTCACGGCCCAGCAGCGGGTTGCCATCGGCATGATCGAAGTGCCAGTGAGTATTGATCGTGAAATCGACCTTGCCTCCACCGAGCCGTCGAATCTCCGCCAGCAGTTTCGGCACCATCTCCGGATACTGGCTATCCACCATCAGTACGCCCTGCTCGCCAATGGATACGGCAACGTTGCCGCCGCTGCCGGATAACAGGTGCAGGCCGGGTGCGACCTCCAGGGATGAAACATCCACGTCATCCAGGCTCGCCACGCCCCAGCCTGCCAGTAACTCCGGCAAGCTCACCGATTCGTGCGCATGCGCCGGGCCCGCAAGCAGCAACGCGTAAACGAGTGTCAGTACTGATCTCACTGCAAGCCCCCCTGAAAACAAAGAGGCAACGTTACCATGCCAAACGCATGGCCGACAGCGTGTACAATCGGCTTTCCCCCGAAACGAGATACGGTGACAAAAATGAATTTGCTTACATCGACAGGGCTGCTGCTTGTTGCCGTGTGCAGTACCGCGTCGGCGAACGATCTGTCCGACATACCGAACTATCGTGAATACTCGGATTTGTTTTCCAGCGCCGGTCAACCAAGCAAGAAGCAGCTGAAGTTGCTACGAGAGGAGGGATTCGGCCGTATCGTCTATGTCGCTTTTACCAACAGCGGTAAAGCGTTTGATGATGAGGACCAGATCGTCAAGGAACTGGGCATGGACTACATCCAGATTCCGGTCGACTGGAGCAATCCCACACCCAGTGATTTTTATGCGTTTGCCGGCGTCATGCAACTGGGGGCGCCGCAAAAGACGCTGTTGCATTGCCAGGTCAATTATCGTGCGTCCGCTTTCAGTTTCCTGTATCGGGTTATCTACGATGAGGTACCGGTCGCGGAGGCGAAAGCGGACATGAATACCGTGTGGCAGCCGGATGAAACCTGGCGTGCACTGATCTTCGAAATTCTCGCAGAGAACGATATCTCAGCAGATTGTGAAGGTTGCGACTGGAGCGTATCGGAGATGCATCACTGACCAGCGGTCAGTCTTTGTTTTTACTCCTCACGATCAGAATATCGCAGGGCAGGTGATCGAGGACGCGCTCTGCGGTACTGCCGATAATTGCGCGCTTCAGCCCCCAGCGGGCAAGCGCGCCCATCACGACGAGGTCTGCTTTCTTGCTGCGTGCGAAGGTCGGCAGCAGCTCACGCGCCGATCCGGGTAGCTGGTGCGTATGCTCGGCATCAATCTGGTTGTTAGCGGCCAGCGTGTCCAGCTTCTGGCGATGATCCGCCTTGATCTTTTCGTCGAGTTCGTCGATCGGCAACTTGATCGGCTTGAATGTTCGCGTCGCCGCCGCGCCGATCCCGGTCAGGCGGTGATAGGTATGCAACAAATGCACGTCACCTCGCGTCTTTGTAGCGATATCCTTTGCCGCATCGATGATAGCCTGATCGAGTGCGGCCGGTTTGTCATGGCTGTGCGTCGGATCCACCGCCGCGACGATGACCGGTTGCTGCCGAATTTCGGCCGGTTTCACCAACCACAGCGGATACGGGCAACTGCGAATCAGTTGCCAGTCCGTGTCTACGAAGATCGAGCGTTTGGCTGCGCTGTGATACTGGGTTCCCTTGACAATGTAGCGGGGGTTGATATTGAGTGACCGGTGCAGGATACCGTCGCCAATCGGGCGCTGTTCGAGCACGTCGGTCGACACCGACACGCCCGGTTGCCCGGCAGTTTCTGCCAGTTCGGCAATCATCTCCTTTTGCGCCACGCGGATTTTTTCGCCAATATCCCGGGCCTCGTTGGATAGCAGGAATCCATCGGCCAATGGCCCGACATCCTGATCGCAAAGCAAGAGCTGTACATCGCAGCCGCTGACACCGGCTAACCAGACGGCGCGATCAACGACCGTCTGGGGATGATTCTCGGGTTCGATAATGGCCAGAATGTCGCCACGCTCGTTCATCTATTCTCTCTCCCGGTCCGAAATAGCAGGCCGATGAGCGTCGCTCAGCGGCTCTTACACAGAATATGCGATCACGATTTCGATTTTGAAATTCGTACAGGACTCGGGATTATTCGGCGAATACTTATAGCGTGACGAAATGTCTGAGAGGGATCCGGGCGGCGTTCCTATGGCGCTTATTCGGGCGCCACCATGCCAGCCTGGATCTCGGTCGTTGCATTGAGGTCTTCGTTCATCAACGTCACCGCGTCAAGCACCACGGCGTGTGCCAGGTTATAGGTGTCGCTGAGTTCGGCTTCCATGCGGATAACGGTATCGAGGTAGCGGATCGAGTTACGAACGGCCAGATCGAGCTTGTCACCGGCCAGGTTCTGCGGGCTGGTCAGTTCCGCCATATCGTCGCGGTTGAGAGCCTGGTAGCGACTTTGCAGGTTATAAGTCAGCGACAGAGCTGACACGAGATCGTAATCCATCTTGGCCAGCGCGCCAGTGGCTAAAGCGGTTTCCCAGGCAGTCGCTTGCAGGATCACGGCGTCGTAAGTCTCGATCATGTTCACGAATTCGTCCACGGACTCGATGTCGCTATTGCGATAATGCTGCGCCATGACCATCCTGAGGCCCTGGTTGAATGGCATATTTCCCTCGACCTTGACCTGGTTGCGCTGGATTTCACTGAGAAATCTGTTTAGCGCATGCTGAATAGTCTCCTGGACCTCGCGGTCTTCGCGCCATTCGTCGAGCCCCAAAGCGACCAGAATACTGACGACAATCAGCGCAGACTCGAACATCACGCGCGGTAACCAGATCGAACTCGATTTCGACGGCATGGATTATTGTCCGCATATGCAGGGCTACAGGCGGCGATTATAGCAATCGGCACTGTAATAGCTTGGCCGAACGCTCAAAAAACGAGTAATATTCGCTCTGCTCCCCGGGGATGGCGGGGGCGAAACAGCGCTAATAAAAAATGACAAGACTCATTCATATCCTTACAGCGGTACTGCTCTCCTCATTGCTGCAAATGCCCTCCGGCGCTTTTGCGCAGTCAGGGGAGGTCACATCGTCTGCTACGAATGATCCGGCGCAGCCGGAATTCAATTTCATGGGTTTTGGCGATATCACCTACGTAACGCGTGATCAAAATGACCAGGGCGGCTTCGTGATCGGCCAGGCGGTTGCTCATATGAGCGCTTATCTGGGTCCGCGATTAAGCGTGTTCGGAGAGTTCAGCCTGACAGCGCGCGATACGCAGTACTCATCCGAGGTGGAACGACTGATCGTCAAATACGATTTTTCGGACCAGTTCAAGCTGTCCGCCGGGCGCTATCACACGCCGATTGGCTACTGGAACTCGGCCTTCCATCATGGCGCCTGGCTGCAGACCACGGTTAGTCGGCCCGAAATGATCAAGTTCGGGTCCAAGATCGTGCCGATCCACTTTGTCGGCGCACTGCTGGAGGGCAATATTCCCGGTAACAGCCTGGGACTGTCCTACATGGCCGGAATTGGCAACGGCCGCCACGCGAATATCGCCCGTTCGGGTGATGCCGGCGACATCAACGGCGACAATGCCTGGATGATGCAATTGAATGCAGCGCCGGATCGGTATTTCGGCTTGCACGCCGGTGTGGGCTTCTATACTGACGAGATCTCACCGAGCGACCGGCCTGATATTCGTGAAAAGACGGTTTCGGCGCATGTGGCCTGGACCAAAGAATCGCCGGAGATCATATTCGAGTACCTGTACTCCAATCATGAGTTTGTCGCCGACAGCAGCATTTCAGGCGATACCAATGCCTGGTATGTACAGTTTGCCTATCGGCTAAAAGGTAAAAATCGCAACTGGAAGCCATATGCCCGGCTGGAATCGACGGACGTTGACGATACCGATCCGTTGCTGGCCGACCAGAACCTGGATTACGATGCCGGTATTCTCGGGGTACGATGGGATTTCAATCCCTATGCCGCGTTGAAAGGTGAGTATCGCAACGAAGAATTCAACAATGGCGGACGGGAAAACAACTTTCGGGTGCAGGTGTCTTTCGTCCTGGCCAAACTGTAGTCGCGGAAATAAGGAATGAAACTGACAACTCACCGATCGATTGCGCAATACCTGCGACTCGTTGCAGGATTGTGCGCGCTGCTCGCGCTCTCCATGGTCAATGCGGCAACGCCGGAGGCGGGGACGCAAAGCGCGATTGCCATCGTGGTGCATAAGGATGCACCGGTCGACAACCTTTCATTGCAGGAATTACGCAATATCTTTATGGCCAACAAGCAGTTCTGGAGTGATCGCACGCGCATCATTTTGCTGGTGCGAGCGCCGCAGTCGGACGAGCGTGATTTCGTGCTGAACAGAATTTATCAGATGGATGAGGGCCAGTTCCGCCAGTACTGGATCGGAAAAATGTTCCGGGCCGAGGTTCCTCGCGGCCCCAAGATCGTCTTCAGTACGGACATGGCCGTCGACCTGGTAGTCGCCATACCGGGATCCATATCCTTCATTCGCGCCGCGGATGTAACAGATGACGTCAAACTCGTGCGGGTTGACGGCAAGCTGCCGATCGATGAAGGATATCCCCTGAAATAGGGTTTCGGTTTGCAACAATTGCGGTCTGTGGCGCAATTCGTAAAATTGCTGGCCCACAATATTCGGGAATATTGTTTGTCCGGGGGAGAATTCGATGAAAGTAATTTCAGGGTTTGCAGGCCTTGCTGTTTTGCTGTTGTTTCTTGCGGGTGCAGCCGTTGCCCAGGAAGCGGACCTGGTCTTGCGAAATGGCGTTATCTGGACCGTTGATAGCGACAATCCACAAGCCGAAGCCGTTGCGTCGCTGCGGGACAAGATCATATTCGTTGGCTCGAATGCCGACGTGACGGCGCACATCGGTAGTGGCACTCGAGTCATCGATCTACAGGGCAGGCTGGTCGTACCCGGATTCAATGACAATCATGTGCATTTTGCGAGTACCGGAAATCTGCTGTACGGCCTGAATTTGCTGGACGTGTCCGATGAGGAAGCATTCCGGGGCCGGATCCGGGACGTCCATAACCGTTATGCAGCCGGCAGCTGGATTACCGGCGGTGACTGGTCGGCGTACGAGGCCTGGGCTGAGGGAGACGTTGCCGAGGCTGGCCGCGAGGTAAACCCGGACGATCTGTACGGCAGTTTCTTCCTGCCGAACAAGGGCATGATCGATAGCATCACCGGAGATCGTCCGGTGCTGGTGCGTCGTTTTGATCGCAAGGTCTACGTCGCAAACAGCGCCGCATTGGCAGCCGCCGGCATTGGCCCGGGTTCCCAGGATCCGGATGGCATTGCGGTCGAACGCGATGATCGCGGCGAACCGACGGGGGCGCTGTTCAACCCGGTGGCCGGTGCGGTCGAATCGACAGTGCTGGTTCAGGATAAGGTACGGGGGCTGTTCAGAGATATCGTGCCACCGCCGTCGCGTGCGCAACGCATCCAGGAAACACAGGCCGCCTGGGAAAAAATGCGTGAAGTCGGGATAACCAGTTATGCGGACATCACCTCGGCACCGGTGCAGGTCGATATTTATCGCGAATTACGCGGCAAGGGTCTGATGACTGCGCGTGTCCGCTACCGGCCGCCGCTCGACAAATGGCAATCGATGGCCGATCTCGGCATCCAGGTCGGCTTCGGTGATGAGTGGATACGCTTCGGTGCGGTCAAGGCCTGGATCGACGGCATCATGGGCAACAGTTCGGCGCGCTTCTATGAGCCATATACACACAATCCGAGTAGCAGCGGCATCTGGCGAGATATCATGTTTCCGTTCGAAAGAAGCCCCGATAACCCCGAGGAGATGCAGAGCCGTCTGGAGCGTCTCGCGTTGCAGGCCGATGCCGCAAACATTCAGTTGACAGTTCACGCCATAGGCGACGAAGCGAATGGTTACCTGATGGACATGCTGGAGCGCATAATTGCGAAGAACGGCCAGAAAGACCGGCGTTTCCGCCTGGTGCATGCCCAGGTCATGACAGACCGCGATATCCAACGCGGCGGCGACATGAATATCGTCGCCGAAATGCAGCCATTTCATACGTCGGATGACATGCGTTGGATGGAGGAACGGATCGGTCGCGAACGATCGCGCGGCGCTTACGCATTTCGGCGCATTTGGGATTCCGGTGCCGTCTTGAGCTTTGGCTCCGATTCACCGGGTACCAATGCGTCGCGTTATTACCTGAATCCGATGCTGGGCCTGTACGCAGCCGTGACCCGTAAGACTCTGTCCGGTCAGCCTGAAGGCGGCTGGTTCCCGCAGGAGAAGATCACGATCGAGGAGGCAATCCAGGCATATACACTGAACACTGCTTATGCGGCGTACGAGGAGGGTATCAAGGGCTCTATCACGGTGGGTAAGCTGGCCGACTACGTCGTCGTATCTGACAACCTGCTGACCATGGACCCGGACAACATCAAGGATGTCACGGTTCTGACAACGATTGTTGGCGGCAACGTCGTACATGAAGCCGACTGACTCGATCTTCAGCAAAAAGGGGACAGTTCTGTTTTTTGGCCGCTGTGAGTGAACCGGTGCGCAGATCGATTGCCATTGCGGGCAACATCGGTGCAGGAAAATCCACCATGGTGGATTTTCTTAGCCGTACCTATGGTATAGCGCCATTCTACGAACCGAGCGAGGACAACCCATACCTCCCGGACTTCTACAAGGACATGCAGCGCTGGTCGTTTCACTCGCAGCTGTATTTTCTCAGTAACAAATTTCGACTGCACCAGGAACTCGATCGGGCCCCTGGCGTCGTCGTCCTCGACCGGACCATATTCGAGGACGCGGAAATCTTTGCGACTGCGCTGCACGAGATGAAGCGAATGGATGATCGGGACTGGGAGACCTACTGGGGCTTTTATCAGTCGATCCTCGATGCGATTAGGCCGCCCGACCTGATGATATACCTGCGCTGCACCATGCGTACGCTACGCAAGCGCATCAGACTGCGTGGCCGTGAGATGGAACAGGATGTGCCGCTGTCATACCTCAAGCGACTGGAGCGCCTGTACGAGCAGTGGATAAATTCATATGCGATGAGCGACATACTGGTGCTGGAAACCGACAAGCTGGACTATATTCATGACCTGGTACACCGTCTCGACGTCATGCAGCGAATCGAGGCAGTGTTGCCACCGGAACTCGGGCGGCCGCGCTGCTAGAAAAAGGGGCAGATCACTGTTGTCACAGCGACTGTCGCCGATGGTCCCCGGCCGCTTCTGTTACCGGGGATTCGTGCAGATGGCCGTTTCAGGGACATGAATTGCGGCAACTCTTCTGAGACACGCCGTGAATACATCCATGTAGGCTCGAGGCCCGCATCCCTGCGGGCCACGGTCTCAGAAGATCTCCCGCAATCCAAGTCCCTATTCGTGAAACCCGACGATAAGTGCCAACAGTGATCTGTCCCCTTTTTCCAGCTTGATGATATAGATCGGCTGGGGTCAGTTTCCGAAAGGTTCCACGAAGGTTGATGGCACCGCGATACCATCGACCGTGGTCGGCGCGTAATTGCTCGATAATATCGAGTCGATGATGGCCTGCTGGCATGGCCCGGTTGGCACAATGCCTGCGTTGTGGTGCAGGCTTACATTGCTTGCGATACCTTCCATGCTGACATGCGCCCGTGCTACGACGATGAATCCGGCGCGCTGCGGGCAGACTTTCATCCAGGCCTCCTTGTCAATAGTGCGTTGTGCGGCAATGTGGTGCATGCCGTATTCCTTCAGGTTTTCAGGTTCCGCCGGATTCGAATACAGGAGAATTTCCCGCTTGTCGCCTTCCTGTATGAACTCCACCCGGAACTGCAGGTAAATCTCCCGCTTCTTGCCGTCGATGACGGCGGGGTTCATTCGCGCTTTTTTCGCCGCCTTCTGCACCGCGGCGGCGAACGGCGTGTCGAACTGATTTTCGAGGTAACAGCCGGACTTGCTCAACTTGCCGCTGGTCTGCACCTGCGAGACGCAGTTCAGCATGACCGAGACGTTACCTTCGATCTCCGGAAATTGTATCAATGAACCGAGCCATCGTTCAGCGGCAGGGTCGCCGAAAGTTGCCGGGACGCGTTCGCCACGGGCGCTGACCGAAATCATCAACACAATCAGTACCAGTAACTTTGCTGTTAATAAAGTGTTCCTATGGCTCTGCATCGTCTACCTCGTGTCTGCAAACTGTAGCGCGCCAGCATATTCCCTGCGGGCATATAGATACGCACAGAATCGTGGCGAGTGCCAGAAGAGCATTCGTCACGACATCGTCTTCCAAATTCGCAGCAATTGTAAAAACTCGTTAGTACAAATTCGAATAACGGAAGGGTTTCTGCAACCAATACCGATCCGACCGCATCTAAGTCACGAAAGTTCAGGGAAAAAAGATAATCAGGGATGGGGAAAGAAGTGTGTCGTTTGTTTTTGGCGTCTAGAGACTTGGAGAGGAAAGGTAATGAAAGAGTTAAAACGAGTGAAAGGTCTGGTTGCTCTGGTATCAGTTGTCGCATTGGGCTTGCCGGCAATATCGAGCGCTGGCGTGATCGACTCAGGTTCGCGAAACGCGAGAATCGAGGTTTCCTACGCGGATCTCGACCTGACAAAGTCGGCCGGTATTACAACCCTTTATGGCCGGCTGAAATCCGCTGCAGAACACGCGTGCGGGCCGTTGTCATTACTGGAAGCCGGTTCCGTGGAGCGCGTGCTGCAGAACAAGGCCTGCTACAACAGCCTTCTGACGCGGGCGGTTGCACAATTGGAAAACGATCAGCTTTCGGCAATCCACAGAAGCTGACCGGTCGATCCAAACAGCGTACGCTGGCGAGGCGATTTTCCCTTGCCGGCGTGCGTTGGTCGCTTTGTCACTCCGGCAAGACGTTCAGTTGATACATCGCCACCAGTACCGGCGACGGACGTATGCCTATGCGGCCGATCCACTTATTGTAGATCTGGACGTGCTGACCGCTGCGATAGAGCTGCGTGAGTGCCCTGTTGGCGACCAGCCTGAAGTCGGCGTCATTGCGTGGCACCATCAGAGCGTATGGCTCGTATGAAAAAGTTTCATCGGATAGCGAGTATTGTTTCGGATATAGTGCTTCAATAACCTGCCCGATCAGTACAATTTGATCTGATGCAAACGCATCGACGCTGTGGCCGTTCAGCCGCTTCATGCCGTCGCTACGATCCGCAACCGTGACCACTTCGGCATCGATAAGGTTGTCTTCCAGATATTTCTTCAGTTTTATCAGCGTGGTCGTATTGTTGACTACCGCGACTTTCTTGCCGGAAAGGTCTGCCAGGGTTGGTATGTTGCTTTCCGCCAGGGACAGGATGCTGCCGCCGGTAACAAATGTCATCAGTGTGAAATCGACTTGCTCGTGACGATTCATCGTCATTGTCGTCGAGCCGCATTCGATGTCGATGTCGCCATTACTGACGGCCTTTATTCGTTGATCTGAAGAAACCGGAACGAACTTGACCTCGATGTCGTCCCGATCCAGGTGCGTTTTGATCGCCGTAGCTATCCGGCGGCAGAGATCGACGGAATAACCGGATGGCTGCCCATCTGCATTTTCATAGGACAACGGGCTGGCATCGGTTCGATAGCCAATGCGAAACTCGCCGTTCCTGGCGATACGGGCTAGTGTGTCACCCTCCTCATGCGCGATGCCATCAGCGCTAACAAGCGCTAGCAGGATCCCGGGCAAAAATGCTCCCGTGAAGCGTAATAAGTTCATTGATTTCTCCGAAATTCTGTTACATCACCAGGGGAATGGAGCTTTGTAGTTTGAGTTGCATCATCGTATCCAGTCTGCTTTCTACCTGCAGGTAACGGGCCACCTTGGTGCCGGGAATGACCTTGTTAAAACGCGAAACCTAGCGTTGCATCAGCTTGACCCGGTCCAGGTCCACCTTAATCGAATCGCGCAATAAACCGATGGCGGTATCGTTGTCGAGAGTTTCGAAATTCTTGGCATACTCCGTGATGATACTGACTTCGCGGTCGACAAGCTTGGCGACGTCACCGCGATATTGCCGGTAAAGTGGCCAGAACGCGGTGCTTTCGGCTTCCGTCAACTCGAGGTTCTGGCTGACGATCAATTGCCGCTCCGTTTCTGTGACCTGGCGCTGCGCCTGTATTGCGCTGTTGAGCGCGCCCATATCTACCGTATCCTGGGCGATTGCCGCGAGGGGTAGGCAGGCCAGAACCAGCGTGCTGACAATTTTTCGCATAACCATCATAGGGTGTTCCTGTCGGGGGATTCCGTGGGAGTGTCTGCTGCGACGCTGCTGTGGGAGTCGCAGACCGGTGCGACATTACCGAACTGAGCAGGGAAAGTCACTGACGTGGGATGCTCCGCACGGTGACAGCAAGAGCACTACCACGGAAGCCGGTAGCCCTCGGCGTGCCAGAAACCGCCACTGGTCTCAAGTCGTAGCTCATCGATGCGCTGTATGAGACCCGCTGCCGACGCAGCCGCTGCGATGCCGCTGCCACCGGTCATATCGGTGGCAACCAGACCCGGGTGGAGGAGTGCGATCGCGATGCCGCGTGGCTGCAGATCGTGCATAAGATTGGTGCCAATCATATTTACGGCCGTTTTCGATACCCGGTAGCCGTAATTGTTACCCGAGCCGTTGTCCTCGATCGAACCGACGCGACTGGAGACAATAGCGACTTTGGATCCCTCTGCCAGATTTTCAAGGAGCGCCAGCGTGACCCGCAGTGGCCCCAACGCGTTGACGCGAAATTGCTCGAGCATTCGCTCGTAGTCGATCGTTGCGAGCGTATCGGTGAGCAGAATACCGGCATTGTTAACCAGGATGTCGAGATTCTTGCCATCCAGTTCGCGTGCCAGCCTGGCAACGTCGTCAGGCTCCGATACGTCGACGCCCTCGATGATACGAACACCGAGCGCAGTCAGAGCATCACTTGCATTGCGGCAAACGCCGATCACATCGTCGCCGCGTTCGTGGAATTTCATCGTTAACTGCAAACCGATGCCGCGATTGCAGCCCGTTACCAGGACATTTGCCACAGGTCTCTCCGCGTTTCTCGTCTATTCGGCGGCCGGGTGCGTTGCCGGCACGAAATCAGCAATCTTCTCGTTGTCCGCATTCAGCATCCGCATTGACTCGGACCTGACTGCGACGTGTTTCATCTGTTCAATCGCGCGCAAAAGTTGCCGGTCGTCCGTCATGGCTGGCTCCGGGCACGCCATTTGCGTCGATCCCAGTGGTCCGATCTGAAAGCCGCTGTCTTCGAGGTCGTAAGACCCGAAAAAGCGGTTGCAGCCGCCATGGCCAACGATTTTTCCGTCTACTTCGAAACGCACAAACGATTCCGTATCGTCGGCCACCGGACGACCTTCGATCGAGATCGGACGCCAATCCACGCCCACCAACGGCAGCAGCCGGGCTTCGTCAGACCGTTCGGATCCGGATTGCTTGCTCTGCAGAAAGACGAAGGCGAACCCCGCCAGGAACAGCAGGAAAAACGTAAACCCAACGACACTTTTCATCGCCGGTTCCCTAGTTCACGTCGGAACTGGAAAGCGCTTCCATCAGTCGGTAGAGAAACTCCTGACCCTCGAAAAATGATTCGATGTTGATGCGTTCGTTCTGACCGTGTGCACGAATATCCGCGATATCGTTGAACAGGCCGGATACGCCGTACACCGGAATGCCGGCGTTGCGGAGAAAAAGTCCGTCAGTAGCGCCGGTGCTCATCATTGGAATGACCGGCACACCTGGCCACATCTCTTCGGTTATCGCTTCGATTGGGCCGAGGACGTCTGGCGTGAGCGGCGAGGGCTACGATGGATTGGCCACGGCTACCCTGGCTATGGACACTTTCTCGTTGCCGATGACAGCGGTGAGCGTGCGCTGCACGGCATCGATAGACTCCCCGGGCAGTACGCGGCAGTTGACCGTTGCCTGCGCCCGCTGCGGCAAAGCGTTCTCAGCATGACCAGCGTCCAGTTGGGTCGCGACACAGGTCGTCCTCAAGCGCGAGTTATAAAACTGTGTCCGCGCCAGAAA
>Ga0255052_10002406_pt1 | contig 13546 bp, 16 predicted proteins | sample JV7_2_21_MG_FD_188632 | JGI IMG/M metagenome (GOLD analysis project Ga0255052, IMG submission 188632) | Seawater microbial communities from Jervis Inlet, British Columbia, Canada - JV7_2_21 | ecosystem: Environmental > Aquatic > Marine > Inlet | place: Canada: British Columbia | collected... | reverse complement strand
TCCGGCCTGCGCTGCCCGGTCACGAGTAGAATCTACCCCTACGACGACGGTGTTCTCGACCTGCTAGGCTCTGGCCCGGAGAAGACGGTGACCCAGCGCGCCCTGGACACGCCGTTTACCGCCTGGGCCTATGATCGCTTCCGCGCCTGGTTCACGCGCGCTCTGGCCCTGCCCGACTTCGCAGAAGAGGTAGCCCAGATCGATCAGAGGTTGCAGGCGCGAGCTGGCGATACAATTCTCGACCTGGCGTGCGGCCACGGCAACTTCACCGTCGAGTGGGCCAAGCGGATAGGTCCCGAAGGGCTCTTAATGGGACTGGACATATCAGAGGCTATGCTGAAGCGCGCGGCGTATCACACCAAACAGTGGGGGCTGACCAACGTTCTGCTGATTCGTGGCGACGCGCATCATCTGCCCCTGGCAGATCAATGTCTTCAGAAGGTGAACTGCTCCGGTGGCTTTCACCAATTCCCGGACCTGCCGCTGGCCCTGGGCGAGATCAGCCGCGTCAGCGCTGAGGATGCCGTGCTCACCGCCAGCACGCTCAGCGAAGGACCGGACGACCGGCGAGCGGGCGCCAAGCGGTGGATGAAACGCCGTTTCGATTTGCACTTTGTGCCGCTGGTGTGGCTCGGCGAAGAGCTGGCAGCCCTGGGCTACACGGACTACGAGTGGTCGCTGCCCGGTGGATGGTTCGGCTATACATCGGCGCGGAAGTCAGAGTCGAGCTAGGACCGTCTCTCAGTATGCCCCACTGCCTAGGGGAGGGCGTAGCTGGCGGACTGGGAGTCGAAACGATCGACATCCAAAGCGACGTCGCGGCGGCGCGCTAGTCGGGGAAAGTGACGAGGGAAATCGTACTCTGTACGCCCTCGATCGGGCGGATGCAGTCGCGCAGGACGCGCGGGACGTCCTGCAGGTTGTCGGCGGATATCTCGACGACGATGTCGTACGGGCCCATCACCTCATGGGCCCCTTGAATTCCCTGCATGCCACGTATCTGATCCAACACGTGCTTCGTGTTGCCGGGGTCAGTCACGATCAGCACGTAGACTTTGATCGGAGTGCGCCCCATACCAGTCTGCGGGGGCCGTACAGAAAATGGGCGGGGCGTGCTGCCAGTCATTTCGCCCTCGTGTCGTCGAGTCCTGCGTCGCGCCGATGACAGGCACAACGGGCATGCGGTTCGAGACACCCATCACATACCGCGTAGCCGTGGGCCCAGGCCATCATGCGGCCGCAGGGGCAGTTAAAGTTTGCCGGGCGGAACGTCCGTGCGGCCTCGGCCGCCAGCGGCTTGGGCGCTTCTGATGACAACGAAAGACCCTCCTTTAGCAGGTCGAGCGGTTAACCCACAATTCTGATCTCGGTGCCAGGGATGAGTCCTGCGGACACCGAAGTCACCAACGGTAAATCGCTTCCAGTTCGGCTTCGGGGCCCAGCGCGATGAGCTTGTCTCCCACATCAAGCTGCGACTGCCGCTGCGGACCCACGGAGAACTCGCCGTTCGTGTCCCCTAACCGACGACAATGATGCCGCCTTGCTCTGTTGGATGGATGTCGCAGCGGAATGTGTAAGTGCCGGCCAGAGTCGGCGTGAACTCCACAACACCTGTCGTACCGGACACTAGGATCTCTGGGGCACTGGCTGAGTCGTCATCGGTGCTCCATTCGCCGTCCGGTCCTGCGATGCGCATATTGTGAGGCACGAGACCGTCGTTGGTGATCGAGATCGCCGTCGTCTCGTTAAGCGGCACTTTCAGGTTGTTCAGCGTGTAGAAGTTGTCGCCAACCGCTGTCTGGAGCGCGCCACCCGACGCTTCCGTCACTTCGTCTCCGATGGCCTGAGGGGAAACAGGCTGCGACTCAATCTCGTGAGCCGGCGTCGCGGCGCCTCCGTTTCCGTTGCCGCCGTTGCCGCCGTTGCCGCCATCGTCGTCATCGCCACCGCAGGCTGCCGCTAGGAGCAACAGGCCAGCAGCGACCGGCACCAGTATCAGCATCCACTTCCCAGGACTAAGGCTGGGCATCCATTCCTCCTATGACTTGTCAGGAATCCGCTTTGGCGAAGAGCTCTTCCGGCGACGGGCCCTCGACCCATGCCGCCGGAAGAGCTGCTCGATTCGATCTTGCCGTGAGATCGGCTAAGACTGCGGGATTACGACGATCTCCGCCGTCATCGTCGGCCCGTGAGTGGAGCAGACGAGCTTGTAGACACCAGCCTCAGTCGCGTCGAACTCAAGATTGTAGGAGCGGCCACGGTTCATTTCGATATCCTGGACGACCTTTGTGCCGTCCGGGTCCTCAACCCACACGTTGTGGAAGTTGCCGTTAAGGACGAACGTGTGGAGGTCGATGCTGTCACCCTGGAAGGCGACCATGTTGCCCGGGGTCCACATGTAGGAGGCTACCCGCCAGTTGTTCGGGCTGTCCTCATCGAAACCCGGGGCGTTGTACCCGAAGCCAGCCGACAGGGTTTTGGGGTCAACGTCCGGGACAGCCAGGTCGTCGGTGTTTGTCGTTCCCTTGACCTCAAAGGCCGTGACCTCGATCAGTCGGTCGGTGGGTCCGACGCTCGCGGGTCCGTCGCCCGTCGGCGAATCCAGCGCCTCGACGTCTGCCTGAAGAGCTGCAAGATCAGCCTGGACCGCCTCCAGATCCTCTTCTGACACGTCACTTGAGCAGCCGGCCAGCAGAATCAATCCGGCCGCCAACGCCAGCATTAGCGGAACGGCAAGTCGCAATTGTGTCCGTGAAACCATCTGTTTCCTCCTTGCGCGACGTCCGCGCATATTCGATTGTGGCCAGGCGCAGAGTCTGCGCCTGGCCACAATCGTGCGATAAATGTGCTCAGACAAGCTACGGACTAAAGTCTGAACATGCACGGTATTTCATGAGTGGTTTTGCACGCAGCATTGTCGAAAGGCGTTCGCGGCGTCAACCCATACTTTGACCGTCCGTGCCAGATATCGTATTGTCGTAATGCGGAGTAAATCATGAAAGAAGATGCGATAGTAGACCGAAGTACGGGCGGCAAGGGCCGTCGCGCAACCCACGCTACCACGTCGCCTGGCGACAATGGCCGGTGGACGTTTCTGACGAACCACGGAAGCGTTCTGACACACATCGCGGGCCACCCCGACGACACCTTGCGGGAGATCGCAGCCCGGATCGGACTCACTGAGCGAACGACCGCCTCAATAGTCGCAGATCTGCGCCAAGCCGGGTATATCAAGGTCACACGCCGGGGTCGGCACAATCACTACCGAGTCAACACAAGAAAGCGCCTACGGAGGCCCGCGCACAGCAAGGCCAGAGTCGGTGCTCTGATTGACACACTCACAGTTCTCACAAAGGATCAGGAGCGTTCGTTGAGACCTACCGAGAAGAACTAGGTAGACACAGGGGAGTAGCCGGCCGCGTTGCGGCCGGGATAGCCGTCAACACGGTCGCAAGACCCGGTTATTTCGAGTAATTGGCAAGACCTGCGTCGCCATACCCACGGGGTATGGTGGGCGCAGTTTTTTCTTGGCTAGATCACCGAAGGAGAGAGTGGCTTGGAGTTTGAAACGATAGGGCTCTGGGGCGGATTCCTGATCGCCCTTGTGGGAATGCTCGTCTTCGACCTCTTTGTGATCCATCGAAAGGCCCACGCTGTTGGCGTCCGTGAGGCGCTCCTCTGGACAGGCTTCTGGATCGCGTTGGCGCTCGCCTTCGCTGGCGGCGTGTTCGTTGTGGGAGGATCGACCAAGGGTACGGAGTTCCTGACCGGATACGTCATCGAGAAGTCGCTCAGCGTCGACAACATCTTCATCTTCCTCGTCATCTTCCAGTACTTCGCCGTGCCCGCGCACCTCCAGCCGAAAATTCTCCACTGGGGCATCATCGGTGCGCTCATCATGCGCCTGGCGTTCATCCTGGTGGGCGCCGCCCTGCTCGCCGCCTTCCACTGGATGATCTTCGTCTTCGGAGGCATCCTGCTGATCACAGCTCTGCGGCTGGCCACTCAGAAGGAGCACGAGGTCCATCCGGAACGGAACCCTCTCATCCGTGTGCTCCGGCGGTTCATTCCCGTGACCAGTGATTATCAGCGCAAGAACTTCTTCGTCCGTCTTGACGGGCGCCTGATGGCGACTCCCCTTTTCGTCGTGCTGCTCATGGTCGAAAGCACAGACATCGTCTTTGCGATGGACTCGATCCCCGCCATCTTCGCCGTCACCAGGGACCCGTTCATCGTCTTCACGTCGAATGCCTTCGCCATCCTGGGACTGAGGGCGCTGTACTTCGCCCTCGCCGGCGTCATGGGCTACTTCACATACTTGCGGCAGGGCCTGGTGGCCGTCCTCGCGTTCGTGGGTATCAAGATGCTCATCTCAGATTTCTACCATATCCCGACCCTGATCTCGCTAGCGGTCGTGGCAACCATCCTGCTGATCGCCATCGGTGTCTCCGTGTTAACAACGAGGCTCGCGCAACAAAAGGGAGCGGCGGCGCCCGTCACCGCGCCTCAGATCGAATGAGAGGAAGGTCAATGAAACTTCTCGTCACTTATGACGGTTCTCCGGCCTCGGCGGCCGCATTCCCGGTGCCCAGAGAAGTTATAGAGCGGCGGGCAGGCTGTCTGCGAACGCTTTGTGACGTCAAATACAAATGATGCGTGCCACAGATCCGCGCCCCCCACAACGACGCCCAGATTCGAGGAGCATCATGTCGAAAAATTCTCTCACCGTCACCGACAACCGGACCGGCCGTTCGTACGACGTGCCGATCAACGAAGGCGCCGTCCGCGCGATGGAGTTCCGCGATATCAAGGTCGACGAGCAGGACTTTGGGCTGCTCGTCTACGATCCCGGCTTCACCAACACCGCGTCATGCCGCAGCGCCATCACACGCATCGACGGCGAGGCCGGCGTGCTGGAGCACCGCGGGTATCCGATCGAACAGCTCGCCGAAAGGAGCACATACCTCGAGACTGCCTATCTTCTGGTCCACGGCGAGCTGCCCACACAGAAGCAGTTGGACGACTGGCGGACGGAGATCACGTGTCACACGTATCTCCACGAAAACGTCAAGAAGTTCATGGAGGGCTTTCAGTACGACGCCCACCCGATGGGTATGCTCGTCAGTACGGTCGCCGGGATGTCGACTTTCTATCGCGACTCAAAATCGATCTTAGATCCGGAGGCCCGGCACGACCAGATCATCCGCCTGATCGCGAAGGTGCCGACGATCGCGGCGTTTGCCTACAGGCACAGCCTCGGCAAGCCCTATGTCTATCCAGATAACGATCTCTCCTACCCCAGCAACTTCCTCTCGATGCTCTGGAAAATGTCCGAGCCGAAGTACGAACCGGACCCCGTGCTCCAGCGGGCGATGGACGTGCTCTGGATCCTGCACGCGGACCACGAGCAGAACTGCAGCACCAACGCGATGCGTTCCGTCGGCAGCTCACACGCCGACCCGTACTCCGCGACGGCTGCCGCAGCGGCGGGGCTCTACGGCCCGCGGCATGGCGGCGCCAACGAAGAAGTCATCAACATGCTCCTGCGCATCGGCAACAAGAGCGCCGTTCCGAAATTCCTCAAGGGAGTGCGAGCTGGCGACGAACGGCTGATGGGCTTCGGTCACCGTGTTTACAAGAGCTACGACCCGCGCGCCCGGATCATCAAGCAGACGGCCGATGAGGTATTCGACCTGGTCGGCCGGAACGAGCTCCTGGACATCGCCCTCGAGCTTGAGCACATCGCCCTTGAGGACGAATACTTCATCGAGCACAAGCTCTACCCCAACGTCGACTTCTACTCGGGGATCATCTATCAGGCGCTCGGCTTCCCCGTCGGCATGTTCCCTGTGCTCTTCGCGATCCCGCGGACATCCGGCTGGCTGGCGCAGTGGGCGGAGATGCTGATCGACGAGGACCAGCGCATCGCACGACCGCGGCAGATCTTCGAAGGGCCGGGCACCCGTGACTACCAGCCAATTGAGAAGCGCCGCTGATGCGAAGCGGGGATGCTCACGTTGTGGACTCGTGATCCGAGAGCGAATGAGAGGAAGGTCAATGAAACTTCTCGTCACTTATGACGGTTCTCCGGACTCCGCAGCCGCGTTTCCGGTGGCCAGGAAACTGAGCCAGGTAACGGGGACGGAAGTGGTTCTTCTCCGCGTCTTCCGTCCGCCCCTGGGTCTCGTCGCCCACCCAGATGCAGAGCACCGCGAGGCTGAGCTTCAGGCGATCGAAGAGTCCTATTCGGACGAACTTCAGCAGTCGGCGAAGAGCATTGGCGAAGAGGTGCGTCCGATCGTCCGGCGGCTCGGCCAGCGCTGGAATCTTGTCGACGAGATTTTGGCTGTCGCTTCGGAGTTCGATACCGACATCATCTGCATGGCAACGCACGGTGAGAGCGCCTTCAGGCACTTTGTCATCGGGAGCACGGCGCTGGACGTCCTCTCCAAGAGCCCCTGTCCAGTGTTGCTTGTGCGCTCGGATCCGCCCGAGGGCGAAGGGACGCAAGAATAGTGACCCAGGAACTCCCTTTGCGCCGCTCAGTGGAGACGACCAGTGGCCCCGATCTGGCGGTGACTCGTGTCGATTAGTGCCTTCGTTGCAGGCTGGCTAGCCTTTCATATCGTCATTGCGGCCCTTTCGGCGTATGCCGCCAGCCGTTGGGGCCGGGAACCCTTCGGCTGGCTAATTATCGGCACGGTCCTCGGACCGATCGGCTTTCTCCTTCTCGTAGCCGTTCACCGGGACGATGGGCACCGTTCTCGCCCGACGGTAACCAGGCCGACTGCGGACGTTGCGGGAAGACCGCCCCCCGGGATCCTCGTGGCAGTGGACGGGTCGCCCTCCAGCATGGAGGCGGTGAGGTACGTGATCGAGAAATTGGGTGCTGCCGTGCAAGGAGTGACGGTAGCGAGCGTGCTCCCGATTGAGGCGGCGAATGGCGTGGCGGCGCGCTCCGAGCCGCTGCGCAGGCGCCAGCTTGACGAGGAGATCGACAAACACGTCGGCCCGGCCTGCGCCTCGTTGCGCGCTGCGGGCATCTCCTGCGAAGCGGTCATCCGCTTCGGTGATCCGCCAGACGAGATACTGAAGCTGGCCAAGGAGGGCGGCTACGATCTAATCGTCATGGGACGGCGTGGGCTCGGCTGCGCAGCAAAGGTCCTTCTGGGCTCAGTCTCCGACAAAGTCGTGAAGCAAGCGTCCTGCCCGGTGGTCGTTGTCGACTAGCGGAGGCCCCGGGTTCGGAATGGCGTCGGTCCGGCGGGACGGCCCGATCAGCCATCATGGGGGCTCTCCCGTGTGAGGGAGCGTCCGGACGGTGGGTCGATAAGCGGGGACAACCAGGCGAGGGTACGGGCCGAGAAAGGAGGCGGGGCATCGCTTAGTAGCGAGTGACCGGCGACAGCATGCTTATAACCATCGAGATGTTGATCATCTTGCTACTTGTCTTGTTCAACGGCTTCCTTGCCGCGTCTGAGATGGCCATCGTCTCGTCACGCAAGGTCCGGCTACGGCAGCGTGCCGAAGCAGGTGACGCGGGCGCCCGCGCCGCGCTAGCGCTCGCCAACGAACCAAGTCGGTTCCTGTCCACGGTTCAGATTGGCATCACGATGATCGGCATCCTCGCAGGCGCCTTCGGTGGCGCGACGTTGGCGCAGGCCGTAGCGGGCTCTTTTGAGGGCGCCGGGATGAACGAGCAGTACAGCGAGTTGTTCGCCGTGGTGGTAGTCGTTATCGGCATCACGTACCTCACACTGATAATCGGGGAGCTTGTGCCTAAGCGGCTAGCGCTCCAGTCTTCCGAACGAATCGCGGGGTTGATCGCCCGGCCGATGCGTGCCCTCTCAGCTGTTGCCTCGCCAGTCGTATGGTTCGTCGGCATCTCCACCGATGCGATTCTCAGCCTGCTCCGCGCGCGTGACCAGGCGGAGGAGCCAGTCACTGAGGAGGAGATCCAGATGATCATCCGGGAGAGCACCGACGCAGGGGTTCTTGAGGCCGCCGAGCATGAGATGATCCGATCGGTCTTCCGGTTGGGTGACCGGAAAGTTAGCAGCCTGATGGTCCCACGCCCTGATGTCGTTTGGCTCGACATTGACGATCCCCTCTCCATTTCCTGGCAGAAGATCAGGGAAAGTTCTCACAGCCGGTTCCCGACGTGCCGGGGCGATTTGGACACTGTGCTGGGCATCGTGTCGGTGAAGGATATCTGGGCGCAACTAACGGAAGGGAGCGAACCGAACCTCCAGCTGGCACGGCGCCATGCCTTCTTCGTGCCGGAACACCTCAGCGTCTTTAAGGCGCTGGAACTGTTTCGGCAGGACGGAACAACACTCGCCATTGTGATTGACGAATACGGTGGCACAGGCGGAGTGCTGAGTTTGACCGACATTCTGGAGGCGATTGTGGGCGACTTGCCCTCTACAGAAGAACCGGCGGAACCGCGAGTGGTACGTCGAGAGGATGGCTCCTGGCTGATTGATGGCTCCGTCCTGATAGACGAAGTCAAAGAACTTCTGCAGATGAAACGTCTTCCGGACGAAGATCAATACCAGACGGTTGCCGGCTTCGTGCTACACCGGTTGGGGCGCGTCCCCGAAGCGGGCGACTACGCCGATTGGGGCAATTTCCGCTTTGAAGTGGTGGATATGGACGGGCACCGGATCGACAAGGTGCTGATCGTGCCGGCGCCACCGTGAATCGGCGACACTGCTGCCAACAAGGTATCAGGGGGATCGACGGTCGTCCTCCAGAGAGAGTGCTGACGAGACGCGTGAATCCTCGGAGCTAAGGGGCCTAGGCCTCTGGGAAGCAGTACCCTGAGCTCCCAGAGTGGTGTGGCATCTGCTGTGAGAGCAGAGGGCCGCGGGCGGCATGGCCCCGCGGAATGATTCCTAATCGGCAAGGCTAATCTGTGGGGTCACCGTCTATCCGCGACTATGGCCGCCAAGCCCGTGGTCAATGGTACAGACGCAACGATGCCAATACTTCCCACCAGCGTGCGCACGATTTCGACAGCTATGAACTCCTGGTTGATCAGGTGTGACACGGAATCTGTCTGAAGACTCAGCAACATCAATAGCGGGAGGCTCGCGCCTGCGTACACCAGCACGAGCGTGTTCACCGTAGAAACGATGTGATCGCGACCCACGTTCATCCCACGCGCATATAGTTCGCGCGCCTCAAGACTGGGATTTGCGCGCCTCAGCTCCAGTACCGCTGAGGACTGAGTCACGGTGACGTCGTCGAGCACGCCAATCGCACCGATGATCATCCCAGCCAGAAGCAATCCCCGGGCGTTGAGGCCGCCCTCCGCAACGATGTCAACGGTTGCGGTTTCCTCGCTAGCCAGCCCAGAGAAGTTTGATATCTCGATCGCTACGCTGCCAAGCAAAGCTGTTAGGACAAGGGCGCCGACCGTACCCGCTAGCGCAACGTTCGTCTTGGTGTTGACGCCATGCCCTATGTACAAGCTGGCGATGACCACTGTGCCGGCGCCGACCACTGACACCAGGACCGGGTCAAACCCTGAGATGATGGCCGGAATGATAAACCTCAGGATCACCAGGAAGCTCAGCGCGATGCCAATCAGGGACATCAAGCCCTGAAACCGGCCAATGACTATCACGAGCCCGCAGAAGAGTAGTGTGATCAACAGCAGCGGGAAGTCGCGCACGTAGTCGACAATGAAGTAAGTCTCGCCGTCGGGGCTGGGCGACGGCCTGAGGAGCACCTCGTCGCCAGCGTCTGGCTTGACTACCAGGGCGTCGAGTTCCGTATAGCGCTGCCCGACGGTAACGAGCTCGTCCCCGATCCGGACTTCTAGGATTCGGCGTGTTTCATCTCCTCGCGGACCCGATTCGACCGTCTCACTGACCACCCGTATAACTTTCCCTTTCTCCGTATCGGGCAGGCTCGATACGTCCGCCGAATCGAATACACCGAGCGCCGGGATGACAACGGTCAGTAGCAGGACAGCGATCGCCAGCGCTCCATAGACAGCCAGTGACTTGCGCCGTCCCGCGATCCAGCCTTTCAGTTCAGACGGGCGCTCCTCATTCATGATTGCTACCGTCTCTTCTCCAGTTCGACTAAGGCCCACGGGCTCCAGCCGACCAGTAATCGCAGGCCAATAATCCATTCAAGCGCCGGCCGGGCCGAGAGGGCCATGATTAGCTCGGACAGCGCCTCGGTCGCTTCATCGCGTGCGATCCGCAACTCACCGTCTAGAACCGCTAGGGCGAGGCTGATCGCTTCCGACACCACAGCGTCGACATCATGCCCATCGACGCGGTGCTTGACCTTCTTGTTGGCTGTGATCATCCAGCGCACCCTGGTCGCCACCGTGTCAAAACCCACCGTGTGGCCCGCTTCGCTTAGCTCCTGTCGCGTCTCCGCGAGCCACTGCGCCCAGGACCTGAACAAGATCGCGCGTACTTTACCCTGTCCCACGGGGCGTGCGATAGTCCTGGCTCCCGGCAACGGGCCCTTGAGCGCCACCAGAAGGGCACGCTCAGCCACCTTGCTCGTCTGGGCCTTCTTGATCAACTCTCTGGCGACTGCCCTTCTCGTCTTCGCTGGAAGAGTATTGAGCGATAGCGCCCCGATGGCGACCCGGTTCGCCAGGTCGGGCCCGGTGGCGTCCGCTGATCCAGAACGGGCTCCGGCCATTACGCTCCCCCCTTTTTCTCGTGCGCCGTATCAGTACCGCTTGGGGCGTGCGTCAGCCTGGTCAACGCCTCGCTCGGTTCAGTCATCACGCGACCGCCAAATTGGATCGGGCCAGCCGGCAGAACGGCCTGAGCACAGTGTTGTCGCGATATTCGACGTCATAGTTGCGGGCAGCAAGATCGCCAAGGAGGAACAGGTGGTGGAAATCGCACCCCGGCCTCTGATCGCGGTGAGTGAAGGCTATCTTGACAGCAGCGTTAATCGACACGAAATGAACCCCCTCGGAGACGACGCCCGCATGATAAACACCATGGCAAACGCTCTGTCAACTGCGGAACGGGCTCATTTCCTCGGAGAATCGTGCCCCGATGGGCCATGCAGGTCGGGCCGATCCCCGTGTCGCTGAGGGAGATCACGATCCCTCGATCTCCGTCTCGGACACTTCCAGCGCTCGCGCCAGAAGGCGGATGATTCGTCGATCAATGCCCTCAGTAAGACCGGACTCCACGCTGGTGAGATCAGCCTGGGGGATACCTATGGCCTCCGCCAGCCTGGCGCGGTTCCATCCCTTCTGCAGCCGCAAGGTCGCGACGCGCCGTCCCAAGCGGGCCTGCCGACTCTCGCAGAGAACTTCCTCGCACTCCTGGCCGGGTAGAGGTGGCCTGTCCGCACTGACGATCAGCAGCGGCGGGCCGCCGAGCTGGAGCTCCTCGGCCAGCCAGGAGAGGAAGGGTGCGGCCTGCCGGCGTCTAGAAGGGAACTCGGACAAGATGACCGCCAGGGCAGCGCCCATCCGCTGTTGACCGAGGACGGGCTTCGAGCGAGGAAGAAGGTCAAATAGTGGGCGACGCTCGTCGTCCCACGAGTCCCAGGCCGTGCGAACGGCGTGAGCGAGCATGGCGCCGGCGTGTGGCGCGCTCGTCGGCCTCCCGCCACGCCCGTCCGTGAAGTCGACTTCTGCCACCACCCACTCCTCACGGCGACCCGAATGGAGCAAGGCCGCTACGACGCCGATTGCGCGGAGCCGCTCGCGGGCGTCATCACCGTGCAGCCAGAACGACCCCGAACGTCGCTTCCGCACTGCCGCCACGACTGGGTCGAGGTAGTCGGAGGCTGCAGGTGCCGCGGGCCGACTCATCCTGGCTCTCTGCGCCGGTGCGGACCCGAGTCCGAATGACCGATCGTCGGCGACCCCGAGCTGCTCCAGGAGGTACCCGCGCATCTCCTGCAGACGGCGCAGCTCCTGACGAGTCTGGTCGATCTCGGCTTCCAGGTCGCCGAGCTTCTCTTCCAGTGCGGGCTCTCGTTCGGTGTACACGTCCGTCGGGGAAGCCATCCGGGCAACAAGACCAGATCCGCCCCGCCCGGCCTCGTCCGACATCCGTCGACCCAGGTCGTCGATCAGACGACGAGTTTCCTCGGAGAACTCGGCGCTGTCTTCGCGATCAGTCATCGCCGCTCTCCATGTGCTCCCGCAGATCCGCAAGGGCTCTCCTTGTAAGCATCTTCGCCGCGGCCGTGGTCTTGCCCAGGGCCTCAGCAACTTCGACGTGCGTATGGCCCTCCAAGATTCTCAGCCGGATCGCCCGGGCCCGCTCTTCTCCGACGACCCTCTCGATGAACGCCATCAGATCGCGTCCCGGGTTCGTTTCGGCGGCCGCTTCCTCGGCGACATCCAGAAGCACTTCGGCATCCTCCAGGTCCGGCTGCCTGCCACGCTTCCTGATGTAGTCGATCACCTGGCGCCGGGCCAGAACAACGACGTACACCTTCAACGACCCCTTCCGGGCGCTGTACGCGGGTAGAGCTCTGACGAAGCGGAGGAGGCAGTCCTGCTCGACGTCCTCCCAGTCATCGTTGTTCCGGACCTCGCCTCGAACAATCGGGCGCACCATGCGGAGGATCCTGCGGGCGAGCGCCGGCCACAGATCAACCTCGCCGGCCGCAACGCGCTCCGCCAGCTCTTCGTCAGAGCAATCGATGGCTTGAGGTTCATGGGACTTCAACTTTGGTCCAGAATCTCCGTTCCCGATATAGGGACGGCCCGGCTGGGGTTCCTGTCACTCAGTGCGCCGCAGATTATAGCAGTCGCGCGGGTGGACGGAGCCATTTACCCTTGACCGTCCCCTAGAGCCTGACGATGAACGCGATGATCGTAATGGTGATGAAGATGGTCTTCATTTGCAGCCAGCTGTCCGCCGCGCTCCACGCTCGCCAGGCTCTTCGCGCCGCCCCAATTTTCCTCATGAAGGCTCTCTCCTAATCCGTGGCGAAGAGCGAGCAGTGGATGACTGCGCCGTCCGCGACCAAGCCGGAGCCGCTGATCTGCGGCGAGCTTATGCGCACGTCCCTTCCAGCGCCCGGACTCGGGTACTCTTCGACACTTGCCGCACCGGCACCGTCGAGAATCCGCCGAACGCTTTCAGAGGACGGCGGGACGTAGCTGTACTCGCGGGGCGCGGCGTCCGGCGCCAGGCTGCGCACCAGTCGCGGCCAGACGCGCTGACACACGGCCGGCCTGTCGAATATATCAACGAACGCCAGGCGTCCGCCAACCGCGCAGGCCATTCCGCTTGCCCCCTCGACGTACGAGAGTTTTCGCTCAAGGTCCTCAAAGGTCGTGCGCCTGCTCTCGTATACGGCGTGCATGGCCCGGGTCGACGATTGGGCCGAGGCCGCGACGAGTTCGGCTTCGACACCGTCCCAGACATCAGCCTGATCGGACAGCGGCCTCCCCGAGGCTCGGCGATGAGTTGTGACGTGCTTGTTCAGCCGGTGCCTGAGCCTGTAAAACGCCTTCTCTCCGGTGCGGAATCTCTTTGAGACCTGGTGCCAGCGGCCCTGCTCGACGCACGAGACCGGGAGGTCCAGG
>Ga0255052_10002405_pt1 | contig 13556 bp, 11 predicted proteins | sample JV7_2_21_MG_FD_188632 | JGI IMG/M metagenome (GOLD analysis project Ga0255052, IMG submission 188632) | Seawater microbial communities from Jervis Inlet, British Columbia, Canada - JV7_2_21 | ecosystem: Environmental > Aquatic > Marine > Inlet | place: Canada: British Columbia | collected... | reverse complement strand
CTGGACGTTGAACTCAGTCAGGTAAAAATCGCCGAGCGGTTGCACGTCGAGCGTGCCTTCGACCTCATTATCACCGCCATCGTAAAACGATACATCGACCGGCGAGTTGTCGATGATCACTCCATTCAGCCTAAAATCGGGTGTCGTAATCGTTTGTGAGAGTGACCCGTCATCACCTTCTTGCCTGAGATCCACGAAGCGCACGGCCGGCGGTATGTTGCCGGCGGCAGTTGACCCGAGAAGATCCTGGCTGATGACGCTATAGGCTTGCGCGACATACTGGAGTGCTTCGCTGTTACCCGGGTCCAGTGCGAGGACGCGATTGGCAGCCGATAATGATTCTTCCATCTGGCCGCCTTCGAACTGCGTGTCGGCTTCCGTCAGAAGTTTTGTAATAGTCGCTCGCCGGGTTTCTTCGGCTTCCGCTTGCTGTCGCGCCTGCAATAGCCGGGTCTGGATGGACTTTGCCTCCGGGTTTGACGGTTGCAGAACCAGGACCGACTGCAGACGATCGAGGGCGTCGGTAAGTTGCCCGGCGGATTCGAGAGTTCGCACGTCGGCCAGTAATGAATCAATCTCCGCAGGCCCGTCGTCCTTTCCGGCGTCCGGACCGAGTTCAGCTCGTAATTCGCGCTGCGCTTCATCGAGAAGATTCTGAACCTCCGGATCTGGTTTCAGAAACAGCGCTTGACGCAAGACGCTTGAAGCCTCACTGAATTTACGATCGCGCAGCAGCGTCCGTCCATCCTCGACGAGTCTGGACACTCTCTGGTCCCGTTCCTGGTCGAGTTCCTGATCGGCAAACTGCTGTCGCAGTCTCGCCATCGCTGCCTGGGCATCGGCGTCGTCAGGTGCCACGGCCAGGGCCCGGTCGAGAGCTGCGATGGCCTCGTCGAGCAGACCCTGAGCCTCGAGAGTCAGCGCATCGCTGAGACCACTCTCAACGATCTGGCGAATTCTCGCCGCCGATTCGGTAGCCGCCGTTGTTCGTGCCTCATCCGCGAGCGACCGGTAGCGCTCCATGGTTGAGCTCTCGAGGTCCGACTGCGCAATTGCACCTAACCTCGTCTCGGTCTCGAATGCTTGCAATGCAGCGTCGAACTGGCCGAGGTGATAGTAGGCGACACCCAGTTTGAAATACGGGAAGTAAGAAATGACATTCATCCCGTAGCTTCGAACTCGCGCGCCGGAGTCGGCTTTTCTCGCGAGTGCCTCGTTGATCTCCGCGACGGCTAGCGTCCAGTTCTGGTCTTCGAGCGCCTGTTCGGCGTTGGAGTAATATTCGTACCAGGGATCGGCGGTAGCAGGGCAGGGGATAAGGATCAGTAGTGCCCCCGCCAGGACAATGAGTCGCCAGCTAATTCGTGGAACGGCGCTACTTCCTTGCACGTACATCTTCGGACTACCGCACAGCGTTGCAGGGAGCGCAATACGAAATTTCCGCAAGCGCTCCCCGCGAGTTGCCCGCATTGTGCCTCCCTTATCTGGTTCCTGTAAGCCTTACTACGGCTTCGTTGCTCCGAGCCTTACGATCGACGAGCTGGAATCTGTCGTGACGTCTACAACAACATTGGTGCCGTAGTAGAAGAGAGTCGACGTTCCCGTACCCTGGCCCGTTGCCACGGATCCTGTCATTGTCGATCCAACACCCATATTGAGTGTTGCCTGGCTGACGCCGCTGACACGGATATCGGCGTATCCGATCGGCCGGATATCGCCAAGGTCGAGCCGGCTGACGCCAGATACGGTCGCCGTCAGGTTACCGATCGTCAGGGCATTGCCAGTTAAGTGACTGACGCTCGCAATCCGGAGATCCATCTGCGACTGGTTGAAACCATTCAGCGTGACATCGGCAACACCGGTCACGTCGACTTTATCGAGCACCGGCATGGTGACGAAGGCGTCGTACGTCGTAAGATTTCCATTAGCCTGTTCTAACGCGATATTGAGCGCGGCTCCGGTCTGCGTAATATTGACTCGATTACTGGCTTCCTCATCTATCACAACCTCAACCGAAAACTCGGGTCCCTGCGTTACCGTTACGTTGAACACGGTCGGTACGTTGATCTCGGTGAAGTCCCGGTAATCGAACGCCAGCGTCACTGTCGAGTCAACGACACGACCGATCGTGATGCGATTGGCCGTGATTCGCCCGTTGGACGCCAGATTGCCGTCAATTATGAGCTCAGCATTCAGTCCCAGGTCACCTGAGTTGCCGTTGAAGAACAGGGTTCCCGCGTTGCTAGCGGCAGCATAACCGTTAACGTCGAAGTCGGCGGGGGAGTTGAAGCGAGTGATGAGGCCGGCGGTCTGAACCCGTATCCCCGACATTCCCGCCAGGCTTGGTGCGGCGGCAAGGCGCTCGACGCGGAAGAGTCCACCCGACATTGTGCCGATGACTTTAATGGCCATCCCGTTTGCCGGTGCACCGCCAGGCAGATCGATAAGCACCGCGGCGCTGTAGTCGAGTGTCAGCCGATTGACCGCAAACAACAGGTTGGCAAGATCGAGATCTTCAAGCTGGCCGATAAGCTGATACTCGGCACCTGCAGGAGCACGGTCGATGCGCGTGGCCCGGATTGCACCTGCGGCATCTGCGTAGCCGCTGACCTCGACGAGACCACCGATTGGCAGCCCGGCGAATGTGGCTACATCAATACCGCCACCGAACAAGGTATCCGGATCAACCGACACGGTTTGACCCATAACGATCAGCTGCCGGTTCCCGGCATCGATGCTGTCAACGGGGCCGATCACGTTCGCGTCGAAGTAGATGTTGTTGGCTATGCCTACCCCACCGCCGCCATCGATTCGTCCGTGTACGGTCACGACCTGGCCGTGCCGGAGGTCGGATAACGCGCCTGGGTTGCCGTTGTACGTGACCATCGCGGAGTTGGTCAGGTAGCGGACATTATTGATGGTCACGCCACCGAGTCCGGTGATTGTGCCATGTGCCCGGATGGCCTCGTTGGTCTGCGCCGGCGGGAACGACGGCGTTATTACCGGTCCCTGCACGGATACGTCGACACCGCCACCGGAGCAGGCGGTGAGCATGGCCGCGATCAGCAAGGCCGTAAATAGCAGGTGCAAAGAGCGCTCTGCAAGTTGTTCGGTTTTCATGACGACACCTCTTCAGTTACTGCCAATCCATTAACGGGTTATTCCGTAGCGTTGATTGAACAGCTGCTGCCGCGACGTCGCTTGATGGCGGCTTAATATCCTCCTGAGGTTTATATCGGGAACATTAAGTAGTTAATTATCAAGGAGAATGTCCGGCGCTCCCGAACCTAAGTACAAGTCCGGGTTGTTGCTCCTGACCCTGCGTGTTAGCTAATGAAGACGGCGGTCGCGCAATGCCGTGATGTCGATTCAGACGAGAGGTGAGGATTGAGCGCAGAGACACAGGCATCCCCGAGGTTCACCGTTGACACCCGCGAGGGCACGGTTTCGGGTCCGATCGGCTCGGTCCGTCTCGAGCCCAAGGTCATGGACGTGCTCTCGTTTCTCGCCCGCCATCCCGGTCGCGTTGTCTCTCGCGATGAGCTGCTGGATGCGGTATGGCCCAACGTGGTTGTGACGGAGCACACGCTGAGCCGGTGTATCTATCAGCTGCGCAATGAACTCGGCAAGATCGGTGGGGAACAGGGTAATTTCAATCCGATCGAGACCTTGCCCAAGCGCGGCTATCGCCTGTTGGCTACCCTGAACACGATTTCGGCGGCCGAGTCGTACACGTCGCCAGGAACCTCCTCTGCAATGCCGCCGATGCCCTACGTTGTCGGGCAGTGGGTGAGGGGCGAGCGGTTTTACGGTCGCGCGGCGCAGATCGAAGAAATCCTGGAAGGCCCTCGAAACTGCATCTGGTTGCTGGGCACACGAAGGATCGGCAAGACATCGCTGCTGAAGCAGATTGAGTACATCGCGGAGACATCCCCGGACGCAGGCTACATGCCGGTCTTTTGGGACTTCCAGGGCGCAGAAACGCCGGAGGAACTGCACCTCAATTTTGCGGATGCGTTACTCGACGCTGACGAGCGCCTCGCGCGCATCGGCATCGCGCTCGAGGACGTGGAAGCAGACGACCTGTTCCTCTCGCTCAAGCAACTGCGACGCCGGTTACGCGACAGGAAGCTGCGGCTCTTGCTGCTCTGCGATGAAGTCGAGGAACTCATCAGGCTGCATGAAAAAGACCCGTCGTTGCTGCGTAAGCTCCGGCATGTGATGCAGAGCGGCGAGGATATTCGCACGGTCATGGCATCGACCATACGTCTGTGGGCGCTTGCGGATCAGAAAGTCGACACCTCGCCTTTCCTGCACGGGTTTACGCCACCGATTTACATCGCGAGATTCTCGGACGACGAGGCGCGGTCGTTAATCGAGCAGACCAACCTTGGTACGGACGAGAGGCCGCAGCTCGAAGACGGGGCGGCCGAAACGATTCGGGATCGCTGCGACAATCATCCTTACCTGGTCCAGCTGGTTTGCAAGCGCTACCTCGAGACAGGAGCGCTTGCCGAAGCGACCGAACAGGTGGCGACCGATCGGATGGTGAGCTATTTTTTCTCGGTCGACTTCGGAATGTTGTCGGCAACGGAAGGTGACATCATTCGAATGATTACCCAACAGCCATCGGTGTCTAACCACTTGCTTCGCGATGAACTTTCGCTCGGGCCGGACGCACTCGAAGGCACTATGCGCCGACTGGCGAATCTCGGCTTTATCCGCAGGGACGCGGAGCGAGGATTCGTGCTCGCGAACTACTTTTTCCGCCGCTGGTTGACGGAGACGAGAGATGAATCGGCGCCGACGGCCACGCCGGTAGTGCCGGATACGCCCACTGCCAGTGATGAGATGGTGACGCATCACGACGATGAGCCGTCAGCAGGTGGTCTTTATGCCGAAATGAAGCGCCGCAGCGTATTTCGCGTCGGGATCGTCTATGCAATCGTCGCCTGGCTGCTGCTGCAGATCGGAGAAATTACCTTCGATTTCCTCGAGGTTCCGATCTGGGCCGGCAAGCTGCTGATCGTGTTTCTCGTGCTCGGTTTTCCCGTCGCACTGATTCTCGCCTGGGCCTTCGAGCTGACGCCGGAAGGTGTCAAGCGTGACCGGGGTGAATGATCTAGAAGTTGTAGATAGCGGATAGCGCCAGCGTGTCCACGCGATCGGCGAAGTCTATTGCGAAGTCGATCTGGAAGCGTTTCGTGGCCAGCCCGAGACCTGCTGAAAAGTGCACATCGTCGTCGCCGGCCGGCAGCAAGGATTGCAGGTAAAGGTCATCGATCGTAGCCCGTACCTGGTGGTCGGGCTCGAACCAGGTCCCGATTCGCAAGGCAATGATCGGCGTCGAATCGAGAAAGACGTATTCGGCCCCCAGGTGCAGCGTGTCGACGTCGTCGATTGTCTGGTCATCGAGTTGCAGACTGTCCGCAATGCTCGAGTACTTGATCTGGTCCCATTGAAAACTGACCGTCAGGCGGCCGTCTGGCACGCGGTACGCGAATCCGAGTCCCCAGGTATCCGGAAAATCGACAGGCTGCCCGGTGGCCTCAATAAAAACGCTCCCGGGCGGGACGCCCAGATCGATGGCATATCCGGCGAAGGCCTCGCCGTCCATCATGATCTCCGGCCCCTGGCGGTAGACGCCGCCAATGTTCCAGCTGTCCGACAAGCGCCACAGAATCCCGCCGCTTAATGTCCAATCGGCGTCATTGATCCAGCTTCTCTCACCAATCACGGATCGCCCTGGCAAGTAAGAGTTCCGCCCGAAGATACTCTCGAGCGTATCGTCATCGGGGAGGAATACGGTCCCGGTCGTCTGCATCGTGACATCGTTGTAGACTACACCGAGTCCGAGATCGAGGCGGTCATTGACTCGATAGGCCGTCGAAAAGCCCCAACTCACCATTTCCAGATCGCTGGTCGTTCGCAGGTCAACCTCCCGGATCTGGCAGCAGTCGGTGCCACCAGCGAAGAGTCCCTGGGTCTCGCCAAGGAACTCAAGATCTGCAAGCTGATGCCGAAACAGTGCGAACGTCCAGTTTCCTGTCGGGTACGCGAACGAGAGAAACGACATTCCACTGACGTTGTATTCGGATGTTGCCCTCTTGATGCCTACCGTGTCGTCGAGGCCATTACCGCTCGGGAGGTTCTCCATCCTGCCGCCCTCGGTGAACGGTACCGAGTGGCTCCAATGACGTGCTTCGATCGAGACCTCCGGCTTGATGAGCTGCGCCAACCCGGCCGGATTGGCGATGGCGGCAGTAGCGTCATCCGCAAGGCCAACGAAGGCCCCGCCAAAACCCATGCTGCGTGCACCGGGGTCGGAAAAACTGAGCTGCAGGGGGACGATCGACTGCTGGGTGCGGCCTACGGCGGGCAATAGCAGGGCCACAAGGAGCAGCATCAGCACTCCGTAGTGGCCAAACCGTTGTTTGCCGCTGATCGCCATTGGCGCTCGCCCGCAGGGCGCAACTCTGATGCAGGAAAAAGCTACGCGCCCGTCGCGGATACCTCAATACGGGGTTCCCGCTACGCGATGGCACGATGACGGTGGTCGTACTTGATGAATTGAGACCCAATTCATGGACACAAATGACGTGTCTGCGACATCATTAACGACCCGCAATTCAGCGTGCGGGCGGTACCAAAAAATAAACGCAGGGAGCATCGGATAATGGACGTCGTCGATTCCTGGAGTACGGTTGCAATAGGCGTGGCTGTCCTCAGCGCAATAACAATAATCATTCTCAATTGGGTTCGGTCCCGAATCTCGAACCGCCGCATGTATCGTATGATGCTGAGCTGCGGTATCGACGAGGACACTGCCAAGTACGCCGATCAACGCCTCGATCTCGACATGAATGCCATCCGTAAGCGCTGCCGTGTGTGCCCGGTCCCGGAGACCTGCGACCGCTGGCTTCGCGGCGAGGCTGTCCCGAGCAACGAATTTTGCCCGAATGTGTGGCACTTCATGGGCGCTGCGCAAGACACCCAGGATCAACTGAAATACAATCCCGAGCATCGTCCGGGCCGGCGGCTCGATTTCTAGCGACGGCCGAGCTCGATCCGGACTGGCCATCACAACCATCGCCTGAACACACAGACGGCTATTCGTGCCGTGGCCTGGGATACACTGTATCGCCAGAATGTTGGTGAAAAGTCGAACGATGAATATCCACGCCAGGCTGTTTATTGCGTTGCTGGGTGTCTGCGCCTTATTTGCCGGATGCGGCGGCCGTGCCTATGTGTATGAGCCAATAGCGGGCACGGACGTCCGGGCTCGTGCCGAATCGCAGTCGGAAGCAACCGTTCGTGTATCCGCGGCGGTGCCGGGACGTGAGGAAGCAGCAGCGATTTTCGGCCTGCCGCTGTACGACCAGGGCATTCAACCAATCTGGCTGGAGGTCGAGAACAGGGGATCTACCCAGGTTCGCTATGCGCCGGTCGGCACTGATAGCGACTACTTTGCCCCGCTGGAAGTTGCCTACACGAATCGCAGCGGCTTCTCCGATACGGCACGCAGCGAAATGGAGCTAAGATTTCACGAACTCGCCATGCCGCGATACATCGACCCGGGTGAGACCCGGTCCGGATTCGTATTCACGCACGCTGCATTTGGTGCCAAGGGTTTCAATGTCGATCTGTTCGGCTCCACCGATTCGTATCACTTCACGTTCTTGCTGCGTGTCCCCGGTTTCGTACCCGACTACGCAAACATCGATTTCAAATCGATCTATGCGGTAGATCAGCTTGCCGTACTCGACGAGCAACAACTGTACGAAGCGCTCAGGAGCTTGCCTTGCTGCAGTGCTAGCGCAAAGGGCGATGAACCTGCCGGTGCGATCAACGTCATCCTGATCGGTGCCGGGCCGGACCTGCTGCGATCGCTGTTGCGCAGTCACTGGATTGAAACGGGCGCGGCGGCCGCGGCGGATAAGGAGCCGGATTTCCTGTTTGGCCGACAGCAGGACGCCATCTTTCGCCACGAAAGCAGGATCGACGACAGTTATTATGAAATGCGGTTGTGGCTGGCGCCAATAATGTCGGTAGAAGACCGCGTCTGGGCGGGGCAGGTGAGGCACTTTTTTGGATTCGGGAAATCAACTTCGCGAAATGATCCCGACGTCGATCACGCCAGGAACTACGCACTGCAGAGTTTTCTCTATGGACAGGCTCTCGAAAAACTCGGATGGGTGGCCGGACAAGAAGTCACTCCTGTAGATTCATTTTGGGAGAATCTCATCCGGCCGGCCTATTTTACGGATGGTCATCGCATTGTCCTCTGGTTGTCCGGCGAACCGCTCTCGTTGGCGGATATCGGGTCGCTGGACTGGGACAGGCCACCGGCGTCGAACAAGTGAAGCACATGCGCACACCAATCCGCGTTCTAAGTCGCGTCACGATGCTGACACTTTGGGGCATCACTGCGGGGGGGTGTGCGTCCGGATTCGATCCGGCACCTGTTGAATCGGTACCGTTCCGCGATCGTGCCGAAACACAGGTTGATAACGGGGTGCGGGTAACTACCGCTGTGCCGAGTTCCAGCGAAACCCGTGACCTGTTCGGTGTTTCGCTTTACCGCAAGCGCATGCAGCCCGTGTGGCTGGAGATCGAAAATAATACGGGTGATCAGATTTCGTTCTTGCCGGCCGGTATCGACCGTGACTATCACTCACCGATCGAAGTGGCGTCAGTGACCCGCAAGCGAAAATCCAGGGCGCAGGCCGAACAGTATTTTTTCGATAGCGGTTTGGACATGGAGATCGCTCCGGGCGAAACGCGTTCAGGATTTATTTTTACGAATCTGGACGAGGGCACGAAATCGTTCAACGTCGACATAATCGGCGAGGAAGAAAACTGGCATTTCACGTTTTTCGTGCAGGTCCCCGGGCTCGCAATCGACCATCACGATGTGGATGTCGATTCAATTTACGAGGATGACGAGGTTATCGACTTCTCCGACCAGGAGGCGTTCGTCGCGTCGCTACAGAATCTACCTTGCTGCACCGTCGACGCGAAAGCGGAGAACCAGGGAGACCCGCTCAACCTCGTCATCATCGGTGAATCGATCGAAGTGTTTTACGCTGTCATCCGGGCCGGTTGGGACGAAACAGAAGCCGTTACTGCAGTATCAGGATTCAAGACCGCAATGTCGTTCTTTTCGGGCGGCGAGTACCGTTACTCGCCGGTCAGCAGCCTGTACCTGTTCGGTCGTCGCCAGGACGTTGCGTTGCAACGAATTCGCGAAAACATTCACGAGCGTAATCACTTCCGGTTGTGGCTGGCGCCGATGACGTTCAATGGCAAACCAGTCTGGATCGGCCAGATCAGCCGCGACATCGGCGTACGATTCACGAAAAAGACAATTACGACACACAAAATTGACGCGGACGTTGACGAAACCCGGGAATTTCTGCTCGAGAATCTGGCCTACAGCCAGGTCCTCGAGAAATTCGCCTATGTGCGGGGTCTTGACGAAGTGCCAATCGAATCGCCGAGGCAAAATCTCACGGGTGACCCGTACTTCACGGATGGCCTGCGACTGGTCATGTGGATCGCATCAGATCCGTCCGACCTGGACGACATACGCTACGAGAACTGGGTGGACCCAGAGAATTGATTGTCAACCGGAGGTTGCGCGATGACTCGACCGAAATTCCTTGAGTTTTCGGTGATTACCTGTCCGCAGTGCGGTCACGTATCGCGTGAACGAATGCCGACAAATGCTTGTCAGATCTATTACGACTGCGTGGGTTGCAGGGAAATACTGCGACCGAAAAAGGGCGACTGCTGCGTGTACTGTTCGTATGGTACGGTGAAATGTCCGCCGATACAATCAGGAAGGGATTGTTGCGATGGATAAGCCGAAATAGATGGCGACGACAGACCTGAATCTCGATGAACCCGGCTCGTTGCCGCGACCGGGGCCCATAGGCCGCCTGGTTCGGCTCGGTTTTGGATTTCTCTGCCTGTGGTACGTGTACCAACTTGTCGGGGTCTGGGGAAATCTACTGACGGCAGACGGGAGCATCCGCCTCGTTATCTGGAACGGAGTTTTGATCGGGCTGGTCTTGGTCAGCTACGTCGTCAACATCGGTTATTCACGTGCATGGAAGAAGTGGCCGGCCATCGTCAGTGCACTCGTCCTCGCAGCCATCGCGGCAGCCGGTTACGTGATGACAGGAAACGTAGAGACCGAGTGGCTCGCACTGGCAATCTGGCTGTGGGAGTTCTACGTCTTCACGCACCTGGGACTGGCATTCCTCGTTGCCAGTGTCATCGCGACGCCGGGTTGCGAGATGCGGGCATTCCACGACCTGTATTCGCGGATCTCCGGCCGGCCCACCAAGGAACACTGTTGCCCGTTCGGCCCATTACACCCGATCGACCAGTGGGAAGCCGGTCGTCATTGAACGTCTCGGGCTTGCTACAATCTAAGCCAGTATCGATTTACGACACCAGCAAGGGGGGTGCGTGCGTACCCAGGGGCAATACCGTGGTCCAGGACAATCCGTGACCAACTCGATGGTACTGCTTGCGGTTGGCGTATTGCTCGTTCCCTGCATGGCGGCCGGCCAGTCCAGTTCAGAGCCGTCAACGACCGTGCAACAGATTCCCGCAACCGTGTCGGATACGCACATGTCGGAGACGTTGCGGTCCGATATCAAAAAGACTGTTGTCATCGGGGGCGATAGCCCGCCCAGCGAAGAGATTGGCGGCAGCTACGAAAAGGAAACCGCTGGTCTTATCGGTGGCATCAATGAAGGTTCGAGACTCGGAACCGTTCACCAGGAGATCGGTGGCGTCAATGTCAATTTCCCGATCCCGATACTGACAATTCCTGGTGCGATATTCGGTGGATTGTCGGGAGCGACCAAACGCGAACTCCAGGAGTTCCGGGACGCTCTGACTGATGAGCTTGCCAATGCCGAAAGCAAACCACTGACCAACGTCGGCCTGGCACTGGATGTGTTCCGGGAGCTCGGCAAGGTATCCGGTCTCGAGACAAAATTGTTCGCGCCAACGACGCCGATTCCGACTGACACGGATGCAATTCTGTTCGTCAGTTTTAACGACATCGGCATCAATGTGGACGGCGATGAGGCGGAGTTATCTGTTGCAGCCAAAGCGACGCTACGTAACGCGAGTGACGGCCTGAAGTTGTACGAGATCATCGTCCAGTACAAGGACACGGACACCTTAAGCAGGTGGATAGAAAACGAGAATGCGTTGTGGCGGGACTATGCAAACTTCGCCGCGCATTATCTTGCCCGTGAAGTCTCTGCCGTACTTTTCGACAGGATTGACATCGGCCACGACCTGCAACCGAAGGAATCGGACGACGTTTCCCGTGTGAAGAAGAACGACTGGCAAGGTGTCACCAAATCGACCCGACCAACGTTGGCATGGGAGTCGATGCTTGCTGACCAGTCGAAGAGCCCGTTCACCGCGACGATCGACGAATCAAATACCTACTACGACGTTGAGATCTACGACACGCACCGGCTCGTTTACGTCCAGAGGCAAGTTCCGGAGCTGCAGCACACGCTCGGCTTTGATATTGAGGACTGCAAAACCTACCGATGGTCCGTACGGCCGTCGTATCACGTCGATGGCGACATCAAATACGGTGAATGGATGCGGTTTGAGCTGGATTCCGAGACGGCCAGCGGCAACGGCAACGTCGGCAGGAAAGCGTCAGAGGCGCCAGCCTACATCCAGGACTTTGCGACGCTGCAAATCAAGTGTGGCCGCCGCTAGGGAACTACCTGCAGTACGGTAGCAACCCTTTCTTTATAAGCCGCGTGACATGCAAAGCAGCCATCGAGCATTCGCTGATACGCGGTGATGGCGGCGGCACTGTCGCGCGCCTTGGCAGCGGCGTTAATTTCCAGTGACAGGTCGTGCACGACGGTATCGAGCGCTTTGAACGCCGGCATCTCCGGCCCGAGTTCCTGCGCCACGAGTTGTACCTGGTCGGCGGGAATGCGTGGATGTTTTGAAATAGCGATTGCGCCACGGGCGACCTGCTCGAAGTCATCCATCAGCAGCCCGTCGGAAATATCAACCACGTTATTGCGCAGTCCCTGCATGATCTCTTTCAGTGAGGTTGATTCACCTGTGACGGCGGTTAGGGGCAGCAGCACTAACAAGAGAGTCGCCGAACCCAAAAGTTCTTTTCTGATCATCTCGACATCACCTTAACTGACTGTCCTTGCTGCCGCGGCGGTTGTAACCGCTGACGGTTTTCGCCTTCGCATCGAGTTCCGACTGGCAGGCGACGCAGAGGCGTACGCCGGGGACAGCTTCACGGCGGGCCGCGGGGATGGCTTTACCGCATTCCTCGCAGTGGGTCAGGCTTTCGCCCTGCGGCAACTCGCTTCGGGCGCGCTTGATCGCATCGTCGACAGTGGCGTCGATTTGATCCTGTACTGCACCATCTTTTGCGAATCCACCAGCCATATTGACCCCAGCAACGGAGTGGTCGTAATTAGAAGTGGGCGCCGATTAATATGCCCGGGCCGTGGTAGTGGTAGTCGACCGCCCAATGCAAGCGACTCTCCTCAACATCCACGTCTACATCGAAATACTTATAGACCAGAGAGAGGCTGAGACGCTCGCTTGGCTTCCATCTCAAGCCGGCGCTCAGGTTGACTATGGTGCCGTCAAGCTTGCCGTCGCCAAGATCTGCTCCGATCGTGAAGTATCCTGCCCCGGTGTCCAGAATCCACTTTGGCGTCAAAGCGTAGCTGAATCGGGTGGTAAACGTCGGCAACGGCGCCAGCACGCTATCGGATTCGCTAAGCTCCAGGGGCTGACCGACAACCGTACCCTGAAGACCGACACCGAGATCCTGGAAGCTCAGTGCGAATCCGACGCTCCAGTCTTTCTTTTCGTCGAACAATATCGAATACGAGTAACCAAGATTGAAGATCTCGACGTCGAAATAAGCCTGGAGCGGCAGATTGGCCTGAAAGACCTGATCGCCGAATCTGATATCAACGGACGATACAGAGTCGCCACTACGATCGAGATTGAGATACATAAAATTCAGCCGGTGATGCTCACGGAAGCGCCAGTATGCCTGGGCGACCGGCCGCGTTTTGGTGTCGTCCAAACCGAGATGTCGCTCAAAACTTATTTCAGTTCCGAGCACCCCGTCCGACCCATCGACACGAACCGTCGTCTCCAGGTTGGCAAAAAAGCCGCCGATGATGAGACCCGAGCGATCACCCAGTGGCCAATCGCGCCATTCGGCGGTTTCCTCAGCGTGGGCGGGTCCAACATCAAGGAGGAGCATCGCAATAGGGACGACCGGCAGGTAACGCCGCACTATCCGACGCATGTTTGAACCTCGTGGATCATGGCATCTCAACTATGCCAGATACGCGCATCAGAATCTGTAACCAGCTGGTAGGCCATGCGAAGAGTGGGTGCGTACTCACCAACAGCTGCCGTTTCGCGATATTATTGCGGCGCTGACAGGCAGGGGGCGCAGCGCCGCATGGGCGAATTCTTTAATGAGCTAAGTCGACGCAAGGTATTCAAGGTTG
>Ga0255052_10002404_pt1 | contig 13563 bp, 17 predicted proteins | sample JV7_2_21_MG_FD_188632 | JGI IMG/M metagenome (GOLD analysis project Ga0255052, IMG submission 188632) | Seawater microbial communities from Jervis Inlet, British Columbia, Canada - JV7_2_21 | ecosystem: Environmental > Aquatic > Marine > Inlet | place: Canada: British Columbia | collected... | reverse complement strand
GGATATTACTCATGGTATCGATCATTAAACAATACTATGAGACGATAGCCAAGGAACAACTTGCCGGTATGGGCGGCGAAGGTGCCGCAGGGCTGCTTGGGATATTGTAGCATATATTTTGATTAAAGGGAAGATAGTAACTGCCAAAAACCTAGACGTATATCAAACAGTTGATTCAAGTTATGTACTGAATACTGTATGAGCTTAAATTATCCAATCACCACTATCTTCCGACTCCTATGCTGATCCATAAGGCTTACAGGTATGAGCTCGACCCGAACAATCGTCAGAGGTCGTTTCTTCATCGACATGCTGGAGTTGCACGTTTTGCTTACAACTGGGGTCTCGAGCAACGCATCAACCTCTTTAAGACCAATCAAGGGAAAAACAGGTTCACTAATGCCATGAAACAGCACAAGCTGTTGAATAGTCTGAAGAGGACCAAATTCTCATGATTGTACGAAGTTTCAAAGTGTGCACCACAGGAGGCTCTGAGGGATCTCCATCAGGCCTTCCTGAACTTCTATCGTGGTAGAAAGAAGAGAAAGAAGATCGGATTTCCTCGTTTCAAGAGGAAGAGCGTGAGGAATAGTTTCAGACTGACCGGGACCATCAGATTCGAAGGACGAAGGATACAGCTACCACGGATTGGAAAGATTAGAATCAAGGAAAAGAGAGATGTCTACTGCAGGGGACGGATACTTTTAGCCACAGTTAGCAGGAGGGCTGACCGTTGGTTCGTGTCAGTTTCTATGGAAGAGGAGATCCCAGATCCCACACCAAGAGGTGGAGTCTCTGTGGGAGTGGACCTTGGGGTGAAGACCCTAGCCACCCTCTCCGATGGGACTGTCTTTGTAAATCCACGAGCGTTGGGGAGGCGACTCAGAAAACTACGACAGCTCTCGAAGAGCCTGTCAAGAAAGAAGAATGGAAGCAGGAATCGCGAGAAGGCGAAGCTACGACTAGCAAGGATGTACCTTCGTATCTTCAACATCCGACAGGACACTCTACACAAGGTCACGACCCATCTTGCCAAGAGCCACAGCAGGATAGTGATCGAGGACCTGTGTGTGTCAGGGATGATGAAGCAACGGAGGCTGGCAAGAGCGATAGCAGATGTTGGGTTCTATAAGTTCAGACGAATGTTAGAGTACAAGTGCCAGTGGTATGGTTCTGAGCTTATGGTTGCTCCGAGAACGTTTCCCTCGTCAAAGCTGTGTTCACGCTGTGGGCACAGGAAGAAGGAGTTATCACTCTCAGAACGAGAGTATGTTTGTGAACAGTGTGGTGTGAGAATCGACAGGGATCTGAACGCTGCACTGAACCTGGTCGCCGCCAGTTGGTCGGAGACTGAAAACGCCTGTGGAGAGGATGTGAGACTCGGTGGGTCCCTTGGACCTGCAGAGCAGACCTCTGTGAAGCAGGAACCGAACATCACTCCAGGACACTGATGTCTAGGATTGTCTAGGTTTCGGACCACGGAAGATTCATTTCTTCCCCTGAATACTTTCTCATGTTATGGTTTTAGGAGAGTGTGACTGTGAGTACTTGGCGGAGTCATCTGAGATATGATCCCATCCCTTTGCTCGTATCTGTTTCTGACGAAGCCATCAGGTATCAGGTATCCCGTGATTTGTTTGAAGAGGATCAAGACTCGGTGGAACTTCTCTGGGAAACAAAACAGGCAGCACGGCTTCTCAGGAAACAACAGGAAGATGGCTCTTGGCGATATCCAAATCCCAAGATTGACATCAGGTCAATCAAGGGATACAACCAAGTGGAAACCTTCAGAATCCTTGCTATACTTGTCGAGAAATATCTCCTGAACAGAGACCACCCAGCAATGGAGCGGGCTGCGGAGTTCTTGTTCAGCTGTCAGACAGACGAAGGAGATTTTCGTGGTGTGTATTGGAACCAGTATTCGCCAACTTATTCTGCAGCATTCATGGAATTGCTCATCAAGGCGGGATACGCTGACGACAAGCGCATTGAGTTGGGACTCGATTGGTTGATCTCGCTTCGCCAAGATGACGGGGGTTGGGCAATCCCTTTCAGGACAGCCAATCTCAGCATGAAAGAGACAATGGCTCAAAAAAATCTTGTTAAGCATGATAGAAGCAAACCATTCTCACACATGCTGACAGGTGTTGTGCTCAGAGCATTTGCTGCACATCCTGGTCGATTGAAACAACCAGATGTGAAGAAGGCAAGTGAATTGTTGGCGTCACGCATCTTCAAAGCTGACAGGTATACCGATCGAAAAGCCCCTGATTATTGGACACGGTTCTCATTTCCATTCTGGTTCACGGATCTGCTCTCTGCCCTCGACACGCTCTCTCAATTGGGACTATCAGCGGACCACCCGCAGATTCGTGAAGGAGTGGATTGGTTCATCGAACATCAAGAGAAGCACGGTCTCTGGGACCTCAAACTAGTGCGAGGTACGAGTGACAAGATTCAGAACCTCTGGGTCAATCTAGTCATTTGCAGGACTCTGAAACGGTTGCTTGATTAGGAGCAGACTTTATAACAGGTTTATCCAACCAGCGCCTAATCTTCGATGGATGGTGAATCCACTCAATGACTGAATCCCGAAACGTCGTAATCGTGACAGGTATTCCGGGTGTTGGAAAGTCAACAGTGGTCAACACAGCTGTTGAGCAGGTCAAGAAAGAACATGGCGAGGATATTCTCATCTTAACTTTTGGGACCGAAATGTTTGAGGTAGCAACAAAAGCAGGTCATGTGAAGAACCGAGATGAGTTGAGGAAGTTGCCAACATATCTTCAAAGAGAGATTCAAAGAAAAGCTGGCGAATCTATTGCGGAGAAATCCAAGTCAGCAAGGACAATTGTTGATACTCATACACTTATCCAGACGAACAATGGGTATTTGATAGGACTACCAGAATGGGTTGTAAATGCTATTAAACCAAAGACTGTGGTCTTAGTTGAAGCAGACTCTGAGAAGATTGCCAGTCGTAGGACTGGAGACGAAAGTCGAACACGTGATGCTCAAGCAGTGACTGACATTCAAGTGCATCAGGAGATGTGCAGAGGGGCCGCAGTATCAGTTGGTACAATCACAGGGGCAACCGTCAGAATAATCAAGAACCGTGAGGGTCTGGTTGAGGAAGCAGCAGCAGAACTAGCAGAAACACTAATGGAGTAGAATGACATGCAGGACATATTTGGCGACATAATGATTTGGCTCACACTCACTTTCAAGGAACCCCCTATGGCGGGTATTTTTATTCTGTTCGTTTCGCTGAGCATTTCAACAATGAGTAACCTCGCAATGAGACGTTTCACTGATATGCGACGAATGAACAAACAACAAGCGGAAATTAAGAGGTTCAAAGAAATGGAGCAGGAAGCAAAGAAAACGCAGAACGAGAAGCTCCTCAAGAAACTCAAGAAAAGAAAGGCGTACATCGATCGCATTCAGAGATCAATGATGGGGGCAAGATGTAAACCATCATTGCTATTCTTCATACCATTCATCTTCATATTCTCGTTCCTGAGAGGATTCTACAGTACACCTGGCCTTGACGGCATAGCAGTTGACGACATAGTTGTTGTTCTCCCATTCAATATCCAAAAGGTTCTACCTTTCCTCGTAGGAATGATTGGGTCCCCCATGGCGGCAGGCTTTGGGCTGAGCTTTTATGGGTTCTATTTTTTGATCGGGCTAGGACTTTCTTCCATTCTTCAAAGAATTATGGGAACCCAAGTGCTCACAAGCTAAACAGCCATGGAGCACTACGTTCCTAATCAGACAGAAATCCACCGATAGTCCCTGAAGTTTCATGAGAAAAGTCCAGCAGAGGTTCTGTCGTAGCGCTCGTAGATATTTCAGTAAGACTCGTCTGCCCCCAGCCCACCATCGAGGAAGATGCGAAGCTTGTAGACATTGGGATTGTCAGGAGGCCGTTCATGCCATCTGGAAGGTTGATATCCAGTAGGACGTCTACATCATAAGTTGTTCTGATATTGATACCGGACGATGTGAAGTTCACGTCTTCTGTAAATACAAAATCCAAAGAACCGTTGTGATAAGATGTCACGACTACATCTTGTCCATTAATAACAGCCCCATTGTCATAGGTGATGTCAACGTTGAGAAGGTCTCCATCAATAGAAATGATATAATACGTACCAGTCCCCAAGGTAATGTCCACCGAGGATGTCTGACTTCCTCCAATGGTTTGGCCAACCTCGACAATGATGCGCTCTTCCAATTCATTGTGTTGAAGGGAATGATGCCTGCCAGACTCGTACTGTGTGACAACTATGGAGTACATCAGTGTAGGGTCATCGACGAATCGAATTGAAATGTCAGTTGGGGTGGTGTCAAAGTCATCCAATAGAAGCATGACATGTCGAGTTTCGCCAGATGGGTACTGAGCCTCGTAGTGGAACTGGGTCTGGGCAGCTGGTAGTCCAACAAAGACTACTAGTACACCGACAACTGTCATCAAGACAACGGCCGCTCCAGCCAATTTTTTCGTTTCCATATCTTTTCACTTCTTATACCTACATCGTGCCATATATTCTCACTGCATATTCCCTACTAGGACCGGTATCCTCATGGCAAACATCGCCAGCTGAAGTTCGCCCGGACGAAGTTCACTGTTTCTTCTTTTTGACATTCCTTCACAATCTCGGTCTGTCACATGCCCAATGTTCTGAATTAAACATGGCATGGAAGAAGCCTCAAATACTTAGAGTGTGAAGGGATTATGAACTCGATTAGGAGGCTTCATACTGTATCTCACCTACATAGACGAGTCTGGAAAGCCAAGCAGGAAACATCAATCCCCGCTCTTTGTACAGGCCGGATTCATCCTGAATGAGGATAAATGGCAGACTGTCGACAATAAGGTGAATAGTTTGAAGGCAAAATGGTTTCCTCACATTGAGCCCTCTAATATTGAGCTTCATGCTTGGCATATCATCAATCAGAAGGGGATTTTCAAACTCTTGGGAAGAAAGAAATCATTAGATCTCTTAGAGGAATCGTTCCATCTGATTGCCCAGATTGATTGCACGTTTGTCGCCTCTGTTATTCACAAGAGCAGGTGCTATAGTCGGCTGAGCACCGATGACATAGAAATATGGTCGCATCGGCTCTTGTTCGAAAGAATTTGTAAGTATCTTGCGAAAGAAAACGCTAAGAGAATATCAGCCAATCAGACACCGGAAGTTGGAATCCTACTTATCGACTCCATAGAAACAAAATACGATAATAAAATTCGCCGCATATACAGAGATTATCTTAGAACGGGAACATACTATATTACCAATCAATATCTCATTGAGGACCCGCTGTTTGTCGATTCTCAGTACAGGAACATGTCGCAGATTGTAGACATTGTTGCGCATCTAGTCAATCGATACACCAACCTGAAAACCAAGCCAAAAGCTACTTGGAATGATATTGATGACGTGATAGCACGCGGCTATCAGATAGTGAAATCCCGTTTTGACACGTGTCCCAATGGACAAATATTCGGATGCGGTATCAAACACTTTCCGTAAATATAGAAAGAGAGAGCGGGTGACTGCGCCAAAGGGCGTAGATCCCCGCCTTTGTTCGCCAAAGGGCGAACCACTCATGTGGGTAACGGCGTGATACTGTATAAACATTTTCTATGCGGACAGTTTGTTCACCTAAACAAACACGTACCGCCCAGGTGGGCGAAAGTAATGTTCAAGCATCGTTCAAGCATCGTTCAAGCATCGTTCAAACACGTTCAAACACGTTCTCCATTCCACCACACAAATATTCTATTTTCTCCTCGCGAGGGCTCTTGCCAGGGTCATGAGGTTCGTATTGAGTGTCATTAGCTGTAGGTAGATGTTGCTCAATTCATTGGTCATTTTCTTTTGTGTTTCGATTAACTCTTTGGTTAGCCTATCTCTTGATAGTGACATAATGGTTCACACTCTGCTTGGCTTCATAAAAGCCTAGCACTCGGTTTCTTCGAGTGGAGAAAAGCTGACTTTCCACGTTGAAGGTTGTGCGAAGTTCGCGCGCGCGAACTCGGGGACGTCCCAAATATCGGGGTTTTTCAATGCTACTACAGATGTAGATCTATGGGTCCATCTCGCAAAGACTCCTTAAGGGCTTACCTGGAACAGAGACCTCAGCTTGGGATGCTCTGGATCGTGACAGTGTTGAAGGATTACTCAGTAGAGGAGTTTGATGCACACGTCAAGGAGCTCGAACCCACATATGGAAGAAATCTCATGTGGGTCGACATTCCCAAGATACGCAGAAAACTCTCTCTGAAGCAGAGAGCTCAAGTATGATTAGATATTTTCGTCCTCATCCTCGTATGCCCAGGGTGCATGGTTGAACCGATACGTTTCAAGCTGACATCTCTCAGGTATAAAATCAAGATAGAACTCAGGTTTTGTATCTCTTGGCCCACCATCAGATTGTCGTGCAAATCCTTGAAAGTGATCACCCAGCCAACCTTCTTGAGTTCCTTTTTCAAAATCTTCAGTCGTGAAATAGTAGGAATGCAAAGTGATGATGAAGAAGAGTGACTTTCGTTTCCAAGCATGTCGTTTCGGATCTGCCTCCCTATCTTCTGTATATTCAGAGCTTCCGCCTTTCAGAGCTTCATGAAACCTAAAGATATCTCCATTGCGATCGAGTTCAACGTGACAGTTTGATATTAGAAGCCCAAGTCCATCGAACTCTTGAAGTATGTCATTCAGATTGTCATAGCTCATAAAAGCGACTTTTCCAGCATGACGGCTGTTGTAGGTATTGAATCTGTGGTCCCAGAGATATTCTCCTTGCAGGAAACGTTGTTTCACCTTTTTGATAGGTTTGAATGGGTCGCCATATTTCAAAACAGGTAGCTCCTGAAATTTCATCTTCATGAACCACCCAGGCCATTCATTCTCTTTCCAATACCCGCCCTTATCCTTCATCTCTTTTATTGCATCTTGAGCATAGACTGGAGATACTCCATATTGTTGGTCTTTATCTTCAGTTCCAAAAACGTCAAAAAGTGCTTTTACTATGAGGTCTGCTTCTTCTCTTTGTGCCATGAACGATCTCCCCTTGATCCTTGAGGTACTTGTACGCTTTTGGATACTTCTTCTTTAAAGTCTCTGTTGAAGGGAGTCGACTCTTGTAAGGTGTGTATTGCTCTCCGACGCTCACTGAGTTGACATTCTCATCAATGACATCTCTGAGATTCTCATTGGTTTCAAAACCAATGAAGTGTCTGAAGTTTCTCTTTGCGGCGACTGCAGTTGTACCATTTCCCATGAATGGATCAAGGACTAGATCTCCAGGCTCTGAAGAGAAGTCGATGCATTTCTCAACGACCTTGATAGGGAGGACTGTTCCATTCTTCTTCTTGCCTGGTTGATATTTTCGAGGAATGGTCCAGACATCAGGGATGTAGTGTTCTATCTTGTGGAAGTAGAACTTCTTTGGATGCCTGGTAAGCAAAAGAATATGATAATGACTTGTGACGTATTTATTCATGGTGAAGACGCCAAACTGATAATGCCAGATGATGTGATTGACGACCTCTAATTTCGCCTTACGTGCTGCAGCCTGAACGTATTCGAGATTTGTCCAGCCGCTGAAGACATATGCTGATGCATCGTCCTTCATGATTCGTGGGAGCTCGGCTATCCAGGCATCAGTGAACTTGCTGTAATCATCATTGATCTCTCCATAACCTGGAACTACATATTCGTCATTTCGATTGTAGATAGATTCCTTGCCATCAAAATTGATTCCGAATGGGGGGTCTGCAATGATGAGGTCTATGCTCTCCTCAGGAAGTCTATTCATTTCCTGAATACAGTCTTCATAGATCACCTGATTGATATCCAGGTCACCAACAGGGTTACTCCTCTTTTTGTATAGTGATTCTGCTTTACTCACAGTCCAGTCAGGATCAGGTCTGAACCTGAAGGCTGCCACACCTGGAATATACTTGCGCTTCTTCTTAGGTTTAACGTCACCATCTATCACCATTGCGCTCTCCTCATCCTGATATATTCAGCTAGCATATAGCTTTTTTGGTCCCTGTTTAGTATTCCCGAAGATGGTATTTGATAGGGTGTATAGCTACCTAATGTGTTTTTCCAATGAGTTATTTTCCATTCGTTGGCGCGCGCCAACTCGGGGACGTCCAGACACCTGCGTCGAGTCTGTCCTGATCCTCGAGTGTGTCCTCAATGCACGGACAATGGCAGTTGTCTTCAACGTAGATTAGGACCAAGTTTTCCGTCGACACCGCTTTGCTTAAAAGGAAATTCTAGACGGTCCCCAGAGAGAAAGACAGGTGTCATAAAATGCGACCAGGCATGCTTACTCGGTCACGAGCAAACCGCAAGGTGAAGACTCCAGGTGGAAAACTAGTCATTCACAGACAGAAGTTCTACAAGTCAGGAGGAACCTGCGCTATTACCGGTGGAAAACTGCACTTATCCAGACGTGCAAAACATGGACTCCGGAGAGGAGCAAGCCGTTCAGCTAAACGTCCTAACCGTCCATATGGCGGTGTAATATCCTCGCAAGCACTACGTCGTGGAATCATCAAAGCAGCACGAGAGTAGAATAATGAAAAGCGTCATCACCGTGGGAGGCCTTCACGGTACTGGCAAGAGTTCGGTATCTGACGCGGTTGCTAAGAAGTTTAATTTGAGAAGGATATCTGCGGGAGTCGCTTTTCGTCAGCTCGCTAAGGAAAGAGACCTCACTTTAGAGGAATTTAGCAGAGTTGCTGAGGGTAATGAAGAGATTGATAGACTGATTGATGACCGGTTGAAAACCGAAGCTGAGAAAGGTGAAGCTGTAATTGACGGTCAATTGGCAGCTTGGATGGCGGGAGATAACGCAGATCTGAAGATTCTATTAATCGCACCTGTTGAAACACGTATCAAACGAATCTCAGAACGTGATGGCACAGATTTTGAACATGCAAGAAGGGAAACCATAACTCGAGAGGGAAGCGAGAAAGCGAGATACTTTGAATACTATGGAGTTGACGTTTCAGACCACTCGACATACGATTTAATCATTAACACTGACAAATATGATCTAGATGGAGTAAACGCTATCGTCATTGCAGCCATTGAGGCGTTTTTTGCCAATGTAGGAAAGTAACTGGTCATATGGTATCATCCGTAAGGCTCATATTGCTATCACTTTCCCAGTCATTCATTCTCCCAGTCCGCAGGAATGATGCTACGAGGTGACTCGGATGCAGACCAAGGACAAGGCGAGGTGTATTGAAAAATGAGTCTCTACGAAGCAGGAAGAGTATGTGTAAAGACGATGGGGCGCGAAGCCGGAAGTCTTTGTATTGTAATTGAAAAGAAAGATGAGAGCTATGTTTTGGTGACTGGACCAAGGCAGCTGAGTGGAGTCAAGCGCCGTAACTGCAATATCAGGCATTTGGAGCCACTTGAAACAATACTCACAATCGCGGCTGATGCCGATGATGAGGCTATTGAGAAAGCTATTGAAGAAGCTGGCCTGACTGACAAGTTCAGGACAAAGATTAGGCTTAGCATCTAGACTAATTGATATTCAGGAGTGTTATTCGTTGACGGGCATGTTGCCTGCAGATAAGCCCCGTGAACTAATTCTCAGGGCGGTGGATAACACTAATCCGGATTATGGATTCAAATCCCTTGATAATCTCCCAATTGAATACCTACTTGAAAATGGAGTAATTGTTCTCGACAAACATGCAGGACCAACAAGTCATGAAGTTGCTACTTGGGTAAGAAAGATTCTCCAAGTAGATCGTGTAGGACATGGAGGAACACTTGACCCAAGTGTAACAGGGATTTTGCCTACAGGAGTGGGACACGCCACAAAGGCAATGCAAGCACTGTTACAAGCTGGGAAGGAGTATGTATGTGTTCTCGAACTTCATGATAAGGCAGATGATGATGATATACGCAGGGTGATCAATGACTTCGTGGGGAAACTGTACCAGAAACCCCCATTACGATCCTCCGTGAAGAGAGTTCTCAGGATTCGTGAGATATACTACAACGAAATACTCGAGATAAAGGGACGTCTTGTACTCCTTCGTGTGGGCTGTCAGGCTGGCACCTACATTCGTAAACTCTGTTTTGACATTGGAGAAGCACTTGGTGTCGGAGGGCATATGCGAGAACTTCGGCGGACCCGTGTAGGAAAATTCAGAGAAGATGAGCACATGTGTTCATTGTTTGATCTGAAGGATGCTTTCATGTTCTGGAAAGAGGATGGAGACGACACTGAGCTCAGGAAGTATTTGCTTCCCATGGAGTTTGGATTAAGTCATCTTCCAGTCATAAACATCCGTGATTCTGCAGTTGATGCTATCTGTCACGGGGCAAATCTTGCGGCAAGCGGTGTCGTCAGCCTGAGCAGTGAGATCAAGAAGGGAGACATGGTTGCCTTGAAGACACTGAAGGGGGAAGCAGTTGCTTTGGCAACAAGTTACGATACCAGCGACCGGATAGTCAAAGCAAAGAGTGGTATCGTTGCCAAGAGTGAAAGGGTTCTGATGGAACGGGGTCGTTATCCCTCGATGTGGAAGAAGAAACCAAAGGATGAAACATCCTAGAGTGCCATTCAACCATCTTTTTATCTATAAGTGTAGAGAAATGAGTGGCCTTGGAGCAAAAGCGCAACTGACGGTAGTCACTTGTGACTGCTGAGGAAACTCCTGACTCACACCGACAACAGTCTTACGAAAGGAAGGAGGCGAGAGTCTCGCTCTGGGAACAGAAACGAAACCACCATTCGTGATATGACGATGATGCAGATGTGAATCTGCTGAGGATCTGTTTGGACCGGTTGAAACGGCCCATCACTGTTGAGCAATCTCAAGAATACATTGTTGACGCGTCGGTCCGAGATGTAGGGTAGAGAGCGCAGTTTGATGTTGCAAGACTTCAATTTGGTGACGAAATGAAGTGGAACAGAATCGGGGTTATTCTTTGGACCAAGGCCACATTCTTTTTACTGGGAGATTATAAAAATTAGAAGGAGGCGAGAACCTCCCTCTCTGGGAACAGAAACGACACCGTTACCCAAAACCGATACAAAACTGGACGATAGATCCAGAATTGTTGTTTGGTTCCTGATTCATTGAGGTAGCATCATAATCCCAGAGGGGTCACAATGTCTTACATCCTCTCCACAAGCATTTATTGTCCCCGGCTAACTGACGGTGACAGTAAAAAGACTCTTAGACTTGATTCTCGTCTTAGAATCAACATACATCTATTGATTCTTTTTCGAAGTTAATAAGCACATACAAAATGCGAGAAAAATTACTATAATGTTCATCTACACAATATCCAGAAACGTCACCCCCGAATTGGATTCGACAATGATACAGAGATTCAATCTGTTGAGGACCAGTTCGGACCGGTTGAAACGGCCCAACACTGGGTCAGCAAGTCCAAGCGCGCACCTATGACGTGTCGACCGGAGGTGCAGGGTAGGATGCTAAGTTCGATGTCGCAAAGTCTCCATTCGGCGACGATCGGAGATCTAACAAAATTGGGGCTACTCTTTGGACCAGAGCCACCCCACCCTCATTATTCACGAGTGTGTTCATTCATGATCTCTTGTTGTACCTGTACTACCTCACCACTTGTACTACACTCTGCGTAAGAGTCCAGCCATTCACGATTAAGAGTGATGAATGAATGGCCCCACTTGAAAAAGGAGAGCATATCATCTGCCTGTTCTTTGAAACCAAGTATGTATAGTGCCGCAGCCAACGCTTCAACAGTTGAGAGTTTCACAGGTATGTAGGTGTTTGTTGGATTTGCAGCCAGTAAGTAAGGTAACGATCTCTGAGCGCCAGCTCTTGATGCTGCAAATATCTTTTCAGCCTGTTTCCATGAGCAATCTAGTGCGGCAAGACCGGCTTTCATAACTCTCTCTCTATCAGCAAGGGAAAATGCAACTTCAGAAACGGGATTGAGCACAACCGCACCGCGTGGGATATGCCGCATGTTTTTGACAATCTTGGCTTTGTTCATTCTACCAAGACGGATCCCAGTGCATTTCTTGGGGGCACACTGACTGGCATGATAGACAATAATCTCAGGCTTTTGGCTCAAGAGTGACATCACCTATATTAGGATTTACAACAGCTGCAGGAGATTTAGACAATCCAAGACATAAATCAAGCAGTTGATTCAGGTATTGTACAATAATCTGTATGGCTTTAAATTGCTCCATCAAAACAATGCCCTGAACCTCATGTTGGTGAACAAGGCCTACAGGTACGAGCTCAACCCGAACAACCGTCAGAGGTCGTTTCTCCACCGACATGCAGGAGTCGCACGTTTTACCTACAACTGGGGGCTTGAGCAACGCATCAACCTCTTCAAAATCAACCAAGGGAAGGATCGTTTCACTGACGCTATGAGGCAGCACAAGCTACTCACTAGTTTGAAGAGGTCGCAGTTCCCTTGGATGTACGAGTGTTCAAAGTGTGCCCCCCAGGAAGCGCTCAGAGACCTCCAAAAGGCTTTCCAGAATTTCTATCGTGGGAGAAAGAAGGGGAAGAGTGTCGGTTTTCCCAAGTTCAAGAGGAAAGGTGAGAAGGACAGTTTCAGATTGAATGGAACCATCCGATTCAAGGGAAGGAAGATACAGCTCCCACGAATCGGTAAGATTAGGATCAAGGAGAACCGAGATGTCTACTTCAATGGACGGATACTCTCTGCCACAGTGAGGAGAAGGGCTGACAGATGGTTCGTGTCAGTTTCAGTAGAGGATGAGATCTCTGACCCAACTAGTAGCATCGGACAGGCTGTGGGAGTAGACCTCGGGGTCAAAACCTTAGCAACACTGTCTAACGGCGCTGTCGTCGTCAATCCACGAGCATTGGGAAGGCGACTCAGAAAACTACGACAACTCTCAAAGAGTCTGTCACGAAAGAGGAAAGGGAGCAAAAACCGCGCAAAGGCCAAAATGCAACTGGCCAAGATGTACCTTCGAGTCTTCAACATCCGCCAGGACAATCTCCACAAGTTAACGACCTATCTTGCCAAGAGCCACAGCAGGATAGTAATCGAGGACCTGGGAGTGTCAAGGATGATGAAGAACCGAAGGCTTGCCAGGGCTATTGCAGACGTCGGGTTCTACGAGTTTAGGAGGCAACTAAAGTACAAGTGCCGGTGGTATGGGTCTCAACTCGTAGTTGCCCCTCGGATATTCCCATCCTCAAAGATGTGTTCACGATGTGGACACAGAAAGAAGGAACTCTCTCTATCAGAGAGAGAATATGTTTGTGAACAGTGTGGTGTTAGAATCGACAGGGATCTGAACGCCGCACTAAACTTGGTCGCCGTCAGTTTGCCGGAGACTGAAAACGCCTGCGGAGAGGAAATAAGACTCTTGACAGATTCTCTGAATCTGCAGAGAGCAGCCTCGATGAAACAGGAACCGAACATCGGTCCAGGAAGCAATGCCTAGGATTGTCTAGGTTTCGGGGAACGGCAAAGGATTTCTGTGTTACTATACGCAATTTGACTGAGGAACTTCTAATGCTCTACG
>Ga0255052_10002403_pt1 | contig 13564 bp, 8 predicted proteins | sample JV7_2_21_MG_FD_188632 | JGI IMG/M metagenome (GOLD analysis project Ga0255052, IMG submission 188632) | Seawater microbial communities from Jervis Inlet, British Columbia, Canada - JV7_2_21 | ecosystem: Environmental > Aquatic > Marine > Inlet | place: Canada: British Columbia | collected... | reverse complement strand
AAAGAACTTTACCGCGAGTGTATAGCACAGTGCTGTTGCCATGATGGCACTATAAGCGCGCACAGCAAGCATGTTGTATAGCCTGCGAGCCGCGGCTACAATGCCAAACCTATAGTCAGATGGCGCACACTGGAAATTCATAGGCGGCTAAGATAATAGAAGCCTCGCCAAATAGCAAGATGCTTTCCGGAACCGGTTGAACGACAGGCAAACGAGTTATTATATATGTTATTATATATTAGAGAAAAGTAGTAATAGTAGTCATATACCCGGTGAAATTGCTATATTATAATAGTCGTTTTGTCTAACGGTTTATTTCAGAACGCCTTAGTGCAAATATAGGCGATTTCGTCTTGTGGATAAACTGTTGGATTGTGTGTGTCTTTCTCGTCACAAGTAACATTTTTCCTCTCGCTCTGACCCGGAGGTCAGGTTCTTCACTATATCTAACGGTTTTATTAACAGCCCAAGTTATAGGCCGACACGCATATTTTCCAGTTCCATCTGGGCGTCTTTACCCCACAGATCAATCAAAACGAGCTTGCGGATTCGGCTTGGTTGGCTATAATAGTCAGTTCGCGCTATTTATGGGGCGTACTGTGCCGTTATCAGTTCGCCTTTGGACGTGAGATTCTGTGCCCATGGGGACGTAACAAAAGGAAGATGGGAAAGGCAAAAGTGGAAAATTCAGGAAAAGAGTTATTTGTTGGGGTTGATGTCGGTAGCAGCTTCGTTCATTATGTTGTGCTCGCCGAGGACCGAGGCGTAGTGTATTCGGCGCGACCGGTAATGCACTTCGCGAATCCTATCGGAGCGGTAAAGGAAGCATGGCGGGACATAGCACAGAGGTTCGACGTCGACAGCATAAAGAACACCGCCTTCACAGGCAGCGGCGCCGAGCCCTTCGGGAAAGTCATGAAGGGCGCCACCTACGTCTTTGACAGCGTGGCGATTCCCAAGGGCGCCGAGACGGCCAATCCTCAAACGCAGTATATTTTCCACATGGGGGCTAAAGATTCTTACTTCTTCCACTTGAAGCGGATAAATGGCAAGAAGGTTATCCAGGAATGGAGGACGGGCACCAAGTGCGGCGGTGGCTCGGGCACCTTGATTGAGAAACAGTGCCGGAGGTTTTTCGAGGGGGAGGTTCCCAACCCGGAATTGGAAAATACCGGCTCTGCCGAAAGTGCCGACCAAAAGGAGAACATTAGGATACAAAACAGGGCGAAGCTACAGGCAAGACTCGAGGAGATGTTCTCCAGGGCCCAGAGAGAGGCCGAGGGTTCAGCCGAGCCGAGCGAGTTCCTCGCGCGATGCGGGGTTGTCATTCAGTCCGACCTGATTCATAAACAGAACGAGGGGGCGACAAGGCAGGATAATCTAGCGGGGCTCTTCCGGACGGTCGCCCGCAATTACAAGATCGATGTTCTTGGCGCGCGCGAGTTCGACAGCTCCCAGGATTCTCCCGGCGCCATCGCGACAGGCGGCGTCTTTACCAACGACCTTATAAGAAGAAATATGGGGGAATTCCTGGGGATTACCGTCGAAAGATCCGAGCACCATCGCAACATCGCGGCAATCGGCGCGGCGGTGAAAGGAATAGAGCAGAACGACAGCTTCGTGTTTAGCCTTGAGCAGCTCGAGGAAGTGGCGGCCCACGGCAGAGAGAACCGCAAGTTCGCGCCGGCGCTCTCTGCAAGCCTGGGACACGTGCACGAGCAAAGCCAGGACCTGACGGAGGAAATCCAGCCCGGCACCGAAGTGGTCCTGGGAATAGACGGAGGCAGCACTACTACCAAGGGAGCCCTGGTAGAACTTGGAACGGGCAGGCTGCTCGATAAGCTGTATATCAAGACTCACGGTAATCCGGAAGAGTCTCTGAAGAAGGTCCTGAAGTATTTGAGCAGGCACAGAGACAAAGTCCTCGTCAAGGGCGTCGGCGCGACAGGCTCGGCGAGAAAACTCTATGAGAAGATCCTGGTCAGCAAGAAGAAGTCCGAGGAGCTGGCCAAAGCCGGCACAGAGATTACCGACAGGGTGACAGATGAAATCACATGTCACGCTCTCGGGATCAAACACTGTGACCCCCAGGTCGACACGATTTTCGAGGTGGGCGGCCAGGACATGAAATTCACGAGCTTCGCCGCCGACGGAACAGTCAAAGAAGCAAAGATGAATTATAGCTGCCAGGCCGGCTCGGGCCAGACTCTCGATAATATGGCCGACATAGTGAACTTGAATGTGGAGAATTCTCTGCAGGAAGCCGCCCTCGCTGCCGAGAGAGTTCCGATAATAGATTCAACCTGCGGGGTTTTCATGGAGATGGATGAGAACCGGCTCATCGCCGAGGGCTTCAGTAAAGAAGAGATTGGCGCCGCGATCGTGCGAGGGACGGCGGCGAGCTATTATTTTAAGTTTGTCGGAGGTTCCGGACACGGCGCAAAAAAGTCTTCCGCCCAGGGAGGCCCGCCTTTGGGCAAGGCTTTTCTCGCGGCCCTGGCCCAGGTTACAGAGAAAGACATAGAAGCGTATCCTCACAGGGAAATGTTCGGAGCATGGGGCCAGGCCCTGGACATCATCGAAAGCATAAGACAGCTCGAGGCGCAGGGTAAAAGCTATGACACCGCGTTCAGGGGCTGGGACTTGGTTGACATGCCGTTCGACAAGCGCAGCATATCATGCAAGGAACTATTCGAGGACAAGTGCTGCGGTATGAGGGATTGTGAGCTCGAGGTTTTCTCCATTGAAGCCGATGAGATAATCACAGGCGGCTTCTGCCCGAGAGGAAATTCCGAAACGGCGAACAAGCCCAAGACAAACTACGTCGAAAAATACCACAAGATATACGAGAAGCATTTCAAGAAACAAGGATGCTTGCTCAAAGACCTCGCTTCGGTGAAAGCCGAAGGGAAAATAGAGACAACCGTAGGAATCAAAAGGAGCACGGCCACGCTCGGCGAGAAGGGAATATGGAGCGCCGCGTTCTTCAGGAAGCTCGGGTTTTACCCCGTTGTTTCTCCGAAGACGAACAAGGAAATCGCCAAGATTGGAGTGGACAATTCGAGAACGGAGTTTTGCATAGCGAGAAAACTCGCCACGGGACACGCGGCACGGTTGAACGCCGACCCGAACGTGGAATACCTGTTTAATCCGAGTTTCATAGAACAGAGAACCGACAGTCCTCCCGATTTGAAGTATTGCATCTACACCGAGTCGGAAGGCTATATTCTCAACGATGTCCTTTCACTCGACAAGAGCAGGCAGATAAATCCCATCCTGCACTTTGGGGATGAGCCGCTTCTTCTCCATCAATTACGGCTGGAATTTGACAGACTGAGCTTCGGCCTTACGGACAAACAAATTAAGGACGCCATCAAGTTTGCAGACGAAGCGGAGAGCCAATTCAAGCAGGAGCTTTACGCAGAGGGTGACAAATTCCTTGAAAGAATCGAGGCCAACGACGAAAAAGCTTACGTCGGAGTAGGGCGAGATTATGTGTTGCTCGACCCGGAGGCCAGTTCGAACTCAGGCGCCATGTTCTCCCAAATCAGAGGGTTGCATTACATCCCGCAACTTTACCTGGAGCACAAGTTCGCGCACGTTCGGTTAGACGAGATAGTGGACAACGAATTCTGGGTCCAGAGCGTCAAGATATTGAGGGCCAATCTTTACGTGGCCGAGCATCCGAATCTATTCGCTATCCGAATGATGAACTTTGCATGCGGGCCCGACAGCCTGAAGATTTACCAGGAAGAAAAGATACAGCAGGCGGCGAACAAACCCATGCTTGTGCTGCTGACCGATGCACAGACCAACAATGCGCCGTTTGTCACACGAACGGAGGCCCATGAGAGAGTCGTCGATCAAAGCACTCAACAAGAACTGGCAATCGACGATCTACAGATGCGCACGCACGAGAAGTCCGAGCAAAGGACCTGGCTCATTCCCAACATGGGGGACGCGAGTTTTATAGGAGCCGCGGGGCTCAGACATTTCGGCGTCAGCAGCCTAGTGCTGCCGACCGACACACAGAGGAGCTATGAGGTTGCCCGCAAGCACATATACACGGAAGTATGCCACCCGCTCAAGGGCGTTGTCGGCGACGCGATAGCTTTTCTGCAGGAAGAAGGTGAAAAGAAGGGCGCCGAGTACGTGGATAAGAATTATCTCGTGATGATGCCCACTACGAGCGGTCCGTGCAGGTTCGGCAAGTACACCGAGTTGGTCAGGGAATTCCTGGACAGGGAAAACCTTCAAAACGTCCCCGTCGCCGGTCCGTCCTCGGAAACCGATTATAACGACATACCTTTCCCGGGCAAACTCAGCGTCTCGGACAAAACGAAGATGCAGCGGATGCTGTACAAGGGGATAAAATCATCCGACTTATTGGAGGATATTTTTCTCAGGTTCAGTCCGTATGCCGCCGATAAGGAAGCGATAGAGCGGTTGAGAAAAGAACGGTTGGACGAGTTGGAAAAGGTTGTGGAAGCCGGCGCCGAGACCGCCGAACTGGTCGAATGGGGCACCAAGACGGTGTCTCTATTCAAGGCATGTGAGCTCGGCACCCACGAGCGATATCCTCTCGTTCTGTATATAGGTGAGATTTATGTGCGTCAGCACGATCCGTGCACGGGATATGTGGTTCGCCAGTTGGAAAAAAGCGGGCTGGAAGTCGTGCGCGACCCCGTGACGGATTGGCTGGATTATGTGAATAAGATGAACCAGAGAAATTCGAGAAGAGACATAGGTTTGCGGCTGAAAGATCTAGATCTGAGCCGGGCGTGGCAGGCTACCCGCAAATACGGCAACACTTTTCTGAAGGGAAAGTACATGTCGTCAGTCGAGCACAAAATAGCCGAGCCGTTCCACGAGGTCCTCGAGGGCAGGCACAACTTGCCCAAGCCGATGCAGATGATCGAAACTCTAGAAGAGAATCACGAATTTCACGCCAACATCGAAGGGGAGTCTCCGCTCAGTTCGGGCATTGCCTATCAGTTCATGCACGACTTTACCAAACCCTGCGGCGATGCGTATATTTCAGGAATATTCCATGTGGGCCCGTTCACCTGCATGCAAGAGGGAGTTGCCACCGCGAAAATAGAAGCGATGGCAAAGGAATTGCGAAAGAGCAAACCCGATTTGGTTTTCCCGATCATTCATGCCTTCTTCGGTGATTCAGCCAGCTCCAATCTTGACTCGGAGATCGCAGTCTTCACCGAACAGTGCTACCAGAAAAGGGAGATGCTCAAGGAAAAATACGGTCACAAACCAGCGTCTGCGAGAGGCCCCGGCGGCATAGATGTCGTTTCTGTTGGCGGTCGTAGGCGCGCCGCGGAGTACAGCAGAAAGCAAGTGTAGAAGATGCAAAGATAAGATATCAAGATGCAAAATTGCGGAGCCACTTCGCGGATTCCACAATTTTGATATTTACATTTTGATTCTTGGTCTGCCTTTGTGACTGTCCGATCATTTGAAAGGTTGTCCGATGGCGAAACATTCGCCCAAAGTGGCGCTGCCCGGCCAGATGTATCAAAAGAACGGCCGATGGTGGTGGAAGGTCAGGCTGCCCGGAGAGGCTCGTGTCAGAGCCAGGGCGCTCAAGCCCAACGGAGCGCGAGTCGCCGCCAAGACCCGCAAGGTTGCCGAAGAAGTCGCCTGCGAGCGGTGGCGCCTTTCCATAGAGGCCGAAACCGAAGCGAGGGTCAGGTCCGAAATACAGGCTGAGGCCGAGAAGGCAGTGGCGAAAGCCAAGGCCAAAGCCGCCGATGCAATTGCCAAGGTCGAGGCGAAGCTCAGCACCCAATCCGAACAGGCTAAAATCCCGTGCGCCGGCGAGACGGCCGGGACCGAAGGCCGGATCGAGCAAGCCAAGGCCCAATTCGAGCAAAGGGAGAAGGCTTACCGTGATGCCCTGGCCGAAGCGCGGCAGAAGGTTCAGGCCGAGGCCGAGGCCAGAACGAGGGCGCAGGCCAGAGCGCAGGCCGAGGCAAGCCTGAGAGCCGAGGTCGAACAAACAGCGCGGTCGCAAAGCGAGGCGCTGGCGCAAGCCGAAGCCAGGGCCCAGGCCGAAGCAACCCTGAGGGCCGAGGCGGAGCAGAGGGCGCAGACAGAAGCTCAGGCCCGGGCTATAGCTGAGGCCAGAGCAGAGGCGGAGGCGGAGTTGCGATCCGAAGCCGAACAAAGGGCCAATTCGCAAGCCAAGGCAAGAATGAGGGCCGAGACGAAGGTTGGCAAGCAAAGCGACAGTGTTGGCAGGACCGGACCCTGCGAGGGCTGCGGCCGACAAGACGTGCCGGAGAAAGATTTGGCCAAAATCGACTCGGGCCAATTGGTCTGCCCGGATTGCCTAATGCTCATAAGAACATAGGCCTCGTCTGATTCACGCCAAGAGACGCCGGGCCTATGCCTTGGGTTTCATTTGGGGTCCGTGGATTGCGTGCGCGATATCTTTCCCAGAAGCTCCTTCCTGGCCTGGACTCTGAGCTTGGCGTTCGCATAGCGTCTCTTTTCCTTATCCGTTTGGGGCGAAATCGGCGGAGCGGGGGTCGGCTTTTTGTTCTCGTCCAGCGCGACGAACGTAAGGTGCGCCGCCGTAGCGATGACCTGTTGGCCTGTGTATGCATCCTCTCTTATGACCCTGACGCCGATTTCCATCGATGAGCGACTGACGTAATTCACCGCGGCTCTAAGGAGGACGTGGTCCCCGATGTGAACGGGCTCTTTGAAAGCGAGCGAGTCGATGCCGGCGGTGACGACTTCTCTGCCGCAGTGACGTTGGGCCGCCATCCCTGCAACCATATCGATCCAGGCCATGATGACGCCGCCGAAGGCCGTGCCGTGGGGATTAGCCTGATGAGGCATGACCAGGTATCTGGTTTCAACCGCGCTTTGGCCGGGACTCTTAGCCGCTGGTTTTGCCATCTTCTTAGAATTCCACTTTCGGCACTTCGGTCTTCGCCTGCTCGGTGGCCTCGAAATACTCAACCGGCTCGACGCCTGCTTTCGTGCTGAAGTATTTGCCGAACAACTGCCTCGTGTAGGAGTTTAGCACCTTAGCCGCGTCGTTGTATCTTGTGCGGGCAACATTTATCCGGTTCTCCGTGCCTTCGAGTGCCACCTGAAGGTCTCGAAAGTTCTGGTTGGCCTTCAAGTCGGGATATCTCTCCTGCAGCACCAGAAGCCGAGATAAAAAACCCGTGAGTTGGTTGGACGCCTCCATCTTCTGGGCTCTGCCTCCGGCCTGGAAATATTTTTCCCTCGACTTGGCGATGTTCTCGAAAAGCTCTTTTTCGTGCTCGGCGTATCCCTTGACTGTATTGACCAGGTTGGGTATAAGATCCAGCCTTCGCTGCAAAGTCGAGTCGATGTCCGCCCAGGCTTTTTCCGCGGCCTGCTCGCAGTTGACCGCTTTGTTGTAGCCACTTACATACCATCGGAATACCCCAAGGCCGATCAGCAACAGGACCACCAGGATTGCGACAATGACTACCCACGCTTTTCCAACGTTTCTCATTTGTCCGTTCTCCATTCGAAGTTTCCCGTTACCAGCTCCCACTTGCTCCACCGCCGCCAAAGCCACCCCCCATGCCTCCGCCGAAACTCCCGAACCCACCGCCGAAACTTCCACCCCCGAAGGAGCCGGACCTGCCGTAGCCGCCGTGGCCTCCGAATCCGCCTAACATGAACGGCAAAAAGAACCACATCCCCATTCCTCTGCCGCCGCGGCCGAATAGCATGAGCATAATGAATATCATCGGCAGAATACCACAGAACGGAAGGCCTCTTGTTCTGCGTCTGACGCGAACGGGTTTCAACTTGGGCATGCCGGTCAGAGTAACGCCGGCTTTGGCAGCGATTTGCCCGACAACTCTAAGATTGGCCTGGTGGATTCCCTGACTGTAATCTCCGCGTTTTAGATACGGCGCAAGGACATCTCTACCTACTCGGCCGCAGTACTGGTCTGTTACGAAGCCCTCCAATCCGTAGCCGACCTCGAACCGATACTTTCTGTCTCTCGCTGCGAGCACAAAAAGCATTCCATTGTCCTTGCCTTTTTGCCCGAGCTTCCATTTTTCGGCGTGCTCCAGGGCGAACTGCTCGATCGGCACCGCCTCGGTCGTCTTGACGGTCAGGACGATATATTGGGCGCCGGCCTTTTGCTCCAGCTCCTGCAGGATGCCGTTGAGTGATCGTTCGGTTGAGGCGTCGATAACGTTGGCGTAGTCCTGGACGTAACGGGTCGGCCTCGGCAGGTTGGCCTCTGCGTAGCCGACCGCGGTCACGGCCGACGTCATCAGAACGGTCACCAGAAGAAAGCAGAAGCGTCGTCGCATAATCAAACCTCAAGCTCGTCAACAATACCAGATAGCTGTTCAATCGTCGCGTAGATCGATTCGAAGGCATTTTCCATTTCCGCCTCGCTCAGGCGGGTCTTTTCGCGGCGCCATTTTCCGGCGGTCACGAGAGAATCGGTTTTGATTGAAAATTCGCCCACGGCCTTGGCAAATGTTGCATTGCTTCCGGACGTTCGGTCGAGGCCCTTTAGCCAAAGCATCGCGCGCAGGAGCGGCACGAGTCCTCTTGCCGTTGAGACAAGAATGTCCCGGACAAGCTTCCTGTTGGCCGCCGCGGCGATGTAGCCCTGCCTGAGCCTGATGAGCATCGCCTTTAGCTCGCGCTCGCACTGGAGGCGAACGTCTTTCTTGTCGAAAACGAGAGCGGCAAAAGGGTCGTCTCCGAGGACGGTTTGGTGAGTCAGTTGAAAATCCAGAAACTCGACGCCGAACACATCGAGCGACCGCTCGATATAGAACGGCGTCATCAGCAACGGCGGCGAGATTTTCTTCCTGCTCATGGGTTTGGCCATAGCCGCGATCCGGTTGAGCGAGTCTAACTTCTGCTCACCCAGGACAATGACGGTGTTGATGTCACTTTGGCCCGGCGCAAAATCATCCGTCAGGCTGCTTCCGACCACCGTGATGCTCTGGAGACTGTCACCGAGCGCCGTCATGAGTTTCTCGGCGAAGTCCTTTACGCTATCGCGAATATGCGCATTCAGATCTTGAAGTTTGAAATTAGTCTTGTCCTGGCTCATCGTGCTTTTTGCCCCTTGAATTTCCGTAATCGTTTCAAGCTACGACAAGTCTACGAGATTTGTTCGGCGGCCGCAACCGCCATGAGAAATTTGACCGATCGAGTGCCAAATTGACAGCCGGGACGTACCGGTGACAGGTCCGAAAAAGGGTGGTTGTCGACGATTTTGAGCGACCAGTGCGGATCGGCAACTTGGCACGCGTTTTGCAACTACACTATTCCAGAGTACAAAGCGATTTGATTAGAAGTAAAGCATGATGATTCTATTAAAAGAAATGGAGGTGTTACTATGAAACTGGTACCAATTAGCAGAAGGGACGGAAACGGTTTGTCGAGACTTCACTGCGAGATGGATGATTTGTTCGACGGTTTCTTCAGGGGGCTGGACAGGCCTTTTTCGGGATACAAGGCATGGCCCGCTGTCGACGTTGCCGAGGAGAAAGATTCCATCGTGGTCAGAGCCGAAGTTCCCGGCTGCAAGGCCGAGGACATCGAGATCTCGGTGTACGGCAACAAGCTGACCATCAGCGGAGAGAAGAAGCTCGACGAAGAGAAGAAGGAAAAGGGTTATTACCACGTTGAAAGCACCTACGGCAGCTTTAGGCGCGAACTGACCCTGGGCACCGAAGTCGACCAGGAGAAGATCAACGCGCGGTGCAAGGACGGCGTCCTGTCGGTTACCCTTCCGAAGGCCGCCAGGGCCAAGACGATCAAAGTCAAGGTCAAAGGATAACAAAACCCTGCCACCAAACAGGCCCCGGGAGGCTGAAATCGGCCTCAGCGGCAAAGCTATGGGGATATTTCAGCGTTCCGGGGCAAAATGCACTAGGCTCTGTCTGAAAACTCGATCTGGCTTCGAGCGGCTTGTTTTCCGCCTGACTGTCCCGATGTACATCGGGAGCTCCATCGACGATAATACCAATATCGCCTGCTTCGCCGTCTTTGCCAGACAAAAAACCGCTCGCTCTCGGGCCAACGACGGAGTTTTCAGACAGAGCCAAAAAATAACATAGCACAATCCAGATTTTCCTTGACGCGGGGCGGGTCTATTTGGTAAACATAAGGTAAGTGCAGTCTGTGGATTTGCAGCTTTGAAGGCAGGAGAATTCATTGTAATTTTCCGAAACGTTCCGAACGGCACCGCAAACGCTACCGGAATGGTACGCTTCGGAAATAGAATTCTTGCCCTGTGTAATGTAAAAGCATAGGAATTTGTATTTTTGACAGGATCTACAGGGTGATACAGGATGAATAAAGACTAGCTTGCCAATCCTGTTATCCTGTCTAAGAGAAGTTCCGCCGAAGGCGGTTAATCGATGATTTATCTTCGAAGGAAGGAGGTATCGCCAACTCGCAAGAAATGATCGTCACGGGAGGAAACAGACAGATTGAATCAAACCAGGGAATTTTTCCGGTCGCTTTGGCATGTAGCCAAAGCATCAAAATGTAATTTCTTTTGTAAGGAGGATTATCATGTACAAGCAAGTAGTCTATATAGGTGTTTTTGTTCTTGTGCTGGGCCTGATTGGAATAAGCGAGGCCCAGGATGTTGACCCGAGTCTTGTCGGCTGGTGGAAGTTTGACGAGGGCTCCGGCGGTACCGCCGCCGATTCTTCCGGCAATGGGAACGATGGTACCCTTACCGGTCCCGTGGAGTGGACGACAGAAGGTAAATTCGGCGGGGCGATGGCATTCACAGGCCCATATAATTACGTGCTTGTTCCAAATGCGCCATCGCTGAATCCTACCCAGGAAATTACCATTGCCGCCTGGATAAATCCGAGCTGGACCGGCAACAACAGGATACTGCAAAAGAGTTCAGGGGGTGGGGACAACCAGTATCGCCTTCTCAAAGAGGGAGGTAACACCACCAGAGTCCACTTCCCACCCACCGCGCGGTTTGAAGCCACTAACATCATTCCACCAGCAGGTGAGTGGAGCCACCTTGCAGCTACGTACGACGGCTCATCGATTAAGATCTACATCGACGGAGTCGTCGTTGCCGAAACGGCCGCCAGCGGAGAACTGGGAGTCTCTGACGGCCCTCTTTTTATTGGGAACAAATGGGAACAAGCACCGGCCGGTGATGAGTACAACGGTCTTATGGACGATGTCCGCATCTACAGCCGGGCGCTCTCGCAGAGCGAGATCAACAAACTTGGCGGCGACCCAAGAGCCAGCGCGCCGACCCCGGCTGATCGCGCGATACATGAAGACACCTGGGCAAACATTAGCTGGACTGCGGGAGCCTTTGCAGTTTCGCACGATCTTTATTTCGGCGAGAATCTCGATGATGTCACGAACCGCGCCGAAAGCGTCTTCCAGGGCAACCAGGCCACGAACTTCTTTGTTGCCGGTTTTCCCGGATTTCCTTATCCCGATGGCTTTGTTCCTGGCACGACCTATTACTGGCGAGTTGACGAAGTCAATGAAGCCAATCCCGATAGCCCCTGGCAAGGCGATGTCTGGAGATTTACGGTACCGCCCCGTGTAGCCTGGAAACCCATGCCGCCTGATAGGGCCAGACTTGTGGACCCCGAGATGGACTTGAGCTGGAACCCCGGTTGGGGCGGCCGCATGCACACTGTCTATTTCGGTGACAACTTCGACGACGTCAACAACGCCGAGGGTGGAGCGCCCCAGCTAGTGGCGAGTCATCCACTCGATACGCTTGGGATAGGCACGACCTACTACTGGCGGGTCGATGAATTCACCGGGGCCGTTACACACAAAGGCGATGTCTGGAGCTTTACGACCGGAGACGCCAGCCTTGGAGGCGTAAAAGGAGAATACTTCAATAACCTGACCTTTACCGGTTCACCCGTTTTGACTCGAACAGAACCTGGGATAGATTATAGCTGGGGTGGCGATTCACCAGGGCCAGGGGTTCAGGCTCCCGACTATTCGGTCAGATGGACGGGCGAGCTGAATGTGCCGTTTACCGAAACATACACCTTCTATGCGGAGGTGGAATGCGGTATACGTCTGTGGGTGGACGATCAATTGATCGTCAATAACTGGATGGCGCATCACATGAGTATCGAGTATCAAAGCAAGAAGGTCGACCTCGAGGTTGGAACGGTTCCGATGGTGATGGAGATAGCCAATCTACAGGGTGGAGGCTACGGTGGCAATGTTATGGAAGCCCATCTGTCCTGGGAAAATCCCGATCTACCGAAGGCCATCGTCCCACAGACCGCATTGTTGCTGCCGGTGAGGGCTCTTCGTCCGAATCCGTCTAACCGTGCAGTGGATGTGAAGCAGACATCGATTCTCAGATGGACCGCCGGCGACGATGCCGCTTCGCACCAGGTCTATTTCGGCACTGATGAGGCTGCCGTGCAAGGCGCCGATGCAAGCTCGCCCGAGTATAAGGGCTCGACGGATCTGGGCGCCGAGAGCTTCGATCCCGGTAAGCTTGACTGGAATACGAGCTACTTCTGGCGCGTAGATGCGGTCAACGATGTCAATCCCGACAGTCCGTGGAAAGGCGACGCCTGGGGCTTCACGACTGCGAGCTACCTTGTCATCGACGACATCGAGAACTACACCGATAATGACGCGGCCGGCGAGGCGATCTGGCAGACCTGGGTTGACGGTTATCAGAACGCCGAGAACGGCGCGACGGTGGGCGAACTCGTTCCTCCCTACGCTGAGCGAACCATCGTCCATCGAGGCCGTCAGTCAATGCCTTTCTACTATGACAACAGCGCCGCCACCTATTCGGAGGCGGAATTGTCGCTGGGTGGAATAGATTTGACTGAGAACGGCGGCGCAACGCTGACGATCGCGTTCAGGGGCGTCGGGGACAATGGTCCCGATCCGTTGTACGTTGCTCTCGATGGCGCCGTCGTGTATCACGAGGATCTTGCTGCGGCGCAGTTGGCTGCCTGGATGGTATGGGAGATCCCCCTGCAGGCCTTTGCTGACAAGGGTGCGGACGTGACCAATGTCAGCAAGATTGTTGTTGGTGTCGGTGACAGGACCAACACCGGCGGCGCAGGTACGATGTACTTCGACGATATGGCCGTACTACCGTAACACCGGCGGCAAGCCGAGGTTGTGCAGGCAGTTGAAACTGCGTGCCTGGCGCGGCAGATTTGCATCAATCTGGGGCTTATGCTGAGATGTTCGGCATAAGCCCCTTTTCAGGCTCGTGCGAGTGACGCACTGCGCCAAGTCAAAGCATAGTAGCTTTAGCTCTTTCAGTAAGGAGGACTATCATGTTCAGAAATCTGATTTGTCCGGTGTCTCTTGTTTTGATGCTGGGCCTCGTTGGTGCGGCCGGGGGGGCTGAGGGCCTGCTCGGCCAGTACTATCACTCAAGCGGTGGGGGGCCTCCGCCCGATCCCTGGCAGACCCTGATGATGGAGCGTTTGGACCCTACAGTCGACTTCGACTGGAGCGGCGGTCCGGGATCCTTGCGTCCAGATAATTTTGCCGTACGGTGGACCGGTGAGATCGAGGTGCC
>Ga0255052_10002402_pt1 | contig 13564 bp, 8 predicted proteins | sample JV7_2_21_MG_FD_188632 | JGI IMG/M metagenome (GOLD analysis project Ga0255052, IMG submission 188632) | Seawater microbial communities from Jervis Inlet, British Columbia, Canada - JV7_2_21 | ecosystem: Environmental > Aquatic > Marine > Inlet | place: Canada: British Columbia | collected... | reverse complement strand
AGCAACGGCATTACGATAAGGTGCGGAGCGATTTGAATATAAATCGCTCCGTTCTTTTATTGGTAGATCGATTGATGGCAGTCGAACATTGAACGGAGCCCGGGAAATTTCATCGACCGGTGAGGTCGCGGCAAATCTGCGTGGACAGGTCTCCTGGGCCCTTTTTGAATTCGCCCGCTCGCCGTATGTCAGCCTCGTATTCGTTTTCGTATTCGCGCCGTACTTCGCGACGACGGTTGTTGGCGATCCGGTCCGCGGGCAGGGACTCTGGGGTCTTGCCAACACACTGGTTGGCATATTCATTGGCATCGTTGCGCCGATTCTCGGAGCGATCTCGGACCGCATGGGGCGGCGTAAGACGTGGATTGCCGGCATCGTGGCGATCATGGTGCCCTGTTGTTTCGCCTTATGGTTTGCAATGCCGGGCGCGGTTGGTGGACTTCCGGTGCCTGCGATAATGGTCCTGGTAGCGGCCCTGCTGGCCTGCTTCATGTTCAGCGAGATGTTTCACAATGCCATGTTGCCATCGCTGGCGGCAGCGGATCGAATTGGGCGCCTCTCGGGTATGGGAATCTCGATCGGCAACGGCGGGACGCTGCTGGCGCTCATCATCATGTTGTTCGGCGTGGCGCTGCCTGCATCGGGTCTCGTTGACTGGGCTTTCCTGCCGGAGCGTCCGCTGTTCGGGCTGGACCCCGAGACCCACGAGCACAATCGTATTGCCGGGCCCATAGCCGGTCTGTGGCTCACGATTTTTATCATACCCATGTTGCTTTGGACGCCGGACCGGCCATCTACCGGCGTTTCCCTGAAACAGGCAGTCGGTGAAGGGCTCGGAAAAGTCTGGGTCACGATCAAGCGGGTAAGGCAGGTTCGTAATGTGGGTCTCTACCTGCTTGCACGCATGTTTTATAACGATGGAAAGGTTGCCATCCTGGCGTATAGCGGCATCTATGCTGTCGGTACCTTCAAGTGGGAACTCGTTGAAATCCTTATTTTCGCAATTGTGCTGGCCCCTTTTTCGATTTCCGGAGGATTGGTCGGCGGGTGGCTGGACGACAAGTTCGGTTCGAAACGCGCAATACTGATCACGATTGGCGGTACTTGTATTGGGATGCTGGGCGCCGTCTCTTGTAATCCGACAGGTCTATTCTTTTTCATTCCCTACGACGCAGCTGTGGCAGGCCCGATTTGGGGTTTGCCGTACTTCCAGACACTGCCCGAAATCATATACATCATAATGTTCATGCTTCTGGCAGCAACAATAACTGCTGCGTTTGCGAGCAGCCGCAGCATGATGGCGCGCATCTCGCCTGTATCGAATATGAACCAGTTCTTCGGACTCTATGCGCTCTCCGGAACGGCCACGGCATTCCTGGGTCACGGCACCGTGACTTTTTTTACGGCGGTGTTCGATAGTCAGGCTATCGGATTTGCCTCCGTCATAATCTTGCTGGCGGCGGGCCTCGTGCTCATGCACTGGGTGCGCGAAGAACGTGCTGATGAAATTGAGTGATCACCCGCCAGATACGCTTGCGTCACCGGCTAAATCGAGAGGTGTTTCAACCTGCCCAGTCACTGCAAAACTTTACCATTGATTCGGGTTTTGGCGCATAAATATTGCGGCTGGTACGGATTTTGGCGACGAGAACGCAAAGAAAACTCTTTAACTTGGGTTTATTGTGACTTGGCGGGTCGAGAGGCGGCCGTGCGGGTTATTGCGCGGCCGTGGTGTGTGCATAGGGGAAAGAATTACAGGATATAGAAATGACGAGACTAAAAGTTATGCGCTCATTCGCATCAAAACTGGTACTGGTTGGCTTCGGGATCCTGAGCCTTGCGCCTGCATCGCAGGATGCTGCGGCACAGCAGGCGGACAGCGCGGGAGCTTCCCAGGAAGTCCTTGAAGAGATCATCGTTACCGGATCGCGTATTCGGCGCTCACCAGCAGATGCTATCGCGCCGATCGCAATCCTCAATGGCGACGCATTTGGCGAACGAGGATACGTAAGCGCTGCGGAAGCACTCAACGATGTGACATCTATTACGCCGGAACTGAACCAGGCGCCGGGTAGCGGCGCATCGAGCGGCCCCGGTCAGCAATTCCCCGAGCTTTTCGGCCTCGGCACGGGTCGGACATTGACGCTTGTCAACGGTCGCCGTTTCGTATCTTCGGCCGTAGGGCTCGGCGATGCCCAGGTTGATGCGAACATAATTCCAACGGGACTGATCGATCGCATTGAAATCGTTCAGGCAGGTGCCAGCGCGGTGTATGGATCTGATGCCATCGCAGGCGTTGTCAACTACATATTGAAAGACGATTTCGAGGGGCTGCAGTTCGATGCGCAATACGGGCAATCGGACCGCAGCGACTACGAGCAGGAAAATTATCGCATCACGTATGGCCTCAATTTCGGCGACGGGCGTGGAAATATCGCTTTGAACGCCGAATGGGCATCCACGCCTGAACTCTTGTTCAAGGATCGCCCCCTTACCAATCTGGCTCGCGTGACCTGGGCAAATCCGGCCGATACCGGGCCCAATGATGGCATTCCTAACAGACGGGAAGTTTTCGACACACGATTTTATCCTTTCACCGAGAATGGGGTCATCTTCACGATCCCGGCTCCGGTGCCGTTGCCCCCTTGCGGATTTCAACATTGCTTCCTCAGACAGAACGGAGTACCGACGCAGTTCGATCCAGATGGAAATATCGTGCCATATGATCCCGGCAGTTTTTTGGGTCCACCGCCGTTTTCCGAAGGTGGGGACGGTTTCCGCTTTTCTGATTTGACCTCGCTTCGTACCGCAGTTGAGCGGACCGCCGCAAACCTGATCGGGCATTACGATTTAAGCGATCGCGTGACTCTAAGGGGTGAGTTTCTCTATGCGAAAACAGAAGGCGAGACGATACCGCAGGGAAATGCACAAACAGTGCTGAGCCCGGCACCCAACGATGCGATTATATTTTTCGCCAGCAATCCGTTCCTGACTCCCCAGGCGGTTGCTGATTTGTCCGCGGCCAGCCCCGGATTCGGTTTTGGCGCGCCACTCTGGTTGTCGAGGCACTTCTATTTTGATTTCCTGCCGAGCAACGTTCGGACGACAACGACCGAGTCTACCCGCGTGATGCTCGGCCTCGAAGGTGACTTTGGATCAGACAGAGAATTCTACTGGACGCTGTCGGGAAGTTTCGGCTCCGTCGATGGCGAGGATCGTGGTTGGGAGCGCCACAATGCCAACTTTGCCAATGCGATTTTCCCGCTGCCCGATGGTGCTGGCGGCGCTGCATGCCTGATCAATGTAGATGGCGATCCGACCAACGACGATCCTTCTTGCGCACCGATCAACCCCTTCGGATTCGGTAATATTTCCGATGCGGCGCGCAGTTATGCGACGGTGATGGGTGGCACTGATTACACGAACGATCAAGTCAACATTCTTGCAACTCTGGGGACCACTCTGTTCTCGCTGCCCGCCGGTGGTGTCGAGGCCGTATTTGCCTACGAACATCGGAACGAGGAAGTAGAATTCGTACCAATGCTTTCGAATCAACAAGGGCTGTTTGGCACGGGCACGCCTGAAGTGCCGCAATCCGGCAAATACGACACCAATGAGTTATCGGTTGAAGTGCTGGTACCCATTATCGGCGAGGATCAAAACATCGGCATCGCCAAGGCGCTCGAATTCAACGGTACCTTCCGCTATGTCGATCATTCAATCGCCGGTTCCGAAGATGTCTGGAGTGCCGGCCTGCGCTGGCAGATTGTCGATGGCCTGACCATTCGTTTCACTGAGAGCCGCAACTTCCGTGCACCAACGCTGACGCAGCTCTTTGCACCGACGTCCGTCGCGATCACTCAGGCAGGATTCGATCCTTGTGACGCAGACCGTATCGACAGCGGTCCAAACCCATCCGTTCGCCGATCGAATTGCGAAACAGAGTGGGCGGCGAATCCTCAGTATGGGGTGCTCGCCGATTTCCAAAGCCCGTCAGAGAACTTTGCTGTCGCAGCGGTTTCGAGCGGCGGCAACCCGAATCTCCGAAACGAACTGTCTGACACGACCACGTACGGGTTCGTACTTCAACCGAGTTTCGCGCCCGGTCTGACATTTTCTGTCGATCGAATCGAGATTGACCTGACCGATGGCTTGTCCGCATTTGCACCTGGGGATTTCTCTGCGACCTGCTACGACAACTCACCGCAGCCGGTGGAGGCTTGCAGTACATTTTTGCGCCTTGCGACTTCGACGGATCCGACCTTGCCTGCAGGATCGATAATAGAAGCCACGTCGACAACGTTTAACGCGGGTGTGGTTTTGTATGAAGGTGAATATTATTACCTGAATTATGATTTGCCGATGGACGATTGGTTCGGCGGAGGCAACGCGAATCAACTGTCATTCTCGATAGAGTCAACACATAACTCGCTGCTCACGACATCGGTCACCGGCGCCACCTACGAAGCGACTGACGGTACTGTGGAGTTGCCGGAGTGGGTCACTCGTTTCAATGCCCACTATTCCAGAGGGCCCTTGCGTCTGACCTATCAGATGAATTATCTGAGCGACGTTCTCGCATCGTCTGATGCAACGATCGAGAACAATCCGAATCCGAATATCGACAACAACATGAGACACTCGGTCTCGGCGCAATACGATTTTGGCGACGTTGTGACACTGCGTCTCGGTGTGATCAATTTTACAGACGAAGAGCCGTCCTATCCGAGCCCCGCTCACGGCGATATCGTCGGGCGACGCTATTTTATCGGTGCGACAGCGAACTTTTTGTAGGCCACTTCCTGTAAAGGCAGTGATATGCCGATTGTCTGATCTGGAATGTCGAGTACCTGGTACGGAGATCGGATGAGCCTGTACAGAAATCGCCGCTTTTTTAGCGGGACGATCACAGCGTTGTGCCTGGTGTTCACCGCTTGCAGCGCGCCGAACGATGTCGAGCGAATGGTGGTCCTCTCGAACGGCGAAGCGGTTGGGCACGTAATCGCCAGTACCGACAGTCGCTCGGTGCAAATCGACTATGTTGTCGACAACAACGGCCGCGGACCGAAAATCAGGGAACAACTGGTCCTGAGCCCGAATGGTTACCCGCTCAAGTGGACGATCACGGGTTCCTCCCTTTTCGGAGCGGATGTCGACGAGTCCTATGGCTGGGAAGACGGTGAGGCACGCTGGACCAGCCAGGCCGATAAGGGCTCGGCGACAACGGCCGCGCCGGCTCTTTATGTCGGCAATGATGCGAGTCCGTGGAGCCTCGGACTTTACGCGCGGGCGTTGCTCGCTGAAGAGGACAACGCACTGGACGTCCTTCCCTCCGGGCGGCTCAAACTGCAGGAGCTCGAGCGCACGACAGTCGGCGCCGCAGATACGCCGATTAGCATTTACTCGCTCAGCGGAATCGGGCTGACACCGCAGCTCATCGCTCTCGATAGTTCGAACCGGCTGTTTGCCAAATTCGACGGCCGCGGTGTCGTCGTACGCGACGGATTCGAGGCCGATTCGGACCGATTGCAGTCCCTGGCACGGGAACTGGGCAATGAACGAGTCGAGTCGCTGCAGCGTGAGCTGGCGCACCGTTACGACTGGCCGGTGCGGATCAGCAATATTCATGTATTCGATCCCGTCAGCGGCCGCGTTGGAGAGACTACGTCGGTTCTGATCATGGATGGACGCATCGCGGCAGGTGCTCCGGCAGGTGATGAGGTTGTTATCGACGGCGGCGGCGGGACCCTGATCGCCGGGCTCTACGACATGCACGCTCACAACTCTTTGCGGAGCGGCCTGTTTTATCTGGCGGCGGGAGTAACTTCGACGCGTGACATGGGCAACGACAACGCAATGCTCGCCGAGCTGCTGGCCGGAATTGAATCCGGCGAACTACCCGGACCGCGAATTGCACTGGCAGGCCTGATCGAGGCGCGCAGTCCGTACTCGGCCCGGATCGGTGTCGTCGCGGAGTCACTCGACGAGGCACTGCAAGCCGTGCGCTCGTATGCGGAACAGGGTTACTCCGAGATCAAGACTTACAACTCCATGAATACGGACTGGGTCGGGCCGATCGTTGCGGAGTCCAGGAAGCTTGGCCTTCGCGTTTCCGGCCACGTTCCGGCATTCATGTCGCCGGACGACGTCATCGTGGCGGGCTACGACAGCATCGCGCATATCAACCAGTTGATGCTCGGCTGGTTGCTCGAGCCGGGCGAAGATACGCGCACGCCATTGCGATTGACGGGTATGAAGCGCGCTGTCGATCTCGATCTGAATAGCGACGAGGTACAGCGGACAATTGCGCTCATGCGTCAAAACAAAACCGCGCAGGATACGACCGCTATTATTCTGGAGCGCCTGATGAAAAGCCGCGCGGGCGAAATTCAGCCTGGTGACGTCGCCTATCTCGAGCACATGCCGATCGGTTATCAACGATATCGCAAACGGACGTTCGTACCGCTGACCGAGCCGGGGGACGACGATGCGTACAACGCTGCCTTCGATAGATTACTTGAAGTCGTAGGGCTACTGCATCGGAGCGGAATCCAGCTCCTTATCGGTACCGACGACGCCACCGGCTTTTCCGTCCATCGTGAACTCGAGCTCTATGTCGAAGCCGGCATCTCGCCATCGGACACGCTGACTCTGGCTACGCTCGGAGCAGCGCGTTACCTCGGGCAGGACCGCGAGCTGGGCAGCGTCGAGCCGGGCAAGCTGGCCGATTTTTTCCTCGTGGCCGGTAATCCCACTGAGGACATCAGTGCCATTCGTCAAATTCGTCTGGTCTCAAAGGGCGGAGCGATATACTTTCCGTACGAGATCTACGAAGGTCTCGGCATCGAACCATTCGCAGACAAGCCGGCAGTCAGCCTGCCAGAGAAGAGTGTTAATTAAGCATGCGTAATTCCTTTTTGCTTGCGTCCATCTGCCTTTTCTTGTTGCAGGGTACCGCGTATGCGCAATCGGGTCCGTCGTGGTTCGACCCGACCCTGGTCGACGATTCACCGGCCGCGCCAGCCACGCGAACGCAGCATGTCGGCGTATTTAACGGACAAGACATCACATTCGATGTAATTACCGGCGAGACCGTCCTGTTGGGTGAGGATGAGCAAGCGGCGACCAGCATATTTTCGACGGCGTATATCCGCACAGATGTAGATGAAGGGGCAGCGCGGCCGATCGTTTTTCTTTTCAACGGTGGTCCGGGCGCGTCGTCATCACCATTGCATCTCGGCATCGGTCCGGTGCGCCGGCCGCAGTCCGATAAATCAGACTCGCTCGTGCCGAACGAAGCCAGTCCACTGGATGCCGTCGATATGGTGTTCGTCGATCCGGCCGGCACCGGATACAGCCGCCTGTTCAAGGATGGCGCGGGTGAGGCGTTCTGGGGTATCGAAGAGGATGTTGATTCGATTCTGTTTTTCATGGGCGAATGGCTACGCGATCAGGGCCGCGAAGATTCCCCGGTTTTCGTAATGGGCGAGAGCTATGGGACTACCAGGGCGGTCGCGCTGCTGGCGCGGGCCACCGATTTGAAAATATCCGGCGCATTGTTGCTTTCCTCTGCTCTGGATTTCACTGCCGGAACGACAGTCGTTGGCAACAACCTTCCTTACATTTTTCTCTTGCCCAGCATGGCGGCCACTGCCGCTTATCACGAAGTTACCGATCGTGGCGAACGGAGCTACCAGCAAGTATTCGAAGATGCAGCATTGTTCGCGCAGACGGATTATGCGACGGCGCTTTATCGCGGCAGCCTGCTCGATAACGAGGAACGGCAAAGAGTTGCCGGGGAAATGGCGCGTTTGACAGGCCTTTCGCAGGAATACCTGGTCGAGCACAAGCTGCGCATCAACAGGTCAGAATTTGCGGATATCTTGCTGGCCGACAAAGGTCTGCGTACGGGCCGCCTCGACGCACGCGTCACCGGTCCTATTGAAGAATACAAGGGAAAGCGTCCGCCGATGAACGACCCGTCCATGTCAGGACGCGGCGGGGGTGGCCGCAGCACCGGCGAATTGCTGGACGAGTACTTCAGGGAAAAACTGGACACTAAAATCGATCGTCCCTACAGAACGTTGAACCTCGATCTCAATTCGAAATGGAACTACCGGCAGGAGGGTGCGCCGCGATTCTATTTGACCGTTGTGCCGCTGCTGGAACAGGCGATGAAGGATGACCCGGATTTGCGCATATTTATCGGCGGTGGCGTGTTTGACCTGGGTACGCCGATCATGGCGGCTCGATATGCGGCGAGTCAGGCGGACGTTCCCCAGGATCGCTTTACCCTGGTGGCCTACGATGGCGGCCACACCGTCTTCGACCACGAAGAGAGCCGGGTCAGACTCGGTAACGACGTTCGGGCATTCATTGCCTCTACACTGAATTCGCGAACGGCCACCGAGGCGGATCCCGCAGGCCTCTGACTTGAATTCCACGGACGCATCGAGCGCGAAAAAAGGCGAGCTGACAAAAGGGGTGTCGCTGTTCGGCATCGTCGCGCTTGGCACCGGCACCGCAATTGGTGTCTCAATCTTCTCGGTGATTGCGCCAGGTGCGGAACTCGCGGGTCCCGCCATGTTGCTCGCGTTGGTCGTCGCGATCATACCGATGATACTGTTTGCCGTGACATATGCGTTCATGGGTTCGGCGGTGCCGGTATCGGGCGCTTCCTACGAATGGTCGCGACGATTCATTCATCCGTTCGTCGGATTCATCATCGGCTGGCTTCGCATAGCCGGCAGTACCGCCGCACTAATTGTTTTGTCTCTTGTTCTCGTTCAGTACTGGTCGATGGCGTATTCGCTCCCGCTGAAACCCACGATGTTTGCCGTGCTCGCGCTTTTTTTCGTTTTGAATATTGTCGGTGTATCGGTCGCGGCGAAAGGCCAGGCAATCATGGTTGTCATATTGCTCATAACCTGCGCCATCCTTGTGTCATCGGCAATCCCCGCCACTGATGCCTCGAATTTTTCTCCATTGCTCAGTAAGGGATGGGGCGGCATATTTGCCGCAGTGCCATTGATGGTGTCCCTGTTTATGGGCATCGAGACTGCAACGGAAGTCGGCGAGGAAGTCAGGGACGGCCACAAGACGATACCGCTCGGCATCGCACTGTCCATCGTGGTCACGGCTGTAATCTATTTTCTCGTTGCGGGTGCCGCGGTCGGGGTCCTCGGGGCAACGCGATTGGGGGCAAGCGATGCACCGTTACTGGAGGTGGCGAACGAGACGCTTGGCAGGTTTGGCATGCCGCTGATCCTGAGTAGCGCGACGGTTGCTCTCGGCACATCATTGAACGCGATATTTATGATTTTCTCCCGCTCGTTATTTGCCATGGGCCGTAGCGGGATTCTGCCCGCCGCACTATCACGGGTTCACGATCGGTGGGGCACACCACATATCGCGATCATCACGGCGTTCGTTTTCTGCTGCTTTGGTTTGCTGCTGCCATCGAGCCTCATCTTTCTTTTTCTCGCCGTCAATATTCCGACATTGCTGAAATACGGTGCGACCTGCATTGCCGCCACGAGAGTTGTTTCTCACCATGCCGATGTTTATGGTCAGGCAGCATTCAGGCTGCGGCCCGCGGTCATCAACAGCTGGGCATATGCAGGAGCAGTGTGCGCGGCCGGCGTCATCCTGCTCGGATTGAAAGCAGATTGGCGGCCATATGCAGTGTTGGGTGGCTGGGCGGCAGCCGGTGTCATCTGGTACTTCCTGCGGCGCAAGCCCGCAGCATCCAGTTAGGTCAACTCAATTCCGGTGTTCATACAGATAGGCCACCGCCGCCAGATCCTGTACAGCGTGCCCGAGTGACTTGTACACCGTAATTTCCTCAGGTGTCTGTCGCCCTCCCGTTTCGCCACTCAATACTTCGCCGATTTCTGCGACGATGTGATCGTCCTCGACCAGCCCGGCTTTTTTTGCGTGCAGGAATTCGGCGCCGTGATTGATGACGTGTTCGCGGCAATCGACAAAGAAGCGTGAATTGACAACGAGCTGATTGTCTACCTCGACGGGTCCTGGTGCACTCGATCCAACGACGTTTACATGCACGCCCTGCGGCAAGCATTCTCCCTTTAGAATCGGCTCTGCCGCCGAAGTGACCGTGCAGACGACATCGGCATCGACGACTGCCTTGTCTGCGGAGGGCGCTGTTGTGACGTTGAGTCCCGTCTCTTTTGCCATTCGCTGCGCGAAAGCGCTTGCGCGCTCCGGATTCCGTCCCCAGACGACTATTTTTTCGAACTGGCGTACCAGAGAGAGTGCGATGATATGTGATTCCGCCTGGTGACCGGTTCCTAGTACCGCAAGCACCCGCGCATCGGAGCGGGCGAGTACATCGGTTGCCACGGCACTCGCTGCTCCGGTACGAATATGCGTAACGGCCCCGGCATCGGCTACGCAAACCGGTTCGCCCGAGCTTCCTTCGAAGAGCACGACGACGCCGCGATGAGCGCGGTGAGCGGGGTCGGTCGAATCGGCGAACACGCTGACCAGTTTGGCTCCGAAGTAGCCATCGGTCGAAAGTGCGGCCGGCATTTGTGCGAATGTCCGACCCTCGCCCATGCTGATAAAGCTTCGTAACAGGTGGCGCGATTCACCGGACGAGTGAGCAACCATGGCCTGACGGACTGCGTCAATACATGCATCGTAGGAGAGCGACGCGTGCACGTCCGCTGCGGTCAGAACAAGGAGTTTGTTGTCACCTTCGTTTATGCCAGCATACCCTTGGTCGCGTGAGCGTCGCGGTACTGTTCGAGAGCGGCACCGAGACGACTCAGGCCCTCGGTAAGTTGGTCAGTGCTGCCGCCGCAACCGAGCCGAATGTGGCCCGGAGTACCGAAGAATTCTCCCGGCGCAACCAGCAGCTGGTGTCCATGCCAGAGCCAGCTGGCAAGCGCCCAGGTATCGTCGACGCCGCAAACCTCGGGGAAATACATACAGCCGTGTTCCGGCACGTTGCCTCGAAGCAGTCCGGCAGCGACCATCGATTCGGCGCGGCTATCCAGGATCGGACGGTTCTCGGAAAGAACCGTGCGCCAGTGCAAATCGAGTTGCTGTCCATCTTCCAACAAATATGAGGCAACCGCGTGCGTCAGTTTCGATACGCCGAATTCATCCTGTGCATTGGCTTCGGATATCGAGTCGATGGTCTGACTTGCGGCGACTACCCAGCCGCAACGAAGCGCAAAAAGTCCATGTACTTTGGACAGGCTGTTGACGCTGATGATGTTGGGCGCCAGGCGGGCAGCGCAGCCTCCATATACATCTCTTGCAAAGTCTATATAGACCTCATCGACGACAAGGGTTGCGCCAACCGAATCCGCCTCGGCGGCGAGTGCCTGCAGTTGCTCGGCGTCGAGTACCTGGCCCGACGGGTTATGCAGATTGCTGATCAGGACCACACGCGTATCGGCGCGCAGCAACGTGCGCAGTTCATCCGGATGCAGCAGGAAATCATCTCCCCTGCGTGGCAAATAGCTGATATCGGCGCCAGCTTCGCTGGCCATATAGGGCAGGAGATCGAAATTCGGGCTTTCGACGATGACGTGCCCACCGTCGAAAAGATGGGTCCTCAAAACCATTGCGACGGCATTGGTCGCGCCGGTGGTGCAGAGAATCTGATCGTCACCGATCCCATAACGGGCGGCGACAGCTCTGGCGACAAATCGGTTGCCGTGTGAAAAAACGCTCTCGTATCTATCTGCAATCGCACCGGCGGAATGGGAGCGAAGCACCTGGAACAAATGCTCCGTCGGTTCGTAAATCGTGCTGTCGAACAGCAGGCGCGCATCGGGTTGATCGGTAAGTGCGCCATAAACATGCCGGCACCAGCGCGTGTAATCAATCTTGCGCTCGAAGGGATCTATCACAACAGGGTCGCCATCAGACGCACCGGCGACACTCTTTCAAGTGTTCAGACATACGCATGATATTACCGGGTACCTTGGGTTTTTCTATGCTAATTTGGCAGGCCCGACGGCATACCTTGAATATATTATGCCGTTGACATGACTATTGGGGATAAATTGTGGAAACGAAAATTGATAGAATCGACCTTCGAATTCTTGAGGTAATGCAGCAGGATGGCTCGCTGTCTACGGCCGAAATTGCCGATCGGGTGGGACTGTCACAATCGCCGTGCTGGCGGCGTATTCAGCGCCTGAAGAATGAGGGCTACATCAAAGGCATCGTCGCCATTATCGACAGACACAAGCTTGGTCTGAACATGCAGATTTTTGCGCAGGTCAAGATGGGGACGCTAACGGATGCGCAGCGTGAGAAATTTCTAAAGGCAATCCACGGAAGGCCCGAGATACAGGAGTGTTATTCCCTGTTTGGAGAAATGGACGTAATACTCAAGGTACTTTCGCCAGACGTGAACTGGTATCAGGAATTCGTATTCAACACGATCATGAAACAACCGAGCGTCAAAGAGGTTCAATCGCTGATGACGCTGTCCGAGATCAAGTGTACGACTTCCGTTCCGCTAACTTTGGTTGGCTAGCGACAAGCGCGTCATCCTGAGGAGTGTCCGTATGAAAGTAAGTCGCAGAGGCTACCTCATCGGGAGTGCTGCCGGCGTCGCACTTCTACCATTGAGTCATTCCCTGGCAGCGAACGCAGCTGATGCCGCGAGTGACAATTCCGGGCATTTCGATCCCACGGCCCCGCTGCCACACAAATCGGCGTTTTTTCCATTACGCGGCACGTATCTGAATTCCGGCAGTCAACACCCGCTCAGTCGCGGCGCCAAAGCGAGTCTTGAAGCTTATCTGCAATATAAAACGATGTCTGGCGCATCAGATTACTCGGGTGGAGCGATGAGAAAACGAGTCGTCGAGAAATTCGCCACTTTAATCAACGCCTCGGTCGACGAGATCTGCTTTGTGCAGAGCACGACGGCCGGCGAGAACCTCGTTATCAACGCACTCGACATACCGAACTCGGGCGGGCGCATTGTGACGGATACCCTGCATTTTTTCGGATCGATTCCGACATATGGGGAACTTCAGAATCGCGGCATGGACGTCGTCACATTGCGGCACAGAGACGGTCGTATCGATATGGACGAGTTTGAAGCTGCAGTCACGCCAGAAACGAGGCTCGTTTCGCTGTCTTCTGTTTCCACGTTCAATGGATTTCAGCACGACCTGAAGCGCGTATGTGACATCGCGCACGAGCAAGGCGCTTTGGTCTATGCGGACATCATCCATTCCGCCGGTGCCGTGCCATTCGACGTGCGTGCGACGGGCGTCGATTTCTGCTCGACGGCCAGTTACAAGTGGTTGATGGCCGACATGGGGCTGGGGTTTCTGTACGTAAGGTCCGACCGTCTCGACCGACTGCAGCGACCCTGGTACGGCTATCACCAGGTAAGCAGTTTCAGGAGTCATGTTTTTCCCGGCGATCCGCCGGGCGAAACAGTTGCCGATTACGAACTTGCGAATACAGCAAGCGGATTTTTCTCGATGGGTACGGTGGGGAACATGGTGGCTGCGCAGCTGGACTATTCCTTGCAGTACCTGCTCGATGTCGGCGTGGAGCGAAT
>Ga0255052_10002400_pt1 | contig 13573 bp, 12 predicted proteins | sample JV7_2_21_MG_FD_188632 | JGI IMG/M metagenome (GOLD analysis project Ga0255052, IMG submission 188632) | Seawater microbial communities from Jervis Inlet, British Columbia, Canada - JV7_2_21 | ecosystem: Environmental > Aquatic > Marine > Inlet | place: Canada: British Columbia | collected... | reverse complement strand
TGAGCCTGGTTAATACGACGTTCATGACGTTCGATAACCAAAAGCTGGTTGTACCTAACAACCTGATCTGGCAAACGGTCATTACAAACGTTACTGCGCAACGTTCCAGGCGAGTCGACCTCATGTTTGGCATTTCCTACGCAGACGATATCGAGAAGGCGGAAAGGGTATTGCGGGAGATTGTTGAGGAACACGATGCCGTACTCGACGACCCGGAGCCAAAGATCAGAGTCCATGAACTCGGCGAGTCATCAGTAAACATCATCGTCCGCCCGTGGGTTAAGACGACTGACTACTGGGATACCTACTGGGATCTGACGAAGGCGGTCAAGCTCAGGTTCGATAAGGAAGGAATCTCCATACCATTCCCGCAACGGGATGTTCACGTCATAAAGTAAAAATCGGGGACAGTTTACTTATTTCGCCTTGCGGCTTGCCTTACATCGATTCTATGCGATAGAGCAATTGGCAAAATAAGTAAACTGTCCCCGATTTTTACAACTGGCCCCTGATTGGCAGAATTCGCATGAATCCGGCAGAGAACCTCTGTGACCAGGTGGTCTGGGGTTCTTTGTCAAAGATTACTTCCTGGCCATTTCTCAGCGCTCGCCAGCGCAACTTGCCTTTTTCATTAAGAAATACTTCGTAGGTTTGCTCGGCAAGCGCTGCAGCGATGCGTTTTGCGGACTCCTCGGCCATTTCCGGCGATCGGATGATGACGCCCAATTCCGTGTTGATATTCGCGGAGCGCGGATCGAAATTAAATGAGCCGATGAATATCTCACGGCGATCAACAACGAAGGCCTTTGTGTGCAGCGTTGCTTTAGCGCCGCTGGCAGCGACGATTTCGGAACCTGATATATCGGCGTCGGCACGAACTTCATAGATTTTGACGCCGCTCTTCAATAGTGGCTTGCGGGACGGGGCGTATCCACCATGCACGCTTGACTGATTATTGGCGGCAAGGGAGTTGGTGATGACGGTAACGTCAACGCCGCTACGCTGAAGTTCAGAAATCGCCTCGATGCCCGCTTTTCTCGGCACGAAATACGGAGAAATAATGATTACCTCGGTCTTTGCGGATAGCAATGACTCACGAAGCGGTGTTTTGATCGAAGCAGCGTCTGCGGCTTTCGACTTGAAAGCTTTGTCGGGCGAATCAACCGCCAGTGTATAAGGAGCCCAGATAAACGGGCTGGTGTCAGTCTCTACATATTCGAGAACCTTGTCCCTGACAGCATCTGCATATTTGGATGTCATGATGCGTTCGCGGGACTGCTCGAATTCAGCCCTGACGCGTACTAATTCAGCGGCCGGATCGTCCGGCATGTCGGCGAACGCTTCAATGGGTGCGGCACGTTCGTGATTCCAGTAGCTGTCAAACATATTTGACACGTCGTTGACGATGGGCCCTATACCCATAACGTCCAGATCGCCGAATTTGGCGTCCTCCCGCGCGCCGAAGTACTCGTCGGCGATATTGCGGCCACCAATGATCGTTACCTGGTTGTCAACGGTAAATGACTTGTTATGCATGCGCCGATTGATGCGACTGAAACTGGTAACTCCGTCCATGAACCGCGCGGAACGACGTGCAAAAGGATTGAATATGCGAATTTCGAAATTCAGATGTGAGTCGAGACCGGCCATGCCGGCGTCGTAGCCGCCCGTAAAAATGTCATCAAGCAGAAGTCGAACACGCACACCGCGATCGGCTGCCCGCAGCAAGGCATGGATGAACGCTTTGCCGGTAATGTCACTTTTGATCAGATAGTACTGCGCATCGAGAGTCTGCTCTGCTCTCGCTGCCAGTAGCAGGCGGGCAGCGAGCGCATCGATACCATCGGACATGGGGTAGAAGCCCGATTCACCCGGATGTTGATCCGCCAGACCTGCGAGCTCTTTGCCGAGATAGGTATCGCCGGTGTCGGTGAGTGCGTTGGATGCCGGTTTCGGATAGTCGAAATCGACGGTTGCGCAGCCACACAGAAATGCGAACACTGTGATCAGGCACGAATGTCGCAGCAGTCTCGTCATTTGGATCAAGCTCCCGGCAGAGGTCTGGAATCGTTCACCGATGCCGATAGATAGCATGTAATGACATGAGCGACAATAGCCTGGTGGGCGCCGTAATCTGCCATTGCCCGGATCCGCAGGAATCGGCTACCATCTATATGAGGCAAAAATCATGTCCGGCTCATGAGCAGGACCAAGAAGAGAAAAGCAAAGGGGAAACCAATGCGTAAGACTATTGTTGCTGGTGTAGCGCTGGCGATTGTCGGCTGGACGGGATCCAGCTGGGCCTGGGATCCGGATGAGGTAGAGGAACTCGAGCCGAAAGTGACGGACGTCGTTGAGAAGATCCTGGAGAAGGATTCAGGCATGCAGTCATTTTTTGACAAGGCAACCGGTTACGCCGTTTTTCCGAACGTGGGCAAAGGTGGATTTGGTATAGGCGGCGCTCGCGGTAAGGGATTGCTGAAAGTGGGCGGAGAGACAGTCGCTGTCGTGACATTGACCCAGCTGACATTCGGATTTCAGGCGGGTGGGCAGGCGTACAGCGAGTTTATCTTTTTCGAAGATGACCTCGCATTGGGGAATTTTAAACGCGGCAACTACGAACTGGGTGCGCAGGTCTCGGCAGTTGCGATAACCGCCGGTGCATCCGCTGATGCTGAATTCAATGAAGGTATCGCGATATTTACGCAGGCCAAAGGCGGCCTGATGTACGAGGCTACTGTCGGCGGACAGAAGTTCAAAATCGAAGCAAAAGAGTAATGTTTGAAGATCGGGCCGGTGCCGCTCGATGAGCGGCTACCGGCTAGCGTCAAGCAATCGATTCAATTCACTCCGTTGACACGGGGATTGGGTCCCCGGCGCGGAACGGATAAAGTGAAAAGAACCTGGGAACACCGTTCTTAACGCCTTCTTCCAGATTCGCGAGCGCCTTTTCCGTAACCTTACCGACGCCGACTGCCTCCCACACGAGCTGATGTTTCCTGGCGTCCACGATATCGATGTTGAATGTGCCTTCTGTATATTGCGACACGTGGGTTTGTGTCCCGTAACCGTAGCCACCCCAGGCGCCGTAGGATGCGCCTCGATATCCGTAATAGCCGCCGTGCATGGGAGGAGGCGCTGATGAAGTCCTAACCTTGGTCTTGTCCTCCAGGATGGCGTTGAAGTTGAGCAGCAAATCCGGGTCATCCGACTTCGTGTAGCCGCGCTTCTCCATTTCGATCGTGATCGCATCGACCATGTATTGGGAAAAGAAGCTCTGATAGCTACTGTTTTCCGGGCCTGCACCCTCCATGAAGTTGTAGGTTTTGTACGAACCAAATGGAGCGTTGTGATCGTAATCCGACATGATATTGGCGCCGGAGGAAGCACAGCCGGCCAATGTGCAGCTCATTATCAGGAGAGTTAATAAATCAATAATTTTTGGTCGTTGTTGAGATTGCATCGTTTCGCTCCGTTGATCACATGTCACCGGTCCGTCGAGGCCGGCCGAAAAGGGCGTACATACTACTATCATGCGAGACCCAGTCCAATAGCAGGCACATATCACTGATATGCAATGCCTTAGTGCAATGCTCGTCCACATCCTGCGAGGCGTCGTTCTCCCAGCGTGACGGTGACCATCACCGCAAATTGCTCGCCACTCATGACGTCCTGGCAATCCTTTCCCTCGATAAGCACTTCGACGTCGCCATCACCAGTTACAAATCGGGTTCGGCGATCCTCCTGATCGACCTCCGGTTCTACGTATGGATAAGCCGTTCTCGTCCCGCCGTAATCAGTCACCAGCAATATCTCCGTACCGGTTGTGATCTCCAGCAACCAACCCGGCTCCTGGCCAATCGCGCGGAAAGACACGCCGCGCAGCTTGGCCTTGTGCCAGACACTCGTTATCGACGATTCATCAAAAGGCGGGGAGGGACTTTCGACATGCTCAGGTGGCGTGCAACCGGCAATGGCGAATGCTGCCAACAAGAGAGCTATCCACGCGAATATGTCGAAAAAACTATTTAACGATCCCCCCCTGCTGCGAAAGTTCGTGGCCGGCACAGTCGTCCTAAGGCGCATACCAGATCGGCGAGGTGTAGGCGCGTTCCTGCTGGGCGGCGGGCACACCGTCGGGCAAGTCGAGCCCATAGAAAACTGCGTCATACGTCGTCCAGCGCGGCGTTGGTATCTCGAGTACACGCACGTAGTAGAACGCGCGTTCATTGCGGCCGAACTCGGGATCTTGCCAATGTGCCATCAGCAACGCGTCCCCGATTTCATTGGTAAACGTGGCATCGTCAGTATTGACTGTATTGCCGACCGGCCGATCACAGCGATCGTTGGTGCCGATCGTGCGATCGTCCGAGCAAGCGACGTCATAGACTTTCTCGTGCAAGTTGCCCCTGCTGTCGAGCCAGCCCTTGATGACCTGAACTCGGTCCAGGTTTGCGCCATCGGGATCACGCAGGGCACGGATCATCAATCGCGGTGACTTGCCTTGAGGCGCAGCGCTTAGATCGCCCCCCATCGGCACGCCGCCAAGGTATCCCGTCTTCGCGAAGTCCGGCCGTAACACATCGCTTTCATCGTAGTCCCAACCTGCGAACACGCGGACCGTGATCCGGGTACCCGTCGTCGCATAGGTTTCCTTGCGTTTCATCGCATCCCAAAGTGATTTGCGCGTATTTTCCCGTGACCAGACACCCTGAAGCCCGGAAGCAACAGTCTCGAACTCGTAAGTCCCCGTGCCGGTATCATTGGGATCCGGGACGATCTGCGCATCCCAGCGATCCGGCCCCGGTTCCATGACGGACACCTTGCCGAAATAGTTGTCCTCGCGGGTCGTTGAGAGAGACGTGTGTGCATCCGTGGCGCCGACCAGGCCGAACTTGAACGGGTTGACGCCCAGCTTTTGCTCCATTTGCAATCCGAGCTTCAGCCCGCCGCGCGCGTACTCGTGCGGCAACATATCCGGTGTCTTCGTTTCACCGTTCCAGTTGCCACGGTCCCAGTTTTCGTAGTCGGCGAATTCATCGTCTGGCGACAGCAACGGATGTGCTTCGCCGTCACCTTTCATCTGCGTGACTTCATAGAGCGGCTCCCACATTGCGCGCCGCTCGGCATAATCACGGTTGATGCGTTTGCCCGACAGTGTTTCGGTCGCGAACATCACGCCGTTAGAGAGATTGCCATTGTGCGGGATCGCGAGAACCCGGCCGCCGGTTTTGGCTTCGTAGCCCGCCATCCATTTCCACAGGTCTTCCGGGTCGCTCGAATCGTATGCGGGAAACGGCAGAACCTGTTTGGCCGCGGTAGCATCGTCCCGCATTACGACCACGCGATGCAGGTTGTTACCGGCTGGAGCCGACGACCATTCGTAGCCGATGAATGCCGTAAACCGGCCTGGTTCGTCGTGGTTCTCGGCGTGATCGATGATTTCCTCCCATACCGATCGCGTCAATGCCGGGTCGGTCAGTGGATTGTTCCCCTTGACGATCACGTTGAATCCCCAGGTTTCGAACGCGCCGTAGATATCCCCCTTCTTGTAGAGGTCGTGGGTCTGTCGGCCGATATCACTTTCGAGAATGGCCGGGTCCGATCGTTCGATCAGCACGGCGACGCCGAGGCTCTCCGCATGGTCCGCGACGACCAGCCAATCGAGCGGCCTTACGAGTTTGACAGGCTGTCCTGAACTCGCGATGACCTGTTCGCCTTTGGCGAATCGATAAGCTTTGTCGGGGTCCAGTGTGTTGCCGACAAGCCCCGCATCCCATGAATAGGACGTATGCAGGTGGGTCTCGCCCCAATAGACCCGGTCGGGGTGAGCCTGACCGACGTAGGGCGAGTAGATAGGTTGCGCGTCCGGGACTTCGTCTCTTGATAACGCGAAATCAGTGCCGATCGCCTGGTCGTCCTGGGCCGTAGCCGGAATTGCCCCGGCCATTGTCGCGATGAGGCAAAACAGGCTAAGTGTCCCGGTTGCTGATCGTAACCGTACATCCTTCATTCTTATTCTCCTTCCGGCTGCCGCACCTGCAGCGACAATACTGCTTGATGTTTTTCTCGTCGGACTTATCTCTAAACCACGATTCTCCGATTAATTTGACAATACCACGCCTACATCTTTCGCGTAGCGGTCCCACGCGGTCTGCAATTCTCTGAGCGTGTCCGGCTGCTCTTCAGAAAGGTCGCGGGTCTCTCCGGGGTCGTTCACAACGTCATAAAGTTGCCAGGTTCCCAACCCATAGGGCGGCGCAACCGAAACCGCTTTGTACCGACCTTGCCGTATCCACTTGCCGTCCTGCATCTCGCCACCGACAAATTCATCGTCGTCATAGACCACTTCCGTCGATCCTGCCAGCACGCCTGTTAGCGACCGCCCTCGCACACGCGCTACTTCGCGGCCTCGAAATTCTTCGGGGTGCGCGATACCGGCATAGTCGAGAATGGTCGGCATCAGATCCCAAACATAGGCAAACGCGTCAACCTGGCGGCCGCCTCTCACTTTGGGACCTGCGATCAGCAATGGTGTGCGGATTCCGCCTTCGCCGACGGTCATTTTGAATAGATCCAGCGGCCCAGCGCTGGCGGACCCCCAGCCCATCCCGTACGCGTAGTGCGACATCGGCTGTCCGAGGTTGTCGATCGAGTTATCGAACTGCGCGAACCACTCGCTGCCGAGGTTGCCGGGATAGTCCTCGCTGTACCAGGGATTCGGACCGTTATCCGACAGGAAAACCACGATCGTGTTGTCGTATTCACCAACGTCTTTGAGGAATTTCACAACCCGGCCGAAATGATAATCCATGTTTTCTACCATGCCCGCGTAGACCTCCATTCCCCGTGCTCCGAGCGCTTGCTGCTCTTTGCTCAGCGAGTCCCATGCCTTGAGCATCTGATATCGGGCTGGAGTGCGAGCGTCGTCAGGAATCAACCCTAACTCTTTGGCCTTCGCCGCGCGCCGCTCTTTAAGCGCCTCGTAGCCATCGTCATATTTGCCACGATACTTGCTGAGCCACGGTTCAGGGACGTGCATAGGGTCATGTGGGGCCGTGAAAGCCAGATAGGCGAGGAACGGCTTGCCGTCACCACGGTTTTCGCGGATCGCATCCATCACGAAGTCCGCATAGCTTCGCGTAGCGTAAAAGTCTTTGGGCAGTTCCTCGAGTCTTGTATCGTCAATAACATACTCGGCAATCGGCTCCTGCTCAGCCAACATTCCGAACATGTCGCTCCAGTAACTGGCGCCGCCAAGAAGCATGCTGAATGACCGCTCGAAACCGCGCGCATGTGGAAAAAACTCGGGCTCGTGTCCGAGGTGCCATTTGCCGGCCATGTAAGTGTGGTAACCGTTATCGCGAAGCACTTCGGCGAGTGACGCCACGCGATTGTTCAGGTGGCCCTCGTAACCGGGTTTTCCAATCTGCTTAGATAAGAGCATTTCACCCATGTTGCCCAGACCTGCGATGTGGTTGTCTGTCCCGGTCAACAGCATCGAACGAGTGGGAGAACAACTCACCGACGCATAGAAACCGGCAAATTTAACACCCTGCCGGGCAAGCGCATCGAGGTTCGGTGTATCTATCTCGCTCCCATAACTACCGAGGTCAGTCCATCCCATATCGTCGGCCATAACGAGCAGGATGTTTGGCCTTTTCTGAGAAGTATCGGCAGCGGCCGAACCGACGGCCGAATCCTTCGCCGCAGGCAACTCTGCATTCTGGCAGGCAATTATGATCGACAGGCTGAATAGAATGCTCAGTATCATCTTCATGGACGCATCCCTCATTTTGATATCACTTCAAGCAGCAGTTTTCCCACCGAGCCCAATGGTGGTTTGATGTCCAAATAGGCCGCTGACCTGGTTTTTTCGACTACTCGACGATTTCCAGCTCCGGTTGGACCCACTCACCGTTGAAGTACGCTTCGGTGGGCTCATAGATACGCAGCACGATGTTCCAGCCTTCGAAGATATCCATATAGTTAACGGCATTTTCGTCACCGCCGAAATGGATGGTGACTGAACCGTCTTCATTGGGCACAGCAAACTGGCTATTGATGTTATAGACATCTCCTTGTGGATAGCCCTCGGCATCATAAACAGTGATTGACCAGAACGCTTTTGCAGGCACGTATTTAAGCGTCAGCGTTTGCGGCTCGGTACTCTCCGGGAAATAAAACGGATAAACCGCCCGCTCAGCGGTGAAACCGCCCCAGCCTGCAGCCGTACCGACATTGTGTTCTTTCAAAGGCACTTCGCCCTTTTTGCCGAACATCACCTCAGACGTGATTCCTTCCTGCTTACCAATTTCCTGGTACTTGGCACGCATTGCCAGAATTTCTTCCATGTCCCAGTTGTTGGATGCCACATAGGAACCTCTGTCTTTCTGTTCCAGTTTCAATTGTTCCTGAAGGGCATTCGCGATGGCCAGATCAGCAGAGTCGGCCGTATTGGCCTGAGTGCGCATAACGATCGTGGCGTAGCGACGGCCCACGTTTTCTTGCGTCAACGTATAAAGGCCCGGCTCCACAAATGCCATCGGGTTGTAGTGCTCATCTGTGATAATCCAGGCACTTTGATACCGACCGTTAGTTTGCGGCATTGTCAGCACAGCGTCTTCTGTAAGGTCAACGAGTGCGGTCGAGTAAACGGTATCGAAATTGATACGCATAATTGTGCGGTCTTTGGGATCTGCGCCGGTTTTTGTGTGCATAAACACTCCAACACCGTTGCTGTTAGTCGCGGCTGAAATTTTCTTCACGTAGTCCGAAAAAATAACCTCAGACTCTGCAAGCGCATAGTTTTCGTCTGTGACCACCGTCGTTTGAGCTTCGCTTACAGAAGCAGCTTGCTCTGGTTCGGAAGATGTATCAGTGCCGCCGCCGCAACCGACCAATGTAACTGGTGCAGCCACGATTAACATACGAGTAACTAATCCAAATAATTTTCTGTTCATTCTGTAAACCTCAATAGTGCCCCGCGAGGGCGTGATGTGTGTCTCAGTGCTGTTCTATTGGTTGCTGCGGCTAAAACCGGAAATTGAACCCCGCTATCGGCCCGTTGTAGGCGAACTCCGTTATCAGATCACCGTCCCTGAATTCCGCTTCTTTGTATTGGTAGCCGAACATTACGCGGTTTCGCTGTCGCTTACCCACCGTGTAGGCGAACAGACCCTGAACAAGCCAGGTGCCTTTGGAGTCGCCAAAGCTGAAATCGCCACGCGTCAACAGCGCCCAGTGCCCGGACAAATCGAAACGATAGCGAATTCCCAGAAGGGCATCGTAGTAGTCCTTGGTCGAGCGCAGCTCTACCAGGGGGTCGGTACCGAGCGTAAAGCGATAGCGATCATCGAAACCCGAATAGCGCAGACCGCCAAAGACATTTAAGTGCGTCCCAACGCCGTTCGGCCAGTAGGCAACAGCGGCGTCGAACACCGTAGTCTTGTTGTTGGCATCGATGACAAGAAGGGGTCGCTGCGTAGTATCGGACGTCTCGATATAGGTGAGGTCACCAAAGCCGCTCCAGTTCCCTTTGCCGCCTTCAACATGGATCTGAATTGCTGTATCCAGGTCATCCAGTAGATCACCGAATTTGATGTCGGCACCACCGCCAATACCGGTATCCCTCACCGAAATGTCAAGCGATGTGTCCGATGCCCAGATATATGGCGTTACAGACCAGCTGAACTTGTCGCTGTCCTGCGCCGAGGCCGTTGAAAAAAGTACAAAGAAAAGGATTAGCAGTGCGACGAGGGCCTTTCTGATTCGTGGTGCCATGGCAGTTGCTCCTTATTATTGTCATTTTACGAGACCGCGTCGCGGCTGGCATATTGCGGAAATTCCCTATTTTATCCGCTCCGGATAGGCCGATAGTGCTTATTGACTGCCTTGCGAGTAAGGCGTAATTGTCTGTCTTATTGCCACCGTTCTCAATGGTGAAACATGTTCCTGACACAGTACTTGAAGGTGATCATTGTCTCGCTGGCATTGTTGATCGCCGGTTGCACTAGCTATGGCTCGGTTGATGGTGTCAGCAACCTCTGGCGAGAGGTTCCGGTTGATCAGTTTCAGAAAGGGGTTACAAAGCAGTCTGATGTTCTCGAACTGCTGGGTCCGCCATCCCAACTGATCAATCTGCACGATCAGACGGTGTTCTATTACCTGACCCAGCGCAGCTCGGGTCAGGGCAAGATCTTTATCGTCTGGAACCAGGTTAGCGTAGAAAATCAGTATGACCGTGCGATTTTCTTCTTCGATACTGAAGGGGTTCTGCAGGAAGTTGCCTACAGCAAAGAAGCGATTGCCAGGTAAGCCCGGGGTGCGATTTCTCGTCGCCCCGGTGCTCGGCCTGAGCGCAACAGCCTGGCTCGGATCGGGCTGTGCAATCCTTGACCAGGATCTCGGTAAGCCGTTGCCGCTGGACGAGATCGATTACGTCGAAGCCGGGAGCCATTATGCACAGGTGCTGGACAAGTTCGGCCCACCGACGAAGATAAGCGCACTGCCGGACGGCATGGTCTTCCAATACGAATTCATCAGGCTCGTGGAGCGACAGTACGGCCTGATACTGCCCGGGGAAATTGGCAAGTGGATCAAGGCAGTCTATGCGTCAGCCGACGCGACTGTTGAAGTCATGTTATTCATTTTCGACGAGGCCGGAGACCTTCGCAGCGCCGACGCAGAGACCTGGAGCGCCGATGCCGGCGCAGGCTTTTCGGTAACCCTGATTTTCTCTGCGGGAAGCTTGACGGATACGCAACACTATGAGGAATCCGCATCGAGGGTACTGGAGTGGGGTGCGGCGCTGACTCAGCCTCCGTTGAATACCCTCAATGCGCGGCAGAACCTGGAAACCGGCGCCAATGGCGTACAGTTGACCGCGAGTCCGACGAGGGTCGGACAACATAGTTTGGAATTACGCGAATGACTGTGTGGAAATCATGACGTCCGTCGTCGACGCGTGGCCCACAATGGTCGTCCAGGTGCTGGCCGAAAACCACCGCGGCAAACTCGAATGGCGTGCCAACATCAACGGTGAAGAAGTCACAGGGTCGCACACCGGACGCTTTCTATTGCACACGTATTTGTGGCCGCCGATGCCGGGGGCTAGAATCTTGATTTACGTTGTCAGAAGACACACTTGAAAAGCATCGTTGCACTAATCCTGGCTGTAACACTCTGCGCACTCTCAGGTCTCTCGGTCGGAGAAACCAATGAGTCACCGTACAGCATTTTGGACGACAATTTGCAGATCAGGATCGGTGAGTTTTTTCCGAGCATTGATTCGTCTATTCGCATGGACAGCAGTTTCGGCCGCCCTGGAAGCCGCCTGGATTTTGAGCAGGACTTGGGAATAAGCGGGTCGAAGTCAACTGTTTATGGTGGCGTTTCCTGGCGGTTTTCTCCCCGACACGTGCTTGAACTTGAATATTACGATTTGGCTCGTGGTGGGCTCACGGACGTCGACAAAACATGGAATATTGGCGATACGACAATTCTCGGTAACGGCTCGATTGCGTCTACCTTTGATGTGCGTATCACCAGGCTGACATATCAATATATGTTTCTGCAAGACTCGAAAAAAACGATGGGCATTATGCTTGGCACTCACATCACGCGAATCGATACAAGTCTGGCTCTCTCCGGAGACCTCATTGTGGATGAAGAGCGAGTTTCCGTTTTGCCCGAGGTGGCGTTTGTGGAAGCGGCAAAATCACAGATACCGTTGCCGCATCTGGGGATCAACATGAATTATGCATTCACGCGCCGTCTGACGGGCAGCGGAATGTTGATGGGGTTCGCATTAGAGGCAGGAAGCTTTGATGGCAGTCTGGTCGAGGCCAACCTGACCCTTCAGTATCAGTTGGCGCGACACTTCGGCATTGGTGGCGGCTTGAAATTGTTCATTCTCGATGTAACCGAAGACAAAAATAACATTGTCGATTATAAGGCGGATCTCGATTTTTTTGGACCCGCCATTTTTTTAACTTTCAACTTCTGATCGGCTGGAGAAAATCCCGTTGGGGGCGATATGTTTGACGATCGGCTGACATCGATTGGAGTGACATTCACAACATATTGGACTTCAGGTTCGTGTTTAAGGAACATATCAACCGCAAGGATTGGAAACCGTCTTTTCCGAAAACTAACAAGCATTAAATAGACACCGGGCGCCAGCGCAGAAACGGTCCGCAACACGCCTTGTTAAAACTGGCTCTCGGGAAAAATCTTGAAGAATCCGTCCATGAATCGCTGCCAGGCATTTCTGGCGGGTTGCCGCGTTACGGTTTCTTCGCTGTTTATCCACATCAACTCACCCTGTTCGTTCAGCTTGACCTGCCACGCGTTTTCGAGACCCATGTTCCGATTCGCCAAATTGGTTATTTCCGCACCGAGGCTGGTGCTGTCGATGACGACACCCATCTCCGTATTGATGTTTACCGAGCGGGGGTCGAAATTCATCGAGCCGATAAACACCATGTGACGGTCGACCACGAACGCTTTGGTATGCAGTCCGGTAAATTTTGAACTGACTGGCTGTGTATCTACAAGGGACTTGATGGCAGGGTCAGGGCGCAGTTCATACAGCTCAGCACCGGCCTCGATGATCGGCTTTCGCCATTTTTGATAGTGGCTGTTGACGGCGGGAACATCATGCGAAGCCAGTGAGTTGGTGAGAATTCGCACGCGCACACCCCTCCCGGTCAATTTCTCTATCTCATCAATAAAGTTTTGCTTCGGGATGATGTAAGCGTTAAGCAGGAGGACCTCGTGTTCGGCAGATTTCAGGACTGCACGCAGCGGGGCAGTCACTCCCTCGACAAGCCCACCATTTTCAATCCTGTCAAAGATGAATTCGCTGCTGCCGAATCTCAATTCCTGGCTCAGTTGGTTCAGTTCTTCCGTCCAGTCCTGCGGTTCGAGAGCAAATCCCGCCAGTGATCCTGCCGCCTCCAATCGTTCGATGAATCGCTGCGTCTTCTTGGCAACATATTTGTCATCTGCTTTTTGCGGAAGCACCGAGGCGGAAATCACCCAGCCGCCGTTCCAGATATCGTCAAACATGCTGGCTGCCTGACGAGCCACAGGTCCAATGCCAAGAACGTCGAGATCGTGGAAGTTAAACTTGTGACTCAAACCAAAGTAGGAGTCACCTATATTCCGTCCGCCCAGGATGGCTGCGTGATTGTCGGCGACCAGAAGCTTGTTGTGCATGCGGGAATTCAGGTGACCGAAACGCGCGACGAATTCGACACCACGGCCCAGTTGGCGGTTGCGCCATGGGTTGAATATGCGGAGCTGGATATTCGGATGTTCATGCAGAGCGACCAGGGTCTTGTCTTTGCCAATCAGCAAAAGGTCATCGACAATAAAGCGGACTTTCACGCCTCTGTTGGCCGCCTGGATCACCCGTTTGAGCAGCAGGCGACCGCTGTCGTCGGCATACCAAAGGTAATACATCAGATCCAGCGAAGAGACCGCCTCATCGATCAATGCCAGACGCCAGGTCAGTGCGTCGGCATTATTGTCCAGCAACCAGAAACCTGACTGGTCTGGCTCGTGGGTG
>Ga0255052_10002399_pt1 | contig 13573 bp, 9 predicted proteins | sample JV7_2_21_MG_FD_188632 | JGI IMG/M metagenome (GOLD analysis project Ga0255052, IMG submission 188632) | Seawater microbial communities from Jervis Inlet, British Columbia, Canada - JV7_2_21 | ecosystem: Environmental > Aquatic > Marine > Inlet | place: Canada: British Columbia | collected... | reverse complement strand
AACCGCACTGTCGGTCTGCGCGTACCGGATTCCGATCCGGACAATCGCCGCATTGAGAATCGGCTGGCCGGGTCTGACGTGAATCCTTACCTGGCGATTGCCGCGACGCTGGCTTGTGGTTACCTTGGCATGATGGAGGGTTTGAAGCCCACTAAACCCACCGAAGGTAGCGCCTATGGTGACGATTTTTCGTTGCATCGGCATATCTACGTAGCGACCGATGCGTTGCGCGGGAGCAACGCGATGCGCAGCATGCTCGGGGAGACTTTCGTCGATCTGTATTGCAATCTCAAGGATGACGAGTTTAAGGAATTCCAGGAGATCATCACACCATGGGAGCGTGAGATCCTGATGTTCAACGTCTGAGGAGGCGTTAAATGGCAGCAATCGAAAAACCGACGGGATCGGATCTGCAGGAGCTCGACAGAGAGCACCACCTGCATCCGTTCACCGATCACAAAGAACTGCATGAGAAAAAGTCGCGCATTATCACGAGCGCCGATGGTGTGTATATCTTTGACTCGGATGGCAACAAAATACTCGACGGCATGTCGGGACTGTGGTGCGTCAATGCCGGTTACGGTCGCGACGAAATTGTTGATGCGGCTGCCGCACAGATGCGCGAGCTGCCGTACTACAACAATTTTTTCCAGTGTGCGCATCCGCCGTCGATAGAGCTCGCGGCCATGCTGCAGGAGATCAGCCAGCCGCAGTTCAATCGCGTGTTTTTTGCGGGTTCGGGTTCGGAATCAAATGACACCGTCGTGCGTGCCGTGCGCCGCTATTGGGACCTGATGGGCCAGCCGGAGCGGCAAACAATCATCAGCCGGCAGAATGCCTATCACGGTTCGACTGTGGCGGCGGCCAGCCTGGGTGGCATGACGCCGATGCACAAACAGGGTGGGCTAATACCGGGCATCGAGCATGTCGAACAGCCTTACTGGTTTGGCAGTGACAGGAGCCTGTCGCCGGACGAGTTCGGCATCGCGACAGCCAGGTCGATCGAAGACAAGATCAACGAAGTGGGGCCAGACAAGGTTGCCGCATTCATTGGTGAGCCCGTGCAGGGCGCCGGCGGCGTGATCATTCCTCCCGATACGTACTGGCCGGAGGTGCAACGCATCTGCGATGAGTACGGCATTCTCCTGATTTCTGACGAGGTCATCTGCGGCTTTGGTCGCATGGGCGAGTGGTTCGGCGCGGATTACTACGGCACGCGTCCCGACTTCATGCCGTTCGCAAAAGGTGTGACGTCCGGCTACCTGCCGCTCGGCGGTGTCATGATCAGTGATCGTGTTGCCGACGTGCTGATCGACAAGGGTGGTGAGTTCCACCACGGCTACACCTACTCCGGTCACCCGGCTTCTTGCGCGGTCGCGATAGAGAACATTCGAATTTTGCAGCGAGAGGATCTTGTCGAACGGGTAAAGAACGATATCGGGCCGTATCTGAAGAAGGGCTGGGACAAGCTCGCCGAACATCCGCTCGTTGGCGAGGCGAGAATGGTCGGCTTGCTGGGTGCGCTCGAACTCGTCAAGACCAAAGAGCCAATGGAACGCTTCGACGAGAAGCAGGGCGTCGGCACGATCTGCCGGGACTTTCTCGTCAATAACGGTTTGGTCATGCGAGCAGTCGGTGACACGATGGTTGCTGCACCACCTTTCATACTGTCGTACGAAGAGGCCGATGAAATGATCGAGAAGGCGTGGAAGTGCCTCGACCTGACGCAACAGGCGATCGCGTAGATCTGCAAGGGGGATATGTGACGGACAAGGAAGGCGGCGATCACGCAATACTGCGTGACAATCTCTACGGCACGACACCTGAACCAACGTACGCGGGTGTCACGTCTTTCATGCGCCGAAAATACACGCGCGACCTCGAGGGCGTTGACGTCGTTGTAAGTGGTGTGCCGCTGGACACCGCAACGACCAACCGGCCCGGTACTCGCTTCGGTCCGCGAGCGATTCGCGCAGCCTCGACAATCATGGCATGGGAACGGCCGTACGGCATGGAGTTCGACCCGTTCGACAAACTCGCTGTCGTTGACTATGGCGACTGTTTTTTCGATTTCGGCCGCCCGCAAGGGGTACCTGATGCGATCGAGGCGCATGCAACTGAAATCATTAGCCAGGGACCCGGCCTGCTGTCACTCGGCGGCGATCATTTCGTCTCCTACCCGCTCCTGAAAGCGCACGCGAAAAAACACGGTGCGCCACTATCGTTGGTTCATTTCGATGCGCATAGCGATACCTGGGCAGACGAAGACGACCGCATTGACCACGGTACAATGTTTTTCCATGCTGCCAAACAAGGTGTTGTTGACCCGGCCAGGTCAGTACAAGTTGGCTTGCGCACAACGAATCACGACACGATGGGGTTCAATGTCCTTGACGCACCGTGGGTGCACGAGAACGGCATCAGCGCCGTCGTCGACAAGATCAAGGCGGTTGTTGGTGACAATCCTGCCTACTTGACATTCGATATCGACTGTCTGGATCCGAGTTATGCACCTGGAACCGGTACGCCGGTTTGTGGCGGCCTGACGAGCTACCAGGCAATCGAAATCCTGCGTGGACTGGCTGGCATCAACCTCGTCGGCATGGACATTGTCGAGGTCGCGCCGGCTTACGATGTCGGTGAAATTACGGCACTGGCAGGTGCGTCACTTGCGATGGAGATGCTGTACCTGTACGCCTGCCGACCCGTGTAGAAGCGCTGCTTGCAGCGCGACCACGTTCGTCACACAGGCCCGACACCGCGCGCCCTCACCACACGACACGACACGGCGCAACGGGCTCGTCGCACAGGCTCGAGAACGGCATATTTGTTGCCGGTATGGCTCCCTGCGGTCCGCTTTACTACCGGCAACAAACATCCCGCCCTCGGCCCCCCCGGACCTCTTCGGTGATCGGGGGACCGGCGCGGCGGGGTGTTTGGCGACCGAAGTAAAGCGCAGCGTTAGCGAGCCATGAGGGAGATAAATGCCCCGGTGCGCCGTGTCGTGTATTGAGTTTCGGGTGCGTACCCGGGAACGGACCTGTGTGCACAGCAGGAGTATTTGTTCATAATTGACGTTATGAACCCGACAAGGCTGCTGCAATTTTTTGATGCTCGTAAGGAACGAGAAGAGTCGCTCGTGCTCGTTACTGTGTTCGAGACCGAGGGCTCGACCTACAGCAAATCAGGTGCGCAAATGCTCGTGGATCAAAACGGTGTGTTTCGCGGCATGTTGTCGGGTGGGTGCCTCGAGGGAGACCTGGCTGTCCGTGCTCAGCAGGTCCTGGAGAGTGGGCGCGCACAGTCGGTGACTTATGACCTCGGTCGGGACGACGACGAACTATGGGGCATGGGTGTCGGCTGCGACGGCCTGATGCGTATGGTATTGCAGCCGATCCGGCCTCAGGGTGGCTATAAGCCGTTCAGCGACATCGCCGATATCTGGCGTGGTGACACAGCAAGGAAAATCACGATCGAAGTCGATGCCGAGGACGTGGACGAGATCGTCGTTCTTGTTGAACCGCCCCCAAATATCCTGGTGCTGGGTGCCGGTCTCGATGCAGAACCTGTCGTGCGCTTTGCTGCGGAACTCGGCTGGCGTTGCACCGTGGCTGATCACCGCCAGGCCTATGTAGACACCGGCGATTTCGCCGCAGCCGTTGCATGCCGCTGCATTCCCGTGGGAGAGCTGGGTGCGACACTGGATCTGTCGCGTTTTGACGCGGCAATCGTGATGAGTCATCACCTGGTTAGTGACCGCGGCTATTTACAGCAACTGGCCGACACGGATATTGGTTACATTGGTCTGCTTGGCCCCGCGCAGCGCCGGGAGCGCTTGTTGGCGGATCTTGGAAAGTCGGCGGAAAAACTGCAATCGCGGCTTTACGGCCCGGCAGGTCTCGATCTCGGGGGCAGGGGACCGGCGCCGATCGCTTTGTCTATCGTCGCGCAGATACAGGAAAAACTAGCGGCGGGCTAGTTGAGCTTCGGCTGTTCGCCCGGAAAAAATACGCGAATAATCAAATCACCCAATTCAGTAATCTGATCGTCACAGTCCAGATCGATATTGCTCGTGCTCTTGAGTTCGAGCTTGAGCGCAATCAGTCCGCCGGCGCACACCCGGATCATGTTGAATAGCATTGCGGGACTGCCGGGTGGTGCCACGCCGATTTGCTGCAGGCCGCTGAGGGCCTTTTGCACCTCATCAAACAAGGGCCGCAGGTGATGTTCGATCAGCCAATCCAGGCGTTCACTCTCATAGTTTGCCTCTTGCAGGATGATGCGATGCAGAGCCGGCTGGCTGCGCGAATAGTGCAGGTAGGTGCGAATAAAAGCCTCGGCCTTGGCCTTCGGTTCCACGTCGGGAATCTCGGCCATCGCCTTGACCAGCGATATGTTGAACTCGCGAAAAATACGGTCGGTGGCGGCTCGCCACAACTGGTCCTTATTCTTGAAATGGTAGGTGATCAGCGGATGGTGAACGCCGGCCCGATCGGCAATATCGCGAGTGGAGGTACCCTTGAAGCCGTTCTCGGAAAATGCCTCGATAGCCGCGTCGAGCAGCTTCTGCTGCGTCACAACACTGCGTTGTTGTTGTTTTCGTTCTGGTTTTACGGCTACTTCGGTGGTCTCGGCGTCCAAGAATCGCTCCCCATTGAGGCTCCTGAACGGTCAAGATTATATTGATCGATTGAACTAGTCCAATCTGGAAAAACAATTTTCCGTTTGGTCAGTTGTGATTTGTTACTCGATCGCGAACATCATACGAACGGCGGCACGTTTCTGAATCGCAACACCGTTTTCAATAACGGGTTCGAATTCCCAGTCCTCGACGGCGTTGGTGGCCGAATTGACGAAGGTATCGCCTGGGTTCGAGTCACGAATTGCGATGTCGGTGACAGTGCCGTCGATGTCCACAGTGAAAAGCACGTCAACCCAGCCTGACAGACCGCGTCGCTGCGCTGCCCGAGGGTATTTCGGTGCAACGTAACGGGTTCGCTGCAACGAACTGACCGCGACAGGGCTCGAATCGATAATTGACGGGGCAGGTGCCGCTTGCTGTTGCGGTGCAACGTCTGCTTGCAGGGATTCCGCGGTGGTCTCGACCGCATCGCCGGCACCGGCGACCGCGATTCCGACGCCAGCGGCCATGTCATTGGCAACCGGCTCTTCGGCAACCGGCTCAGCGGTGGCCTGCTCTGCTACGCCTTGCGATTCGGGCTCTGCCGCTTGTTGAACCGGCGGCTCACTCACCTGCTGATCGGCGATTGCCTGTTCGGCGGCGGCCTGATTCTCTGCCGCACGACGTTCGGCGGCCGCTTGCTCAGCTGCCGCTTGTTCCGCTGCGACACGTTCCGTTGCGACACGTTCCGCTGTGGCGCGCTCTTGTGCCGCTCTTTCGGCGGCCGCGCGATCTGCAGCGGCTTTGTCGGCGGCGGCACGAATCTCCTGCTGGCGGCGATCTCGCGCGCCGGACAGCGCAGCGGTCGAAGCCGCAAGGTCGCCACTTGACGGATCAAGGCGACGTGCGTCAGAAAGTATTGCCTCGGCGTTGTCGAAATTGCCCTGGTCAATTTGCTCACGCGCCTGCAACGCCAGTTTGCTCGCAACGACAACCAGCCCCTGGCTGGCCACGGTATTTCCCGGGTCATTGCTGAGCGCAAGTTCGAAATAGTAACGCGCGTTGTCATTGGACGGCGCCGTCAACTTGCCTTCCTCGAGACGTGCACTGGCTTGTGCAATGACATCGTCGACGCGCTGCATGCTCAATGCTGCTCTCAATTCGTCTTCAGCGATATTGATCTCGGATCGGTCGGATATGGTCAGAGCTTGCGCCGCAGTGATCTCTGTCTGCGCGTCTTCAAATCGAGACTCACGAATCGCAGCTCGCGCATCGATCATGTAGGTTCGCAGCTGCATCTGAGTTACTTGTGCGTTCAGGAATGGCAGGCGTGGGTTGTCCGGGCTGGCCAGTGCAACACCTTGCAAAGCGGCCAGCGCTTCATCAGCACGACCTTCCAGCAACGCTGACTCGGCCAATCCGAGTGCTGTTTCGATCACCTCGTCCAGCCCTTGCTGCGCAACAGGATCTCCTGGTGCGACTTCAAGTGCGGACGCATACAGCTCAATTGCATTGTTGCCCGGCGGGCTGAAAATCTGGCCGGCGTTGGCGGCGAGCTGTGCCTCATCAATCAGATCATCTACGCCGAGTGTCTCGGGCATGACAACCTCGGTCTCAAAAACAGATCCTTCAGGCGCAGATTCATCTACCGCTGACGCTTCGGCAACGGGCTCGCCCGAAGTTGAGTCAGTGGCTGCCTCATCAGACCCGCCAAACAACCAGAATCCAAGTCCGGCTACGGCAATGAGTGCGGCCGCGCCTATGCCAAGTACTTTCGGATTGCCGAGCAGCGAACCGCCTGACCCCGCCGGAACGGGCTCGATGTTCATCGCCGAGGAATCCGCAGATGGCTCCGTGGCGGCAGTCTTTTCTTTGCGCCTGGGAATAAGTGTTTTTGTAACCGTCTCGACGATACCCGTCATCGTTTCGGTAAGACTTGTGTCATCTCCGCCGAATGCATCCGACAGGCCCTCCTCCATCGGCGACAACGCCTCGTCACGATTTGGCACGATCGTCGATGTCGATTCGATCCTGGCCTTCTCGACCGGTGCAGGCTTCGGCTTATCGGGTGCTTTTGCGGCCGGTTTCGGCTTGGCCGGCTGCGGTTTCTTTTGCTCGGGCACGGCCTGCGGTTTGGGTACTGCAGCCGGCTTTGGCCTGGGCTTGGGCGCTGGCTTGGGCGCAGGTGCTGGCGCGGCGGCAGCGCCGCCAACTACTTTGAACGCCGAGTCTGGTGCTTCGAGATGGTGCTTAACGGAGGCCTCAATAGCGAGGCGAGAACGACCCGGCGATACCGGCTTCAGCAGGAAGCGGTAGACCTTGCCGCGATTGATCAGGTCCATCAGCATTTCGCCGTCATCACGACGGCCGGCGACGATGGCGACCAGCCGAGGCGACGACGAGCGCAGGTGCATCGTCAGTTTTTCTACGTTGGCGCCAACCATGGCAGCGTCGACAACAGCGACACCGACTTTGTTCTTGCGTATGGCTTCGTCCGCCTGCGATATCGTATTCGCGTAGATCACATTGTGCAGGCCGCGCGCAGAGTCCTGGACGGTCCCCAGAAACTCATCATCCTGTGTCAGGACAAGGACATCGACGGAGCGGGCACCAACATCGGTAGCCGCTGAGATTTTCTTGGGGTTCAGGGCAGGCATACGCCCGGTGCCATCGGAGATGATCGCCGAGCCATTCTCGGACGTTTCCATCACGATATGCTCACCGACCGGCTCGTCTGGGCTTGCTGTCGTGTCGTTGGCCGATTCCGCGAGTGCAATCAGGCGTGCCTGGCGCGTTGCGTTGTCAATCAGGCTTTTCAGTGAGTCGGCGGTGACACTGCCACGCACGACCTGGAAAACTTCCTGATCACCGACGAGCGCCTCGAGGCCATCGTCTGCATTGCCTGCGAGAAGGATGCCGATCGTATCGGGTGAGCGCTTTTTGGCTTCACGCAGCGCGTCGAGACCACTCATGCCCGGAAGCACCTGGGCCGAAACGATCACATCGATCTGGATTTCTCCGAGCGTGTTGAGGGCTTCTGAGCCACTAGTCGCACAATGCACCGTATAACGATCATTGAACCCGGAGCTCAGGGTATCCAGGGTACTTTGTTCGCTATGCAGTAATAGCACCTGTTTCTTGAATTGTTCCAGCGACACTCGACGACCTCCATTGCTTTATGTCTAATCGCACGCGTAGACCTTGCGTCGAGGGAGTATATCGTCGCAATACCGCGGAGTTGCTTGGCTGGGGGCTTCGGTTTTCGAATCTGTGACACGGCGCACATTCAAACTGTAGGCCGTATCACATTTGGGCTGCAGCGACTGGCGGTGGAGGCAGATCAGGCCCGGTCTTGCGCTTCCTGCGAGAGGTCGGCGACGGCATCCTCGAGCGACAAAACGGACTGTTGTTTCGAACCGAGACGGCGCATTGCGACGTTGCGTTCGTCGACTTCTCGTTGGCCGACGGCTAGCAGAACCGGGATCTTCTCGACGCTGTGCTCGCGCACCTTGTAGGAGATTTTTTCGTTGCGAATGTCGGTCTCAGCCCGTAAACCCGCCGCTCGCAAGGCCTCGGCGACCTCTTCGGCGTAGTCGTTCGCGTCCGAAGTAATCGTCAGCACCCTGACCTGGACCGGGGCGAGCCATAAAGGCAGGTTGCCCGCATGGTGTTCGATCAGAATGCCGATGAAGCGCTCGAGCGAACCGAATATCGCCCGGTGCAGCATGACAGGAAGATGCTTGTTGCCGTCCTCGCCTATGTAGGTGGCTCCAAGCCGGCCCGGCATGTTCAGGTCAACCTGCAGCGTGCCGCATTGCCAGTCCCGCCCGATGGCATCGCGCAGCACGAACTCGAGTTTTGGCCCGTAAAACGCGCCTTCGCCGGGATTGTGAGTGTACTCAAGGCCAGAAACCTCCAGCGCCTTGAGCAGGGCCGCTTCCGACTGGTCCCACACCTCATCCTCACCGACCCGGACTTCGGGCCGATCGGCAAATTTGATGCGAACGTCGTCAAAACCGAAGCCCTTGTAAATGCCAAGGATCAGGTTGCAGACGGCGATCGATTCGTCGGTAATCTGCTCCTGAGTGCAAAAGATATGTGCATCGTCCTGGGTGAAAGCGCGCACTCGCATCATGCCGTGCAGGGCGCCGGAAGGCTCATAGCGATGGCACTTGCCGAACTCGGCGAGCCGATAGGGCAGGTCACGATAGCTCGTGATGCCCTGCTTGAAGACCTGTACATGGCCCGGGCAATTCATCGGCTTGATCGCGAACTGGCGACCGTCGACAGTCTCGGTTGTATACATGCCGTCGCCAAAGGTGTCCCAGTGGCCAGAAGATTCCCAGAGCGAGCGTGACATGATTTCGGGTGTGTTGATCTCCCGATAGCCTGCCGCATTCTGCTGCTCACGCATGAAGTTGATCAGGCTCTGGAACAGGTTCCAGCCTTTGGGATGCCAGAAAACGGCGCCCGGCGCCTCTTCCTGGAAGTGAAACAGATCCATAATGCGGCCGAGGCGGCGATGATCACGTTTCTCGGCTTCTTCGAGCATGTGCAGGTACTGGCGCAGTTGCTTCGGGTTGGACCACGCCGTGCCATAGACACGCTGCAGCATCTCGTTATTGGAGTCACCTCGCCAGTAGGCGCCGGATACATGCGTCAGTTTAAAAGCGGTTCCGAGCTTGCCGGTGGACGGCAGGTGCGGTCCGCGGCACAGGTCAATGAACTCGCCCTGGCGATACAGCGTGATCGATTCGCCCGATGGAATGCTGGCGATAATCTCGGCCTTGTATGTCTCGCCGATGCCGCGAAAAAACTCGACCGCTTCATCGCGATCCCAGACCTCACGTTCGATCGTCTCGTCTCGGTCGACGATTTCCTGCATGCGCTTCTCGATGACGGCGAGGTCTTCATCGGTGAAGGGCTCCGCGCGCGCGAAGTCATAATAAAATCCGTTCTCGATGGCAGGGCCGATCGTGACCTGGGTGTCTGGCCACAGCTCTTTTACGGCTTCTGCCAGCACGTGTGCGGCATCGTGGCGCAACAGTTCGAGCCCATCCTCGGTGTCCCGGGTGACGATCTCAAGTTGCACATCACTGTCGATGTCGCGCGTCAGGTCGTACATCTCGCCGTCGACTTTGACGGCCACGGCGTCACGCGCCAGGCTCTTGCCGATGCTGGCGGCAATCTCGGCACCGGTGGTGGCAGCGTCAAACTGCCGGACGGAACCGTCGGGTAAGGTAATATTTGGCATCGCTCGATCTGGTTGTTGTCAATTCTGTGGCCCGAGGCCACGGCGCGCTATTGTACAGAAATTAACGTGTCTAAACCCCAGCAAAGTTGCGTAGAATAGCGCCCCGTCTGAATTAGCTTTGAAAATCCTATGAGCGACTCCCCGGGGCGGGACTTTATCCGCCAGATCATCTTTGAGGACCTCGAGTCCGGCAAGCACAATGAAATCGTGACGCGGTTTCCGCCCGAGCCGAATGGTTATCTGCATGTTGGTCATGTCATGTCGATCTGCCTCAACTTCGGTGTCGGCGAAGAGAACGACGGCCGCACCTTCCTGCGATTCGACGACACGAATCCGGGCAAGGAAAAAGAGGAGTACGTTCGGGCCATTGAGCACGACGTGCATTGGCTCGGTTTCGACTGGGGTGACCGGCTGACGCACGCGTCCGATTACTTCGATCGCATCTATGAGGCGGCAGAGACTCTCATTGAGAAGGGCGTTGCCTATGTCGACAGCCTGAGTGCCGACGAAATTCGCGAGCACCGCGGCACGCTGACAGAGCCGGGCAAGAACAGCCCGTATCGGGATCGTAGTGTCGAGGAGAATCTCGACTTGTTCCGCCGCATGCGTGCCGGCGAGTTCGAGGACGGTGCACACGTACTGCGTGCCAAAATCGACATGGCCTCGCCAAATATGAACCTGCGCGATCCCGCCCTGTACCGGATTCGCCACGTCGACCACCAGCGCACAGACAGCAAATGGTGCATCTACCCGATGTACGATTTCGCGCACACACTGTCCGATGCCTTTGAAGGCATCACGCATTCGCTTTGCACGCTTGAATTTGAAGATCACCGGCCGCTGTACGATTGGTTCCTGGACCAGTTGAAGCCTGAGCACCGGCCCCGCCAAATTGAGTTTTCACGACTGAATCTCGCCTACACGATCACGAGCAAGCGCAGGCTCAACCTGTTGATCGAAAACGGCGTTGTGTCGGGATGGGACGATCCGCGCATGCCCACGATCGCCGGTATGCGTCGCCGTGGCTATCCGGCTGCGGCTGTGCGCGATTTCGTCAAACGTGGTGGTGTGACCAAGAAAGACAAACTGATCGAGATGGGTGTACTCGAGAATTCCATTCGCGAGGAACTGGGCGAAACCGCCGAGCGCCGCATGGCTGTCCTGCGTCCGCTCAAGGTTGTGCTGACCAACTACCCGGAAGACCGGGTAGAGCTGATGCAGGCGATGAACCATCCGGCCAATCCGGACATGGGCACGCGGGACATGCCATTCTCACGCGAGCTGTGGATAGAGCAGGACGACTTTCTCGAAGAGGCGCCACGCAAATTCTTCCGGCTGAAGCCCGGTGGTGAGGTGCGCTTGCGCTTCGGCTTCATCATCAAGTGTGAGGAAGTCATCAAGGACGATGACGGCAATATTGTCGAATTGCGTTGCACCTACGATCCGGACACGCGCAGTGGAACCGGCACAAGCGACCGCAAGGTCAAGGGCACCATTCACTGGGTGTCCGCGAGCCATGGGGTTGCCGCCAAAGTCCGACTCTACGATCGCCTGTTCACTGTGCCTGATCCAAATGCGGTCGACGACTTCATGACCGTCCTGAACGCTGATTCCCTCGAAACGGTTGACGCGATACTGGAACCTGCGCTGGCTGATCTTGACGATGGTACGGCTGTGCAGTTCGAACGCTTGGGTTACTTCTGTAAGGACAGTAGCCGTCACTCCGTTGAATCACCTGTTATCAACAGAATCGTGACGCTTCGTGACTCTTGGGCAAAGATCGAAAAACAGGCGATGTCCACCGCATAGCCCCGACCTGTAGGAGCGCTGCTTGCAGCGCGACCGTCGCACAGGCCCGACACCGGACCTCTACGTGCTCGGGGGAGGTCGAGGGCGGGATGTTTGTTGCCGGTAGTAAAGCGGACCGCAGGGAGCCATACCGGCAACAAATATGCCGTTCTCGAGCCTGTGCGACGAGCCCGTTGCGCTGTGTCGTGTGAACGTTACGTGTCGGTGACGGTGATCGGTGCGCCGCGCTCTACGCCGAGGCCTTCGGCTGCATTGCTTTCCGATTTGGCGATTTCAATGACACCAAACGAATTAACCAGCGCGAGATATTCTCCGGGCTGGACGTTCCCGTAAGTCGTTTGTAGTGCGATATCGTGCCCTGCAATGTGCGCGACCGGATTTCTGAAGCCTTCGATCAGGCTGCCGTCGATGTTGCTGATCAGGTTGCCGAATGCATCGACCGTGATGATGGACCCGCTGACTTTGGCTGACGAAACGTCAGGCTCGTCGATCCACGCAGGCGTCCAGCTATCTGTCGCTTTGCCGATGCACACGGGTGTTGTCTTACCGGCCGCGAGTTCCGCGGCGACCGGGGCAAAGATGTCGCGGCCGTGGAATGTGTTACTTGGCGTTTCGATATCGAGACGCTCAAGGGCATCCATGTCGAGCTTGAACACGGCGGCATTTTCAGCACCGTCGAGCAAGCGTCCCAGCAAACCGTTATCCGGCGCCATGAAGTAGTGGTGATCGTATTCGACGATCAAAATGTCGCGTTCGGTGCCGACACCGGGATCCACGATCGCCAGGTGCACTGTGCCGCGAGGGAAATACGAGTAGCTGCGGCTCACCCAGAACCCGGCTTCAGGTGGCCACTGCGCCGGGATATCGTGATTCAGGTCGATCACCTTCGCTTCCGGAAACCGTTGCGCAATGACGCCCTTCATCACACCCACGAAAGGGCCCTTGTGGCCGAAGTCTGTCGTGATCGTTATAACGCCTGAGGACAGCATTTAGTCTTCCATCAGCGGCTTGTGGCGCAGGAATGAGCGCTTCGCCCAATAGATAAATATTGTATCGATTAATGCAATAGCAATCTTGAAAATGAACTTCGCGAATCCCAGCGCCAGCGCAGCGCGAATTCCGACGATATGGGCCCAAACGAACAGTGTGAATATCGTCGTATCGATGATCTGGGACGCTATCGTCGAGCCATTATTGCGCAGCCATAACCAGCGTTCGCCGGTTATGGACTTGATCTTGTGAAATGCCCATACGTCGAATTTCTGGCTGATTACGTATGCGAGCAACGAGCCAATCACCATCCGTGGTGTGAAATTGACGATCGTTACGAATGCGTTGTGGATGTTCGAGGAATACTCCGCCGACGCAGGCCTGTCGCTTGGCAGGTACATGACCGCAAACATCAGCATGAACAAGACGATCAGGCTGACGGAGAAACCCATCCATACAGCCTTATTGGCTTCTTTCTTGCCGTAGTTCTCGCTCAGGACGTCGGTGGCGAAGAAAATGCTGGAATAGAAGATGACACCCAGGGTCGTCTCGAGACCAAATATGATAGTGAGCTTCGGCCCTTGCAGGTTTGCGAGGATGATTGCTGTTGCGATCGCCACCTGCAGTCCGGCTTTGCCGAACAAGCGATAGAGTATCAGCGTACCGCCGAGATCGAGTACCAGCGTCGTGAACCAAAGCGCTTCCTGGTTCGCTGCAAAGAACCCAACGATGCTGTTCGGGAACATGCCTTACCGCGCCAGTTTATCGAGGTGCCAGTCGGCGTTGCCGAACATCTGGCCAATCGTCGTCAGCCGCTTGAAGTAGTGTGCGATGTCGACATCCCAGCTGACGCCCATGGCGCCATGTATTTGCACAGCTTCCTGACCCACTTTCTTGCC
>Ga0255052_10002396_pt1 | contig 13576 bp, 11 predicted proteins | sample JV7_2_21_MG_FD_188632 | JGI IMG/M metagenome (GOLD analysis project Ga0255052, IMG submission 188632) | Seawater microbial communities from Jervis Inlet, British Columbia, Canada - JV7_2_21 | ecosystem: Environmental > Aquatic > Marine > Inlet | place: Canada: British Columbia | collected... | reverse complement strand
TCGGGACCGTGAACAACACGCTCGTTTTTATCCGGATATTTGAGCGCCGCCAGAAAGTGCTGCATGCAATTCAAGCGGGCACGCTTCTTGTCATCTGATTTGATAACCGTCCACGGTGCGTCACCCGTATCGGTGTAAAAAAACATTGCCTCTTTGGCCTCGGTGTATTCATCCCACTTGTCTCGTGACTGTTCATCAATCGGGCTGAGCTTCCATTGCTTCAGTGGATCGCCCTGACGTGATTCGAAGCGCCGCACCTGTTCTGCGTGAGTCACTGAGAACCAGTACTTGAACAATTGAATCCCTGATCGAACCAGCATTCGCTCAAGATCCGGCACCTGGCGCATGAACTCGAGGTACTCTATCGAACTGCAAAATCCCATGACCCTCTCTACACCGGCGCGGTTGTACCAGGAGCGATCAAAGAACACCATTTCGCCTTCGGTCGGGAGGTGACTGATATATCGTTGGAAGTACCATTGTCCCAACTCATTCTCAGTCGGCTTCTCGAGCGCAACGACCCGCGCCGCACGCGGATTTAAATGCTCCATGTAGCGTTTGATCGTGCCGCCCTTGCCGGCCGCATCACGGCCTTCGCAAAGAACGACAATTTTCTGCCCGGTCTGCTTGACCCAGTTTTGCACCTTGAGTAGCTCGACCTGTAACTCGGCTTTGTGCTGTTCATAAGCCGATTTTCGAATTCTGTTCTTGTAGGGGTATTGTCCAGTCCGAAACAGTTCTCGTATCATCTCCGGGTTATGCCGCATCTCACCGAAGACCTGCGCCGCCGACTTGCCGTCCGACTGCTTCGACTGTGTCGTAGCTACCGGTCGCAGCGGTGTTTTTTCGTTCGCGCCCGTTTTTCCATCACTCATCGTGACCCCTTTTCTCAAAATACAACCCTTTCTACCTTTTCTGCGCGATTCCAGCAATTCGTAATACGCACAAGTGCCTACTGTTCACCATTTTTCGCTACTTGTGAACTGGATTGCTTCGACCAGCCGGAAATCGAAACGGGAACCAAAGTTGGGGTAAACTGCCAAACTTGGTAGCAGTTCTCCGGGTTCACCGAAAAAAGGGACATTTTGATGTTGACGCGCGATCACCAAACTTGCAAGAGCTTGTCGCTCCGGGCCTGGTCAACATTGGTGCCCATCTCACTGCTGCTGCTTGGCTGCAGCACGGTTGAAACTCAGAGCTTCAACGTCGTTCAAGATAGCAATGTCGAATCGGCCTATGTCGCTGCCAATGCCGATTTCGGCAAATACAATCAATTGCTCGCCGATGACATGGGGATCTTTTTTCCGGAAGACTCTTACACGCCGCCAGAAGACATACAGCGTATTCGGCAAATCTTCAGGAGTGCTTTCATCAACGAGCTTGAGGGCTATGCGATAGTCGATACCGCGGGTCCGTCGACAATGAAAGTACAAGCGTCGTTGATCGATTTGAGAAACAACGTTACACCCGGGACCTTATCGAGTTTAAGTCGACAAGTTCGTGATATCGCATCAAATGGAGAATTGGTGTTCCTGATGGAAATGCGCGATTCGGATACCGACGCCGTCCTTGCTCGTGCAGCTGATAGCGCCAGGTCTCCGACGTTCGCGACATCCGAAGTTGCTGGCACAGACTGGAGCAGTGTCGAAGCTGCCGCCCAACATTGGGCGGCATTATTTCGAAATTTTCTGGATCAGAACCTTTCGCGCTAGTCCATCAGACGCGACTTATTCTTGCGGCGCATTGAAGGCGTCGAGACCTTCTCGTAATTGACGCGCCCAAGACCGTACTACTATTTTAACGTCAGCTTGATTGGTGACCGGGCTCGAATTTGAGAGGTTTCCCATACCACCAGCCTCAATCGCACGCCTGTCGACCGAACGAGCGAGAATCGCTTCAGTAATGGAATCTCGAAGCTCAAGAACCAACGTTGCCTCACCGACCTGACTTATATATATCTCACCCCTGCCGACAGGCTCTGGCGGGACCCAGGATACGACATCAAGAATCGCACCTCTGATCAGCAATACGTCCGGACCTGACTCGCCAACGATCGTAAAGTGTTCACTCTTGGCAAGCTCTTCAAGAAACACCTCCCCAACAAGTTCGCGCAACCGTGCTTTCTGGTTCTCGGTGACTTCATACGGCCCGCCTCGGCTACGAGCGCTAAAAGAACGTCCGGAATTGCCACCAGGACGGTATTCGATTCCCGCGCCCTGCAGCATGATCTTTGAATATTGTGAAATATCAAAATCGGACCTCGCCCAGGCTTGATCGGCACGTCCGCCTTTGACCTCATTCAGACCATCGAAAGTCACTTCCGCTTCCGGACTCGTGTCGATGGTTGGTGTGGATGCAGCGCACCCTGTCAGTACGAGTACCGCCGCAGCGAATCCTGCGGTAAGAGAACGTGAAAAAAGTCGATCTATATTCATGTGTAACACCTTTCTTTTGATTTAGTAGACAAATACTAGTATAGAATTCTACACCTGCGACAAGATATTCGTTGTTTCTATTTGTATCCAGGAGGTTAGTTTGACAGTGTCTCTCCCGAAAGTTCTGCTCTTGATAGCCGTATCCGCGGTCGCGACCGGCTGCGCCGCAACGAGTACCACAAGCGCGAGTCCTGACCTCGCTAAGTTAGCATATTCCAATTTCCTGGTCATTGGTGTGGCCGGCGACTACAACAACCGGGCCTACTTCGAACGGTCCGTTGTCTCTGGAATCAGAGCCAAAGGGAGTTCGGCACGCGCATTTCACGTCGTCACACCCGGTAACAAACCGCTTACCCGAGAGGCAGTCAAGGACGCCATTGAATCCGGCGGTTTCGATGCAGTCCTCGTGTCCAGGGTTCTTGATACCGAAAGCGACCTGGGCGTAAAGAGTGCCGTGACCGGAACTAAAGTCACCCGCAAAGATGGCGGCGTGCTGGATCTGTTTCGCTACGACTATGAGGAACTGGACGAACCGATGTCACTCGAACTCAAAACCAAAGTAAACATTGCGACTGAGCTCTATAGCGCCGCGAGTGAGCAAAAGGTGTGGTCGATTGATTCAGTCAGTTCGGCTACCGAAAACATCGGCAAATTGATAGAAGACGCGGCCGAAAACGTTGTCAAACGTCTGCATCGAGATGACCTGATCAGCCAATAGCGAATCTACATTGCGGCGAGCCTCAAGCTCAAAAGTTCCAGCCGACTGAGGTGATGATGCTGTAATCGTTTTTCTCGCCTTCGCCTGCGCTTTCGTCCACCTTGCTATCGTAGCTGTCCGAAATCGATAACGACCAGAACAGATCCTCAATAATTTCCCACTTCAATTCGATTTCGAATTCCCCACGGTATTGTCCTGTATCCGTAAGATTCGGATAAATCTGCAGTATGGTCTTCAGGTCCAGTTCCGGCGTATCGTAGCGAAACCAGTCCCATGTCAGGTTTATGGATGCCTCAAGATAGTCCTCGATTAAATGTTCGTCATTCGGCGAGTCGATATCCGAGACCACCGTATCTTCCCGGCTCACAAGCAGACCACCCCTGAGCGACAAGGAACTATTGTCTGACTGGCGCAGTATCCGGCCGCCGCTAGCACCAATCGATGTTCGCAGATCAAGGGCGAGCTCGTCATTGCGTTCAAACCGAACGAAGCCGCCAGCCAACCATCGGTTTTTCAAAAGACGCTTGTATTCCAGAGCCAGACTAAGGTCCTCGCTCGCACCCTCATCATCATCCTCGCCATCATCTTCACTACTGTCGGTCACTAATGTGTCATAGTCCAAGGCCCAGATTCGGGATTCGGTTCGATAATTCAGATCAAACGAAAGATTGGTTGTTTTCACGTTCTTGGCTTTTGCGAATGTGTAACCAGCCGATACGTCGCCATCGATTCGCTCCCGGCGCAGGCCTTCGATCGGCGTCATCTTTATGACATGCTTGTTTTCCAGAACAACGGGGCTGGTGCTCATCTCTACCACCAATCGCTTTTCGTCAGTCGCGGTGGACAGGTGGCCAAGGTAACGAGCGCCGTTCTCCGTCTCCACCTGGATGTTTTGATTGCTGCTCAGGTACGCCACGTTGTCCCACTCGATTGAAATCGTATCGGTCGCTTCTGTCTTAAATCGAAGCCTGCCGCGCTCAAGTGATTTGAACTCGCCCGTCAGGCGGTCGCCATTAACGAATATCACAATGTCGGCTGGGTCTGCCGCAATGGCAGGCATCGAAATGGCACTTAGCACCACGATCAGGGCGCCGGTTATTCGTCTCATGTTTATACCTGTTGTGTATCGATCATGATATTTTGTACTCTTGGACTGGACTTATCCTAACGCAGAGTAAAGCCTACGATTCTTATGCGCATCGTTCCACTTATATTATTGCTCTTCGTTCTGCTGAATCTCGGTTCCTGTGAGCCTGATCAGCAGGAACTCCGACTCGTCGCTCCATTCACACCGATTGATCGTGCGATCGCTGAGGACTTGAGTGAATTACTCGATGCAAGTAACTCGACACGCTTGAGCATCACGGGATCATCTTTGGCAGGGGACGCAGCAATCGACGCGATTGCATCTGGCGCCGCAGACATCGCTCTGGTATCGAATAGCCAGCCGTTTCGCAATGATATCGCGACCGTGATGCCGCTGTATCCGACCGTGCTGCATATTGCATACAGAAAGGACCGTGACGCGTCGACCGGCAGCGCATTGTTGCGTGGTGCGAAGGTTTATGCAGGACCTGAAGGATCTGCATCACGAATGATTTTTGCGCGAATCGTTGACCGCCTCGGCCTGGACGATAGCGATTACGAATACATTTCCGATCTGACCGACCATCCGGACGTTGTCATCATCTTCGCGCCGATATCCCCGGAACTATTCGTTGACTATCCCGATTACCGTCTATTTAGTCTGGGCTCGCCGGAGACTGTCGGCATCGGATCAGCTGTCGATGCCGCCGTATTACTAAATCCGCATTTCCGGCCATTTGTCATACCGGCTGGAACATATGGTCAAACGACGGCTAAGGCCATCGTGACCATCGCAGTTGACAAGATTTTGGTCACGAGAAGTGACCTGGAAAGTTCAGTTGTTTACGACCTGATCAACGACATACTCAGGCTGCGCCCGGCCCTGGCAGCAAGACGCCCCGGACTTTTCCAACAGCTGTCAGAAGACTTCGATGCGAGCCGGTCCCGATTCGTACTGCATTCCGGAACGCAGGCCTACCTGCAACGCTCAGCTCCGACCGTCTACGAGCGTTATTCAGGTATTGCGGAGGTTGCGGTGACTCTATTGGTCGCAATAATCAGCGCGATGCTGGCCGGAGTACGCATTCTCAGGATGCGCCGAAAAAATCGCATTGACCGATTTTACGCGGCCACAATCGAGATTCGCAATTCTCTCAGGGGCTCTATAGACCCGACAGAGTTCAAACAAGCGATCGCGAAGGTCCGGGAACTTCAAAACGAAGCGTTCGACCTATTGGTCGACGAGAAACTGGCGGCGGACGAGAGCTTTCGGATTTTTATCACGCTGTCCAACGACGTGTTGCGGCAACTCGGTGCATCCGGTATAGACGATCACCTGTCCGACACCTAGTCGTTTGTCTCACCGATATTCAGGAGTTATCCATCCAGCTGTAAGGGATGGCCGCTATTGCACCGACAGTCAAGTAGCTTTTATGATGGCCAAAATGTGGATGTTGCACGAAACTTCAACCAGTTGCGGCGCCGATCACTGACATGAACCCAGCCGCGCTATCCGTCACCGAAGTCGATCAGGGCGCCCTGCTCGTTTCGTTATCCGGCGACTGGCTGCTCGAAAGTGATTTGCCTGCCCCTGATCCTGTATTGGACAGCTTGCGCCAATCGCCGGGTCCAACATCACTCTCCTTCGATTCGCAGTCGCTCGGTGACTGGGACACAGGTCTGGTCAAAACACTAATCGCGATAAACCGCAATGCTTCGGCAAATGGTGTCGAGGTAGATGACACCGGGCTGCCAGATGGTGTGCGAAAGCTTGTCACTCTGGCATTCGCAGTCGAGGAACGCGAGGGTGCGCGGCGGGTTGTAAAGCATAAGACTTTTCTGGAGCAAGTGGGCGAGAACGCCTTGGCCAGAATGGCCCATGGGAGGGAACTGCTTACTTTTACCGGTGAGCTGGTCTTTTCCTGCAGACGATTTTTGACCGGCAAAGCAACTTACCTGCGCTCGGATGTTGTGCAATACATGCAGGAGGCAGGTGCTGAGGCTTTTGCAATAGTCTCCTTGATCAGTTTTCTGATTGGCATGATTTTCGCGTTTGTAGGGGTCATGCAGCTCGAACTGTTCGGCGCCGGGATCTTCACCGCCGACCTCGTCGCAATCGCAATGATCCGTGAAATGGCCCCAATCATGACTGGCATCATCATGGCCGGACGAACCGGGGCAGCGTATGCCGCCCAGATCGGCACGATGAAGGTCAATGAGGAGATCGATGCGCTGACGACGCTTGGTATCAATCCGATCGATTTTCTGGTGACGCCACGGATGTTCGCCCTGATCGTGATGATGCCGCTACTAACGGTGTACTCCAGTCTGATGGGCATTATTGGCGGCACGTTCGTCGGACTTGCCATGCTGGACGTCACGCTGTTGCAGTACGTATCACAGACGATCGAGGCGGTGCACCTGAATTCCCTGTTCGGTGGCCTGTTCAAGAGCATCGTCTATGGCGGCCTGGTCGCGCTTGCGGGTTGTCAAAACGGCATGGCATGCGGCAACAGTGCTCTCGCCGTTGGCGAGTGCACGACCAAGGCCGTGGTATCCGGAATTGTTTTGATTGTGGTCAGTGCCGCGGTTCTTACGGTACTCTATATCAACCTCGGAATTTGACATGGCAGAGACCCAACCACACATCGTCGCACACGACCTGACCATGGCGTATGGCGACTTCCTGATCCAGAAGGATCTGAATTTCACCATCAACCGCGGTGATATTTTCATAATCATGGGGGGCTCGGGCTGCGGCAAGAGCACCCTGTTGAAGATTATGATCGGCCTCAAGAGCCCCGCGACCGGCGAAGTTTTCTATGACGGCGAAGCGTTTTGGGCCTCGAACACCTCAAGCCGAGATGCGACCAAGAGGAAGTTCGGCACGCTGTTCCAGTCGGGTGCATTGTGGAGTTCGATGACACTGGCCGAGAATATCGGCCTGGCACTGCAACAATACACTGACCTCGGAGCTGACGAAATTCGCGAGGTGGCAGCCTATAAGCTAATGCTGGTTGGTCTCGCCGGATTTGAAGACTATTATCCGAATGAAATATCGGGCGGCATGAAAAAACGTGCCGGACTGGCTCGCGCCATGGCGTTGGACCCAGAAATCCTGTTTTTTGATGAGCCATCGGCAGGACTTGATCCAATCAGCGCAAAACTCCTGGACGACCTGATCCTGGAATTGTGCGAAAGCCTGGGGACGACGGTGGTAATCGTCACGCACGAACTCGCGAGCATTTTTGCGATCGGCAACAACTCGGTATTTCTGGATCCGGTGACCAAAACACAACTGGCCACGGGGAATCCGAATGAACTCAGAGATCAGCACCCGAACTTCGAGGTTCGGAACTTCCTGCAGCGCGGCGAGGCGAAGGACGAAGCGGCATGAGTAAGACATCCAATCCCACCTTAATCGGTGCTTTCGTCGTAGGAGCCGCGGTGCTCCTCGCCGTGAGCGTGGCGATTTTCGGCGGCTCGGAACTGCTCGCCAAGCGTGAGGTTTTTGTTGCTTATTTCACCGAAAATACGCAGGGTCTGCGAGCAGGCTCCAACGTCGTACTTAACGGCGTGCGTATCGGACACGTTTCGGCGGTGGCCCTGATCGTCGATGCAAGAACGTTCGAAGCCAAAACAGAGGTCACCATCGAAATACTGCGCGACTCTTTCATCGTCACTGACGGAGGCGAGGCAATCGGCACAGGTCTGGACACACCTTATGAAAGTATCATTGACGATGCCGGCTTGCGCGCATTCCTTCAGATTGAGAGTTTCATCACTGGACAATTGCTCGTAGAACTGGATTTTCGGTCGGATACCGAGCCTGTGTTGCGAGGAGGCGACGATCCTCCGTACCGGGAGATACCGACGATTCCATCCCGCACGCAGGAATTGCTCGCCAAGGTCCAGTCCTTTATTGGCGACTTTGGTGAAAATTTTGATATCAAGAAGATAGGTGAGCAGATTGAAAGCACGTTAAAGGGCCTGGACGAACTCACCAACTCCGAGGATCTGCGCGAATCCCTGGCAGGCATCAACAGCATCATTAACCGCAAAGAAACGCAGGAACTGACGGCCAGCCTGCAATCAACACTAAGAGATCTTCGCAGCACGGCCAGTGACGCCAGCACCTTGCTAAAAAATGGGGATGCCAAACTGGAATCACTACAGCCAGCGATCGATAAGTTGGTTGTCGCCCTGGACGAGGCGCAAGCGACGCTCGCTGCCGCCAAGGTCGCATTACAAGGTGAGTCGACCCAGGTCTATCAGCTTAGCTCGACGCTCCGTGAAGTTGAGGCCGCGGCCAGGGCGCTCCGCGAATTCCTGGACTACCTGGAACAGAATCCCGAATCACTCCTGCGCGGCAAGCAATAATGAAAAGAGGCAACCGCATGATGGTCACCGCCAGAACAATCACACTCTGCATTCTCGCATCGCTCGTGCTCGTCGCGTGTGGCTCGTCGCCGCCGGTGCATTACTACGCACTTGCACCGATGAGCGCTGAGCCGCGACAAGAAGCGAACGACCCCGTGATACTCGGTTTAGGACCCCTGAGCATGCCCGAATACCTCAATCGCTCCCAGATTGTGACACGCGGTGCCGGCGCGGAGATGAACGTCGACGAATACAGCCGCTGGGCCGAACCGCTCGGACCTGCCGTGCACCGTATTATCTCGACGGACGTCGATAACTTGCTGGACGGTGTGGTCGTTGTCGCGTTTCCGTACGATTCGATGATTCGAGCCCAGGTTGACTACCGGGTGCTGGGTGAGGTTAGCCGCTTCGACGCCGACCATTCAGGCCAGGTTATCCTGGACGTACTATGGACGATCTCCGAAGTCGGCGCGGACATCGTTGTGGCGCCGCATCGCTCTCAATACAAAGCGCAGGCGGCAAGCGCCGGCAATTCCGCCGCCATGGCAGAAGCGATGAACGAGGCGCTGCTTCTATTCAGCCAGGATATTGCCAGTAAGCTGGACGCCGTGCTCAAGTAAGGCAAACGTAGCCTCGAGACTGAGGACAAGTATCAGAACGATGTCCGGCGGCTAACGACGACGTCCTGCGGGGCGACTGCGCGCCGCACGATTGAAGCTACCGGCACTGGCGCTGCGATTGTTGTAGCGCTGGTAACCGCTCGACCTTGCGTTGTAACTCCGATTGAGGTCGGTACGTCTGCTTGAATCGAGCGAGCTGCGATTGCGAGTGCTGTCGTAGGTGCGATTCGACCAACTGTCTGCAGACCGAGCCGATCCATAGCTGTCGGCGAATCCTCCCGTGCCCATTTGCGATCGCGCCTGTCCCGCTCGGTCCTGCATCTGCGCTTGCCCTGCTCGGTCCTGCATCTGCGCTTGCCGGTCAGCCGGGATCGACTGTGACAGGCCTTCTCTCCTTGACGCCGATTCGCCGCGAGCCTGGTCGATCTGTGCCGCGCGCTCATCAGGCACCTCGACGTTGTTCCAGCCGTCACCGGTATTCTGGTGCCAACCGTCGTCGTCGCGCCGGTACACGCTGCCATCTTTGCCGGCGTAAAGATCGCCTTCATTCGTACGCCCAATCATGCCGCGCTCGCCGGAACCCGTCTCGCCTACGACGACCCCACCCTGCTCGTTTCGGGCCGAACGCGTCGACAGAGACTCATCGCCGCGCTGGAACTCGCCGGAGCCGTACACGGTATCGCCCTCGCGCTGCCGTTCGATCGTGCCACTGCCACCTTCGGAGGTCCGGAAATCCGTCGTACTCGAGTTCTTGTCCCATTCGCTCTGCGTCTCGATCCACTTGTCGTTGTGGGTGATCAGCGACTCGCCCCAACCACCCTTCTCGTTTGAGTAACGGTTGGTCGCAATGCCGGTGCCTGTGCGCGGGTTATACGCGACCCCTCTGCCCGCGATTTCGTTGTTATCCCACACCGCCTCGCCGCGCGCGTACGTGCCGGTCTGTGGGTTGTAGGATGCCGCACGACCGTAGCCGCCGTATGGTCCGTAAGCGCTGGCCGAGCGGCCGTACATGCCCGTGTTCGGGTTGTACCAGGCCGAGCCGCCATAGCTGTAAGGATACGGATAGTAGTACGGGTAATGGGGATAGCCGTAATACGGGTAGTAGCCGTAGTACGACGGGTAGTAGTAACCGCTGCCGTATATCACAACACCATACGAGACGTGCGAGCCATAATAACCACTGGTGTAACCGGTCGATACCGAGTCGTCGTTGCTTTCATAAACATGCACGTGTGTCACGTGATACGACGGTGATGATGCAGGTATGTTGTAAATGTCAGCCGGAATCGAATCGGCGAGCACCCATGGCCCATCGGTGCTCGTGGCCACGAACCAGACTGCGTTATCACACAGGTAATACTCGTTGCCGACTTTCAGGATATCGTTGGGACTGTTCGTCGCGCGCTCGACACTGGTACCCGATATCGGCTCAAATTGCGGTTCGCCCTGAAAGAAGACGTTGACCTTGTCACCGGCATCCCGGCTTACGGTCGCCTTGCGCGGTATGGATGCCTCCAATACGGCTAGCCGCGCTTCATCGGTTTTCGGTATGGCAACCAGGACATGCGCTTTCTCATGATCCTTCGGGATCGTCGCGAATACTTCGGGAAGCTCCTTGACGTGCTCCCACGGTCCGCGCAAAGACTGGGCACGGAACCAGCGCCCGGATACCAGGTAATAGAACTTGCTCCCATAGCGGAACAGGTCGCTCTCCGTGTCCGTCACGTACGACAGTCCTGGTCCACCAACAGTTCGAGAGCTGGGTTGCCCGTCAGTCACGATCAGCTCTGCGGGCCGATCGCTGATGAAGACCGTGGGCGGATCATCGTCACCTTTTGTCGGCGGCATCGCGGCTTTCGCCTTGATCCAGTTGCGGTCATCCGGCAGCTTCTTGAAATCGCCCGGCAGACGCTTGTCGTACTTCCACTCACCGCTCAGCTGCTGGTTTTTCAGCCAGCGGTAGTCGTTGCGCAGGTACCACTCCTTTTCCTTGTAGCGAAACAGGTCCCAGTTAGTGTTCACCACATACTCGAGCTTCGTGTCCGGCAGTGGCGCGTACAGCGGCTCACCGTCGGTCATCACCAGGATCGCCGGCGTGCTCGAGTAAAAAATGGGTGGTGGCTCGAACGACAGACCCTCCTCCTCGGGCATGGCCGCATTTGGCGCGATATAGGTGAGAATAACGTCGAGCGGCACATAGTGCGTGCGATGCTCGGCCGTTGCCCGGACGACAGCATCGAGTTGTTGACGCCGCGCAGCATCCGAAACCGGGAAGCTCGTCACCGTGATTTCCGGGTTCTCGATCGCCACAACACGCAACTCGAGGTTGGGGTCGGTGTCGGCTGTGAATTCAGCGACGCCGTAAACGGGTTCATCCTCGCCCGCCGGCGTTACCTCGACCGCGATGCGGCCTTCGATCTTCGCGAAGTCCTGCCAGGTATCGATTTGCGGCGTGTGGATGACAACGATGCCAGAGTCGCTCGATAACCGTCGCGGGAACGTGATCGGATCCGGAAGCGCTGCCGTGTCGCCTGCCGGTTCCGCTTCGGCTGCGGCAGGCGTCTCGGTGTCCTGTGCCGACACCGGTAAGGCAACCAACGCAATCGCCAACAGCGTCCAGAACGGGTTCATGGTCGAATAGTGATTCATAGGAACTCGATCGTCACGTGGTTGCTTTACTGCGGCAGGGAAAACCGGCGAGTATAGCATCGACGGCGGCGTTGATCGTCTCCGTGCCGTCGCCGGCACATGCCGGCGACAAAGGTTCGATCGTGATGAATGCACCGACGGTTAGTTTAACCGTCCCGATGCAAGCAATACTCACTCCTCCTCAGGTACCTCGGGCATTATCCAGATCGCGCTGCAATCTTCCCATTGCTCTTCGGGACTGCGGGCATTCGTCAGGGTGCAGCTCAAGCGCTCGCCCACCGTGTCGAACAGTGCTTCCAGCTCTTGCCAGGAAACAATATCTGCCTCGGTGCCTTTCTGTTTGCGAAAGCCCTGTTGATAGGTAACTATAGCGGCGATTACTTCGCCCGTGACGACATCTGTGAACTCTACCTCCAGGCCCAGTTCCACGATGTCGATCTTCTTCCACAGGTCTCTCGTTGCGGCGCCCTTGGTCGCATGCACGACCATGCCGATCGGCGTGTAACTCAGAATGCCACGCTTTTTCTTTTGTAAATAGAGGTCGGTAATCGCCCAGCGCATGAACAATGTATCGGTGCCCGGCTCATCAACGACCGCGAAGCCTCCAGCTTCAAGTCGTGCGATCGTCGACAGCCTCGCGATATCGGCGAGCGCCTTCAATTGGTCCCCTTTCGCACCTTTGTATTTCGAGTCGTCTGCAATGAAGATCTCCGGCTGATCGACCATGACGCTATTGTAGTCTGCAAGGCGCAGCTCCACATTTGAAATCTTGAAAATTCTGTCGACGAAAAGCGCCCCCTCTTGATTCTCCAGCGTCGAGTAATCCGTCAGGAAATCATTGTTTTGAGCGAAGGCGGACGCGGTTAGGCAAAGACCGACCATCAGCGTTAGCAATCTCTTGATCATGGTATTCTCCAGTATGTCGCCACAGCCTGCGGCGCTCCAATCTCTCTTAGTTTAACCGAAACTCTAATTTCGACAACATTACGACAATGACCTATAGCAACACAACAGTGACTAGCAACACAACAGTGACGGTCCGGACGCGTTGGGCACGTCGCGTACTCATAGCCGTCTCCTCTTTGCTTGTCCTGATCGGCGTTGCGATCATCCTGCTGTTGACAATCGACCTGGGTCGTTTCAAAGGCGACCTTGAAGACTACGTCAGCGAAGTCACCGGCCGTCAGTTTGTCATCGCCGGGCGCTTCGAGCCGTCGATCGGCGAGACGGTTGATCTCGTGGCCGAGGACGTGCGGCTGGCGAACGCCGACTGGGGCACGGCCGAGAATATCCTCGAACTCGAGCGCGCGGTCGTCAGTATCGATACATGGTCTCTGTTTTCGGGCCCGATCGAGGTTCTGAACCTGGAGGTCGAAGGCCTGACGCTGCACGTCGAGAAGGAGCCCGAGACACAGCAGTCGTCCTGGACGTTTGGCGACGCGCCGACCGTTCCCGACGACGATGAATCGCGCGAGCCGTTCGAGCTGCCGCTGTGGCTGCGGCAGGCCCGACTGCAACGCATCAATGTTGTCTACGGGGAGGGTTGGCTGGAAACGCCTCGCAGCGTCAGCGTTAGCGATGCCAACCTGGCCGCAGACGAGAGTGATTTGCTGAGAATGGATCTTTCGGGTGCCTTGGGTGACATACCGATCCATGCCGACGGCTTCGTTGGCCCGCTGCAGGCACTG
>Ga0255052_10002394_pt1 | contig 13580 bp, 15 predicted proteins | sample JV7_2_21_MG_FD_188632 | JGI IMG/M metagenome (GOLD analysis project Ga0255052, IMG submission 188632) | Seawater microbial communities from Jervis Inlet, British Columbia, Canada - JV7_2_21 | ecosystem: Environmental > Aquatic > Marine > Inlet | place: Canada: British Columbia | collected... | reverse complement strand
GCCCTGTTTTCTGTAGACGACCATGAGCACCTGCCCAGCGAATGCTATAGCCATTCCGAGAAAGAAAACGTTGATAAATAATGCTTCTGTTATCACCGGCGATTGTCCTGGCCCCGTATCCTCCGCAGGTATCGCTCAGCCTTATGAACGAAGAAGAACAAGACTACCCACGTAAGAAGAATACGACCGTCACCGAGAAACAGATCGACCCACCTGTTTTCGGGAGCAAAATACACGAGAAGAATGGGAACAAGAAAAACGGCCACGACCAAACCTGCAATATCCATATCAGTCTGATCGACTTCCCTATTTCCTCTTTCGGGTTCTATGTCCAAAGGTGATTCAGCGACCGTCCGCTTTGGGTCATTACCAGACGCTGAGTATACAACCTGGTGAGCGGCTGCTAACGGCCAAGAGCAGTCGTTATGTTCCTTGGCTAGCTAGCCTCTCTTCGAAAGCTAGAATTAGTGCGGCTATTTCTTCTTTTGCGTCGGATTGCTCAGATATTTTCTGCAACTCATTCCTCGCCAAATCGAAGTCTGCTCCTAATCTTGCTAACAGCATCACATTTTCAACGTTGTCGTCACGTATCGCGATTCCCATCGCGGTCCAGCCTGTGTTCGAAACGGCGTTCAGCTTGGCACCTCGGCTGACTAGAGCCCGAATGCTCTCAACCCGGTCTTGCGGCTGCACAGCAGCGATCATGAGCGGGCTAACGCCTTCCGTATCGGGCAGATTCGGATCAACGCCCTTCTCAAGAGCCCATTCAAATGCGTTTTCAGCTTGCCTGTGAACGGCGAAATATAGGGTAGATATACCAAGATCATTGGGCAGCCCATCTGGGGCGTGACCCTCAGCTACTAACTGGTTGAGGAGCGCCGGATCATCCAGTTCAACACCCAGCAACATGGTTGTCGCAGTTGCCCAGGGGCCCACCAGATCGTCGTTTAGATCAAATTCAGTACGTACAGACTTACAGCGATTGATGACTGTGCGCAGTCTATCTGATTCGTCACTCGTCGGTCGGCGCATGTCGCGTTTCAGCCCTGTTCGGTCGACTGAAATCTTGTCCCACTCGTCGTTCAACGCTATGTCGCAGTATTCCTCTGCCGTGCAACCCCATACTCCGACTAGAGATAGGAGAGCAGCAAGTACACAGTGAAAATATCTTCCGATCCTAGAATCCTCTGAAATTGACCGAGTATCTGAACGGCCGCTTTGGGTCATTACCAGACGCTCAGTCTACCACCAGGTCAGCGGCTGCTTACGGCCAAAAGCAGCCGCTTGGTGCGTATTTATACATTACGAATACCCCGGCATTGGGGGTAGTTCGTGCAACCCCAAAACTTATTGCCCGCATACTTTCCTCTGGTCGCTTTTCTCATAACCATTTTGGCGCTGCATTCCGGGCAATCTGGTTCTGAATCGACGATTGATAGGTGTTCTGCCCGATCCGTCGATGAAATGCCCGAAAGGTGATTTCCGAGTTTCTTCGACGCCAACTTGACTTCACGAGGGCTCAAAAGCTGCTCCCTATGCGACCGGATGTAAGACCGCAGCTGCCGCAAGTACAGAACGTTTCCCGGTAGCTTTCTCTTGGTCTTTATCTTTGCATTGCCGACGAATACCACGACAGAAAAAATATACCTGTCAGGCAGGCTCAGGAATCGCTTAACTGCCTTCACGTGATGGGCGTTCTGCCACAGAGGGTTAAATAGCTGATACTTCTTCTTGTATAAAACCTGCGTCCAGTTCTTCGAGTTGGAGCTGCCAAATATCCAGCCGGAGTAGTTCTTGGTCTCGATCACAAAAATACCGAATGGCGAAACAACAATGTGATCTATTTGAGTCGTACTCTTGGCCGTCGGCAGCGTGACGTCATTGAACATCTCGTAAGCTTTGCTCGGCAAGAACATGTCGAGGCGCCTGGATACTCTTGCCTCGCCCCTTGCACCTCTGACCGTAGGAGACCGGAGATACGATCCGATGGCGAGAATGACAAGAAAAAGCCCGACAAAAAAAAGTTCCAACGGATCACCTTATTCGTGAGTTACGAACGGCCGCTTTCGGCCAGAAGAGGCCACTGCCTACCGCGCATCTGGCATCCATTCTTAGGTCTTGTCGGTCCGATTTGTGACAACTGCTCTTGATGGCTGGCGAAGTCGATTTCGACCGTGTCATTCGTAGCACTGCTCCATCAGTCTTTCAAGCTCGGCCAGGTCTGCCTCGCCGCCGTCTTCGCTGAACAATCCTGATAGCCCGACGCTTAACGCTACTTCTAAGTCTGACTTCGACTCGCGCCACTCAAAGAATGCTTCGCACTCATAATATTCCTCTTGGTATCCGCCGATCCAAGCTTTCGCTTCGTCGACATGTCTGAAGTCGTAGGCGTACTGCGGCGCAAAGAGAACTAGTGTGATCTGAGCACCGATCAGCGCGAGGATGAAGTAGCCAATAATTCTCATTGCTTTCATTTTTCTAGTTTCGCCGAGACTGGCTGCTTTGGGTCAATACCAGACGCTCAGTATACAACTAGGTGAGCGGCTGCTTTCGGCCAGAAGCGGCCGTTTGTACAAATGTTTGCTAGCGCGTGTTCAAAAGATGACGGTCGAACCATTGGACCATCGTCTCAAAGTAATCGTATGTCATCAGACCTGCTACGTCGGTTAAGGAATGAGTTCCACCGGGCACTCTGATCAATTCGACGTCTACACCAGCCGCGGCTAATTTCTCCTTAAATAGCTCGCTCTGATTGAATGGCACAGCGGCATCCTTATCCCCGTGAACGAGCAGGAACGGTGGATCATCGAGCGATACATGCGAGATGGGGGATGCCTCTTGATAAATGGCGGCCTCCAAGGCATAGGAACCGCTCTCAAGCTGCCACTTACTTAGACCCACGCCCATCGATGGATTTGGCAGCGGTCCGCCTCCGCGAATGTACGCTACATGATCAGCCGGGGTGGATATACCCACCACTGCCTGTACCCTTGAACTCTGTTTGTCCACTGTACTCGGGTCGGTCGCATTTTCGCCCTCGTTTAGTACCCCCACCATACTCACCAGATGCGCTCCCGACGAATGTCCAACTGCACCGATTCGGTTTGGGTCGATACTATATTGAGCAGCGTGATGTCGAATAAAACGCACGGCGCGCTGTGCATCTTTTACTGGAGCAGGATGGCGAAACGTCGGAGCAGCTCGATGATTTATTGAAAACAACGTATACCCCGCCTCCAGTAATGAATCTGCTCCAAGCACTGTTCTCATCGATTCACTTTTCTTTAAAGGTCGGGCGTCATAACTGAGCGGCGCCTTCCAAGCGGATCCGGATATCAGAACCACGCCGTAGCCGTTTGGACTAGCTGGATAGTGAACATCCATCAGTAGTGCCAACCCAGCGTGCATGCCGTAAATTACATCCGACTCAACTCTCGCTTCTGCATGCAACAATCTTGGCATCGTAAGAAATGCCGTTATGGCTACCAAAAGACCAAATGACTTCGCTACACCCCTCATGTTTTCCCTCGTGTCTGCTTTGGGTCAATACCAGCCACTGAGTATACAACCAGGTGAGAGGCTGCTTACGGCCAGAAGCGGACAGTCAGGTGACATCTACTAGGAACAGAAGCCGTGACTGCAACCGTTCCGTAGTCGCCTGAGCGACGGACTCCAACGTCTGAACGATGCTCCACACCGCGGTCTGGTCTATGGCCGTCTCGCCGACTGGAGATATTTTAGAAAGGCGATTTGACTCCGAAAATATCCCTGGTGCTTCGGGTATGGGTCCTCAGCATCGGATACCCGCTTGTCGTAGAAAATGTGCGCTACGGGTGACGGCAGTTCGGCATCCGATCTGAACATTGACCTGGGAATCGAGACCAATCTCGGCAGGACCGGAGCCGCGAAAACCACTATTGCTGGCTGCCCGCACGTCGCGCATTTCCCTCGCTGAATATTTGGCGGCGGTTTGTACGTGTCGAAATTGACGGCCTTGGCCGGCGGCAGCGCCACATCTTCGGCCCGGTGAACAAGGGCATCTGCAAAAGGGGCGTTGCTAAATCGCTGGCAGATCGTGCAGTGACAGAGGATACGAAACAGTGGCGCGCCAACCGTTTGAAAACTGGTGGCTCCACACGAACAAGTACATTCCACGGGATTCATAAATTAAGGACGCTCGCCAATCGGATTCCCATGACCGTACACACGGTCCACAAGGTCCCAGTAACGCGGATCTTCCCGCAATCCGTCGAAGTCCGGCCGGAAGGCAATATAGGTGATCTCGAACGAGCCGTATTCCACAGCCCTTTCAAGCCAGAGCAGCGCTTCGTCGACCGCCCCGGCCCTCGCAAAGGTTTCGCCGATTAAGAAAGGATCCACGTACGTCGTCTGCGCGCGGTCTACGAGTGCTTCCGCCATAGCGCGCATGGCGCCGTTCGGTCCGGCGGTATCGAGCCCTTGCTCGAGCGCCGCCTGCAGTGCGGTATCCCCCCGATAAACCAGTTCCCGGCTGTGGGCTTCGAGAGCCTTGCCCTGATAGCCTTGGACCCAGTAGACCCGAGCGAGAAGCGAGTGCATCAAAAACCCGGGAACCCGCGCTTGCGCTGCCAAAGCTGCGGAGATGGCCTCGTCATAGCGGCGCGCGATGAAGAGATGGAATGGCAGCACTCGGTTGTGCATGGCACTGTACGGGCCAATCAACAACAACTCGCGCGTTCTGCCGACGCTCTCCTCCATGCGCCCCTCCAGCATCAGGCAGTCGGCATCGCCATGCAATGCATGGGGAGCCGAAGGGTTGAGTCGCAACGCTTCCTCGAATGATTCGCATGCGCCGTCGAGATCCCCGGTCCACAAGCGAACCCACCCAAGGGTGGAGTGGCCAATATAGAACTGGTTGTCCGATTTGATCGCCTGCAGCGCAGCGGCACGAGCTTTCTCAATGGATTCGCGCGGCGGAGCAAAACCTTGCAATGCGTACATCGCGTGTGCCACCGCCAGGTTCCCCCAGGCAAGCGCAAAACTCGGTTCGATATTTGCTGCCTCTTGAAACTGCTCGATCGCGAAACGGATTCCGTCTGACGTTAATCGATCCATATGCATGAGGCCCAACGCGTAAGCCTCGACAGCACGCGGATCGACAGGTCCGGTAGATCCATGGTCCGGCATCTGGGAGCCCGGCGGCGCCGTCGCGGAGACAATCTCTGTGCCGATGGCTTTCGCCACGTCGGATATGAGGTCAAACACGTAAGACCTTTCTCGCGCGTACCGCTCCGCCCAGAGATGCTCGTCACTTCGGCCGTGAATCAGCTGGATGCTGACCTCGATCTCGCTACCGTCCCGCAACAGGCTGCCCTCGACCAGGGCGTCCACACCGAGTTCCTTCGCGATATCCGTAGCAGGCAGCTGGCTGTCCCGGTACCGTTTTGTCGACTGCCGAGACGTCACGCGCAAATCTCGAATCTGCGATAACTCCGTGATCAGGATGTCCTGCAAGCCGTCAACGTAATAGTCCTGCTCCGGGTCGCCAGTCAGGTTGCTCAGCGGTAGCACGGCGAGGGAGCCGATTTTCTCCATTTGCTGAGCGTCATTCCAGGGCGCACGTACCCAAAGGGTGGCCAGCGAGCCTAGAACAATTATCGCAGCGACGCCCACCAACAGACCGCGGCGCAATGCGGTCGTACGTGGTGGCGCGAGATGATCCGGGAGATCGCTCTCCTCGACTTTAGCGATGAAGCGGTAGCCTTGTGAATGCACGGTCTCCAGGTAGAGAGGAGCGGCGGAGTCATCATCCAGCGCCTTGCGCAGCCGGGCCGCCGCCTTGCTGAGCGCGGATTCGCTGATCACCGTGTCGCCCCACACCGTGTCCATGAGTTCCTGCCGCGTCACGAGCCGATCGCGGTGGGAAATCAGGTGAATGAGGAGTTTCAGGACTATCGGCTCGAGGTGAACCTCATCGCCGTTCTTGCAGAGCTTCCACGTGTCCGGATCTACGAGGAAGTCGTCGAAACGGTAAATATGATGTTGGCTCACGATATCACTGCCGACAGGAACGCGCGTCATTGCACGGGCTGACACACATCGAAATTCGAGTATTTCACGACTTCTACTAGCGAACAATACGTATGAAACCGACCGCTAAATCTTTCGATTTCGGTCCGTCCCTATTTCGTCAAGATTTCGTCAAGCGTTCGTCAAGCGCTGGTGCGGAGACCTTTATACGCTCTCTTTGCGCTTCAAAGACCTGCTCAATCAGCAAAGGAGGACAGCATGAAAACTCTACTTATTTTGACAGCAAGCCTTTTCGCCATGACGGCCCAGGCACAGACCACGTTCGAGCATTTCACCGTCGAAGATCAGTGGCCGCCTCTTGTGGCGCCTGACGGTACGCTAATTCCCAATATCATCGTTCCTGGTGAGTTCTTCTGCACGGGTGGCGGCGAGCCCATTGTCCCGCTCGGGTGCGATGGTGGCAATGGCATTCACATCCGCGACGCTCAAGGGGTAAGCTGCTTGACGGAACAGATGACGCATGATTGGCGACTCGAGGGCATGGCCTGGTGGAACCTTTCCGCCAACTGGGACTCCGACAACACCGGCCCTGTCGCCGGCATCTGGCGTATCGTTCCGGGCGAATGCATTGATATGGACCTCGTCATGAATCCGGAAACCTATTGGGACGATGTCTATACCTACTGGGAAGGCACCTACAGCGGCAAGCGTGAATTGGTGCCGGATCCGGAAGCCCCCTTACAGGTCAAGTGGATCTCGACGTTGAAATTCATGGGCCAGGGAATGGGCGACCTTGCGGGACAGAAGTTTATGGCGGTCGAAACCATCACGACCTACTATCCGAGTCCTGCGCCAGGGGAATTCTTTGGCATTTACGAACCCGAAGGCATTCTTGACGTCACGATCAAGACGAAATACTGAGGTTGGGTCGAGGAACGCCGGGAGCGCCCGGCGTCCCTCACCGGCACCGGACTTTCCGCCTCGAAATAGGGTTTGCGTGCGACTTTGCGACAGGTAGATCGTCTGCCTCCCAAGCAGACAATGCACCCCTCTACCTAAAAGTGGGCGTTCAACGCCAAGATTTTGAATGTCCGCTTTGGGTCATTACCAGCCGCTGAGTGTATCACCAGGCCAGTGGCTGCTTACGGCCACAAGCGGACGTTCATGGGCGGCAAGTTTGGGTCATGAGTGGCCACTTGATCATTTGCCTGCTCTTCCTAGGCGTAATCCCGAATTGACAAGAATCTCTGTCTGTCAGAGAAGAGACAAAGCTGCAAGTCAACATTCGAGATTCGGAAGAATCATCTTGTTTGGGGGCACACATGTTAAGCACTAATAGAATAATTCTAATTGCATTCGGCCTGGCCGTAGTTTCCTGCCATGCAGCATCCGAGGACACGCGTCAGCTGGCGCTATTAGGTGGGACGATACTCGACGGGACCGGAGCGCCTGAGGTCACGAACGGTGTTGTAATTGTAAATGGCGACAGAATCTCCTGCATCGGGTCAAGTGCGGATTGCGCCGTGCCGACACGCGCGGAGATTATTGATGTAACCGGCAAGTGGGTCACGCCCGGGCTTGTCGATAGTCACGTTCACTTCTCGCAGACCGGCTGGTTCGATGGCAGGCCCGACGGAATAGACGCAACAGAAGTATTTCCGTATGTGGGCGTAGCCAGCAAATTACGAGAACAGCCTGAGCGGTTTTACAGGAGTTATCTATGCTCAGGGGTGACCGCAGTCTACGACGTCGGTGGCCACCAATGGACGCTCTCGCTGGGCACGAATACAGAGAACGATGCCGATGCGCCGCATATCCGGGCGGCCGGTTCTCTAGTCACTCACGCGGGTTTGGATATTCTAAACGCTGACGGCCTAAACACGTTTCTTCCCATGAGTACCGTGGCCGAGGGTCGCGAAAGTGTAAGAAAGTTGAGCGATTGGGGCTCTACCGCAATCAAAGTCTGGTGGATAAAACCCGCCGATGACGAGGCTAAAACACTGGATGAGGTCTATTTGGCGGTGGCCGACGAGGCCCGCGCCAGGAATCTCGATCTGATCGTCCACGTAACAACGCTTCGCGAGGCCAAGTTAGCCGTTGGGGCAGGCGCACAACTGCTAGTACACGGCGTGCTGGATGATCCAGTAGACGAAGAGTTCCTGCGTGCAGTAGTTGAAAATGACGTGGTCTATACACCGACGCTTGTAGTGTCATCAAACTGGTGGCGCGCCTTGGCCAGTGTCGCGCTGAATACCCCTAATCAGGCCAATGATCCGAATAGCTGTGTTGATCCTGATACGGCCCGCAAGATTGCCGACACCTCAATCTTGGCGCCGTACTTACCGGAATATATGTCGACAGAGCAGGCGGAGAAGATGCTCGAATATGTATCAGAGTATGAGGAGTTTCTAAAGAGCGAACTCCTCAAGGTCCATGCAGCCGGCATTACGATTGCAACAGGAACTGATGCCGGAAACCCGTTGACTCTCCATGGAGCGTCAATGATGGATGAGATGTTGTTTATGCAGGACGCCGGAATCCCGGCGGCTGAAATTCTCGTAATGAGCACTCAAAATGGTGCGCGAGCAATGGGGCGTCTCGAGGATTTCGGGACACTGGCTCCTGGGAAGATCGCGGATCTGCTTGTACTTGGAGCAGACCCTTCTGTCGACGTCGCAAACTTCAAGAAATTGGAAATGGTGGTACGGGCGGGCCAACCACACTCGATTGCCGACCTTTCCTATGGCCGACGATGTGCCGCATCAGACGAACCGGGGGATGTCGTGCAGGCACAAGTGGAGGCATACAACGACCATGACCTTGATGGGTTTCTTGCTTGCTACGCAGACGACGCGGCAATTCATGACTTGACTGGAAAGCAGCCTGTTATTCGCGGTCAGTCCGACATCCGGGAAACCTACACCTTTCTCGAACACATACCAGAAGGGGCAGGAGTAGAGATTATTGATCGTATTATCAGCGATTCGATCGTAGTTGATATGGAGCGATTCGTTGGTATTCCGGAGGGCGCGGTCATGCCTGACGCCGTTGCTGTCTATGAAGTGCGTGACGGAAAAATCCAGAGTGTGTGGTTTCCACCAGCCGATGTGAACTGATTTTGGGCCGAATGCTGGCGGCAAATCCTGACCTGATGCCACCGAGATGACCGTCCGCTTCGGGTCAACACCAGCCTCTGAGTATACAACCTGGTGAGCGGCTGCTTACGGCCAAAAGCAGTCACTCAATCGGTGCCATCACGACGTTGATTGCACCTCGCAGCACCGCCTCTATCCTCACGGCTGCTGATTCCTCGCTTTCCTTTCTCCCTCTTTAATAACCTCCTGCCACTCATTCAAGCCGAAGTCCGCCACGTGTCCGCAAGCGTACAAAGAATATTCTCTGATAGGCGCACCGCCAGCGTAGTAAATCATTTGGCACCCGTACCTATCGTACTGCCAGATCCATCTATCAGCTTCTTCAAGACTGCGGGGTGAGTCGCAATAGAAGTATTGTCGCTGCCGTTCGGGGGAACCGCCTTTCTCTTTGCAGGCGGCCCTTATCTCCCCCCACAGTGCTTGGTTGGCCTTCCAGTGTTCAAAGCTGCCCTCAACACGCGAAACCACAAATAGGATCACTATTCCTGCAACGACCGCGATGGAGATAAGCCAGCCCCGAATCGCTGAGATCCCTCGTCCAGTGGCTTTTGCGGTGACCTTTGCACCTTCGGCAGTTAGCTCAGCCGCCTCCTTTCCCTTGTCCACGATCTTGTCGCGGTAGATGAGGATAAGTCCGCCGAGGACAACTCCGACAGCGATGCTGAGTATGAGGCCAATGTCCATTTAATTAGCCTTTCCTGGCGTGAGGTTAGCAATCATGACGAACACTCCTCGACCGAAGCGATCATATATTGAACACCATCACTAAATTGGTAGATATATTGGATTTCACCGCCCAGTTGCACAAATGCACTAAGTGCTTTGTCCGAGCAGACCATATTTGTAGTCATGACCTGCATTTTGGGCTTCAAAGATTCGGGTGTGACTCCTCCCGCCGTCGCCGCTGACTTCAGGTAGTCATAGTCATATGCCAACATGGCAACCAGAGTCACGGTGGTGTCCATCGCGATGACCGTTCGGATCGTCAAATTCTCGCTTATTTGCGTCGGCAGATTGGGCGCGAATTCCGCTGCGACCTCTTTCGCATGCTTGCGAATAAAGTCTTCATTAGACTCAGCCAGGGTGTCAGCAATTGCCCCGCTTGTCGCAGCCAAAATTAGTGCAGCGATGATCGCAGCAATTAGACGCATAGGATTCTCTCTTACTTAGACCGATCATAGTTTCGGTTCGAGATTCAGTAATTGTTTGGCATTTTGTTCGGTGACTAGTGACCGTGTACGACAATCGCGAGCCAGAATAAGCTTCGGAACCTATGTCCGCTTTGGGTCATAAGCGGCCCTTCAGTGCAAGTTTAGCGCAATGTCTGCTTTGGGGCGTATAGCGGACGTTCAGTTCACCGGCTACCAGGCGAGCGTCTGCTTACGGCCAGACGCGGTCTGTCAAGATTGCTATCTAGAACCTCTGTCGTGCCGTCGGGCTTGTCACTTACGATGCGAAAAGTATCTTTCTTCTTCTTTCTTCATTCCGGGCTTTACCAAATCGATTATATATCCAAAGATCGCAATGAACAGAAACACAATACCGAAGATCACTGCGAGTGCAGGGTGGCTATTCATGAACGTGAAAACAAATACAACAAACAACACGCCCGATATGACTAGCCACTTGGCTGTACACCATAAGAACCAAATGAAGCCCTTTATGGTGCTGTCAGGTTCGTCGGCGTATGAGGACACATGCTTTGTATATTCGGCATCCGAAGTCAGTTTCAGTACGCCTTGTTTCTCAAAGAATTGTATCCATCCGAGAGCAGGTCCATCGGTGGAATGGTCGCGCTTGACGCTCGCTACGAACTCTTCAATGGGCTTTCCGTCGAAACGAACCAATAACTCATACAACCTGTCTCTAGCGGAATTGCGCCTGTATTCTGGGATTGTAAGAACATTGATTATCTTGGTCACTTGCTGATTCCTAGATCACTTGTCCAGTGTCAGACCTACCACAGGAAGTACTTTCCAAACTCAAGTAGCACCAGTACCCATACGCCTACCTTAATACTGGTAAGGTTTTTAGAAAGCCAATACTCAAAATCGACGACGGACTTATCGGCGTGCTTATCCATTTGATTGTCCTCCAGACACAAGCCATTGTGATGAATAGAATGGCGGCTGTATGGGATCAAGATCACAAGTAAGAATTGCCACGCATAGGTACTTTTACGAACGTCCGCTTTGGGTCAAAACCAGACGCTCAGTGTATCACCAGGTCAGTGGCTGCTTTCGGCCAGAAGCGGCCGCTCACAGTCCGATGTTTGAGCGACTGGATACGGCCAAAAGCGGTCGTCAAACGGCACGAAAATCTACCCGGCCAATCCGGGCTCACTAACCACGCCGGACTATGGTCTCTTTTCGGCCTTTTTCGTAACGCCGTTTTCATCCCACCATTTTGAGCCGCGTTGTTCCTTCCCGTTTCGGTAGTTTCCTTCAAATTCCTTCTGCCCGTTCTCGTGCCACACAGTCCTGAGGCCATCCAGCTTGCCGCTAACGTAATTTGACTCCTCTTTCTTCTGCCCATTTTCGTGCCACTCTGTGTAGAGACCATCTCGCTTGCTATTAGCGTAGTTAACTTCCCAGTGTTTCTGAGCGACTGCATGCCATGCTGTCCAATCGGCGTCGTCTCGCTTTTCCGTGACGTCGTTTCTTTCCTGCTCGTTTTGCACGGGTGCGTACCAGACCGTACGTAGACCCTCCGGCTTGCCGTTGACGAAATCTCCTTCATGATGCGTCTGTCCGTCCGGAAAATAGTCTCTCTGGGGGCCCGTATACGGAATCCTAGAATTGCCCGTGTAAAATCGATTGTTTTTTTTCTTCAATTGCCTTGCGCTGACAGTGCCTCTACTAGCTTGGATTTCAGCGGATTCGAGTACTCTGATCCAACTATCCCGAGTCTCGGCATCCATCCCCCCCTTGACAGTGGCGCAAAGTAAGTAGACATCGGTTTTGCCGAACAGAACCCGATACAGAGCTTGTTGCGCCTCCAATGGCGGGCAAATACTAGAATGACGCTCGAACATCATCGACTCTTCTGATTCCTCCAGGATGTTCCAGTCACTGTCGCAGTTATCTTCCCCCTGCAGCTTAAACATCTCATACCATTCGATCACATCCTTTGGTTGACCTTTTTGCTTTGTGTTAGTGATCTCCAGCGATTCAGTCCAGTCTTCAGCGGACGATCCGGCAATAATGATTCGGGTGAGCAAATACTCACCTGCTTTGCCCTTCGTCAAAATCAATGGGTCACGTTCGGTGGTAATAGCCTTAAGTACCGGAATTGCAGAATCGTCCCACCTTAGTCTCTCGGCATGAGCAGATATTGCCATCGAGAGTGCAATCGCCATTGTCAACGACCGCTGGCGCCACACAGCTTTGACTACACGTTCAAGAACAAGAACCAGATTTATGGAGCGTTGTTTTAGAGTAGTCATGCGAGGTACTCCCTGACGCTATCAATTTCATGGAATTTTGCTGGCAATGCGGCCATCTTGGGACCTTCGGGCAATCTTCCATGAGTTCTTGGAGCAAGCGAGGACTCGTCGCGTTGCGACCCAGGTCTAAGTGAGATTTGCCTGTGCCAAGGCAATTATGGGGCCTAAGAAAAGCCGGTCAATTCAGGGATGTACCTAATGTCCGCTTTGGGTCAGTACCAGCCACTGAGTATACAACTAGGCGAGCGACTGCTTACGGCCAGAAGCGGACATCGTTTGTTGTCAGACTTCGGTAATGAACGAAAAAGCAAGAAGGCGAAATCAAGTGCTGCGGTTGAAAGACCCTCTGCTATATTATCTCTTTCCTCTTTGCCCTCAAGTCTTTCACAATTCCGAAATAGAATTGAGCCTGCTGCAGGTTTCTTGAGCACTCTTTTCCGTAGGTCCGGACGTACTCCCGCACGCCCGGCTTGCCCCGATCGTAGCTCCAGTTGTAAGCAATTGCGAAGCAATAGTACTCTGCGGTTGTGCCGCACGACGCAGCCATGTACTGCGCCTCCTCGGTTAGCGTCGCTTCTGGCAATTCATGTTCATGCACGCATTTCATGTGGTTCGCCAGACGTACGTCTAGTTCTTGCTGGATATATCTCGGCCGAAGCGGTTCTGACGGACCTGATGCGCAGCCCATGCTGACTAAGAAAAATACACCTATTAGTGACAACTTCGGAGACATTGTCCGGTTCTGCTTTTCATCCTACCGACGTCGGCTTTGGGTCACTAGCGGCCCTTCAGGACAAGTCTAGCTGAATGTCTGCTTTCGGCCAAAAGCAGCCATGCCTAGTCTTCTCATTCGGGTCCGCACAATCCGAGAAGCGATTCGTAGAGGCTTACTTCGTAAAGCCGGGCCTCTCGGTGACAATCGCGTCACTGTGACCCAACAGAAGGTCGGAAAATGCTTTGTCGGCAGCCGC
>Ga0255052_10002393_pt1 | contig 13585 bp, 9 predicted proteins | sample JV7_2_21_MG_FD_188632 | JGI IMG/M metagenome (GOLD analysis project Ga0255052, IMG submission 188632) | Seawater microbial communities from Jervis Inlet, British Columbia, Canada - JV7_2_21 | ecosystem: Environmental > Aquatic > Marine > Inlet | place: Canada: British Columbia | collected... | reverse complement strand
ATCCAACCGGTAATAAGCGCCAGTCCGGCGACAACCATCCAGGGTTCGGCAATGAAGTGCGGAAAGCAGAGGCACGCGAGGCCCAGACCGATATGCAGCGCCTTGCGTCGCAACTCAGCCGATATCGCACTGCTGCTTTCGTGTCTGCTCAGGAGACCCATTGCGGGGACCAGGATCAGGGGTGGCAATGCAAGCGCCAGCAGCATGTCATTCATCGGGTAACCTCCTCGATGATCAGGTCGCGGTAAAAAAATGCCTTGTCCTGTTGATGCAGCCGCTGAGCGGCCTCGCCGAGCTCCCGCAGGTACGGCCGCAGAACCGCCGGGCAGCGCCGCTCCACGACCAGGTTCCAGTACACCAGGCGGCAGCCTGGTGCGCCGGCCCGGATCAGCTCATGCAACAGACCCTGGTATGCCGGCAACGATAGGTACTCGAAGACGTCGCTGAGGTTGCAGGCGTCCAGCGTGTCGTCAGGTAATTCTGCAACGACCTGCTCCAGCGAAGCGCAGCGCAGTTCGAGTGCATCGAGGTTGTTGCGAATCGCCGCAAAATTCTCCGCCCGCAATGCGTACGGCAAGCGGCTCTGAAAGCGTCCCGTGAGTATCCACTGCAGGTAGGGATTGTTGCCAGGATCCTGGTCTACCAGCGCGGCAGGAATGCGCCGCTGCAGATTTTGCCAGACGGGCTCGTCAGCGTGGGTCGTGAAACCGGGATCCCTTCCCAGGCGCCCAAGGACTGCGTGGCTGAAAAACCATTTGCACAAGACTCGCCAGCGCCGGTTGTTCCACTCCCGCTGGTAAAATTCCCGGCGTTCGCCGACATTCTTTAGTTCGAACAACCGGGCAATGGTACGTTTGCCATGAATCAGTGGCAGCAAATAGCGCCGGAAGCCATCCAGGTAGCGTTCGAATTTTCCGACGCGGGCGATGCCCTGCTCGACCAATGGGCGTCTGGCATCCCAGAATTGTCGGGCAAGATGCGGTAATTCGGGCCGGCAGCGGCGGTACAGGTGCATGCGTTGTTGTGACGGTATTTGTCCCAGCAATTGCAATAACTCGCGATGCTCCAGGCAGCGGTAGGCAGCAATGCGCAGTTCGAGGCAGGCAATCTGTGCCGGGTTGAGGTCGACAGCGATCACCTTTGCGGCGCCGGCCGCCACGAGGGCGAGACTGTTATCGCCCGCTGATGCTATCGACAGGCAATGATCGCCTCGTTTCACTTGTAACGCCCGCAACAGGACGTCCGCGTCCTCCCAACATTGCGCATAGCGGATCTCGCTGAAGTCGGCGACGGCCGCGATTTCTGAATGCTTCATGACACGGCCTCCCGGATCGGTGCCCGCGGCTGCCGGTTCGACAGGAGGCGCGCCACCGCCGGCAGTAACAGGAGATCTGCGACAATTGCCGCCATCACGGCAAAGCTTATTAGCAAACCGAACCAGGTTATCGAGCGGATGTCGGCAAGTCCGAACACCAGGAATCCTGCTGCGAGCACGACACTGGTAACAAGCAGAGATCCGCCGCGTTGCCGCACCGATTCCGCGACTGATTCATCCAGGGCCGGGCCCGCCGCAGTAACCGGGTACAGTAGATGCACGGTGTCGTCGACAACCAGGCCGAAAATGATGCTGGCGATCGTGATCGTTGCAATATCGAGCGGGATGCCGGTCAGACCCATCAATCCCAGCGTTAGCAATACCGGCATGAGGTTTGCGGGCAACGCCAGCAACAGCCGCTTCGCCGAGCGCGTGGCGATCGCCAGCATAACGAGCACCAGCAACAGCGCCAGTGAAAAACTCCGCACCTGAGACTGCACCAGTTCGTCGATGATTCTGGCGTAAAGCGGCGCGTAACCTGCCGCTTCTACCGTGACTCCGTCCGGAAAATCTGCCTGATCGCCTATTTCCCGAATCAGCCGCCGCAGCTTCCTGGCAGACATCATCGGTGCGCCGAAAGTAACCCGTAACTGCTGTTCGCCCGCGATCATCGTCGACGCCGCAACCGGGGCGAAATTTCGCAGCCGTTGGAGTTTGCCGGGCAGCCACTCTGCCGGCATCGATGACGGTGCGCGGCCGGCAGGCATTGCAAGCGCATCCAGCAGTGACCAGCTCCAGGCCACGTCAGTGTTTTTCGCAATGCGTTGCTGCCAGGCCTGCAGGGCATCGAGCATAGCCGAATGCAGAATTTCGCTGTTCGCGGAAATCGTGAAATCGAGCGGGGCGTACGGGGCGACGACCGATTCGATGAAATCGGAATCCTGACGCACCCGGTGGCCGTCATGCAGGTAGCCTATCGAATACGTATCTACATCAAGCCGTGCAATACCGAAGCATGACCCGACTAATAGTATGACTGTCACAGCAATAGTGCTTGCCGGCCGGCGTTGAGCAAGCCCGCACAGGCAGCGTGCAAGCGTCGCTGGCAAATCCACGGTCGTAACGCTTGAGGGTTGGAAACGCGACAGCAATGTCGGCAGAAGCGTAAATACGCAGACGAATGCGAGCATTACTCCGAGCGCCGCAAACAAGCCCAGGCTCCTGATCGCCGCAACGCCGGATGTGCTCAGCACCAGGAACCCGGCCGCCGTTGTCAGGGTCGCGACGAAGCAAGGCCCGATGACAGCAGCCATTCCCTGCACGACCTGCCACTTTCTCGTATACACGACCGCCTGGCGCTCTACGCTGCGGATCAAATGCACGCTGTCCGCGATGCCGATTACCAGCACCAGCGTCGGCAACGCCATGGTGACCATATTGAGTTGCTGGCCGGCGGCAACGAACAGGCCCAGCGTCAGGATGCTGGCCACCGATACTGCCAGCAAGGTCGCGAGCGCGGCCTGCGCCTGGCGCAGGAAAAACCACAATACGATGAACATCAGGAGATGAGCGGCCAACAGAATTGCAGCAGCACCGCGGGTCGAGGCTTCGTTCAGCGCCGCATAGATTACGCCATAGCCCGCCAACCTGACCTGAAATCCAAAGTCACTGGCAGCCTCGTCCAGATCGTCCAGGATGCGTTGCCGATGATCGTCGAGGTTGTCGTCGAACAACTGCACGAGCAACACCGTGGTACGGCCGTCCGCACTCAACAAACGATCCTGTGCGTCCTGCAGTGAGGTCGGCACCGTAACCCTGGATGTCACCGTGGCGACGCCGGCAATATCCAGCACGCGGTCCGTTAACTGACCTATGACATCGCGGCCGGCGTCGCTGGCGAAACTACGGGCTCCGCTGACTGCGACGACGACAATCTCATCACTGCCCCAGGTTTGCCTGAATGCTGCATAGTCCGTGACTGCACTATCCCCTTCCGGGAACCACGCAGACATCGAGTTGGATACGGTCAATCCGGCCAGTTGGACCGCCGCAACCAGCGTTGCGGGCAACAGCACGGCTAGCGAGGCAATCCGCCAGCGCCACAATCTCAACGCGACCTTCGTCGGCTGCCTCTTCATGCTGCCGCCGCCTTGCGATCCAGGCGCGTAACCGTGCCATCAGCACCGTTCAGTTCAACCCATTCGCCATCGCGCAGCCAGTCACAAGCGTCGGCGATACCAACGACAGCAGGCAGACCGAGCTCTCTCGCAACGATCGCGGAGTGCGATAACAGGCTGCCACGTTCCATGACGATGCCTGCCGCCAGCGGGAATATGGTTACCCAACCCGGGTCGGTACGTTCAGCCACCAGGATCTCACCGGCCGTGATTCCCGCCGCGCGCGGATCACGGACGATTCGCACCGGCCCGCGCACGACACCCGGTGAACAGGCCTGCCCGCGACGCAGGGCGCCATTTGAGTTCGTATTCGAAGGTTCCGTTTTTTGTCGTGACTGCCGCAATTGTGCCGGTCCGCGGGTCACAAAACGCCGCGGCGGTTTTTGGCCGTCCCGGTACGCGGCAAATTCGCGCCGACGCAGATCGGCAAGCCCGGCCAGCTGGCCGCTGCTGCCGGTTCCCGCCGCAAAGCGGACAACCTCGCTTTGCTCCAGGTAAAAAATGTCATCCGAGCGCCGCAGTACGCCAAGTTGCTGCAACTTTTTGCCGGTCTCGACGAACACTGCCCGCACCCGCCCGTACACCCGGGTTCTTTCAAAACGCATGTTCTCGCGGTCACGCACGCGGGCGCGCGCAACACTTAATACACGTAGCAGCAGAAAGCGGCGCAACGGCTGGCCTCGCAGAGCAATCTCGAGGCGTTGTTCCGCCTCGGAACGCAATTGACTGCCATTGCGTTGCACGGCCGCTCTGCTTGACTGCGCCAGGTGCCCGACGGCGCGCAGCAGGAACTCCGGATCATCTCCGACGGTCGGGCTTTCGAGCTTGAGTTCGTCGAGGCAGCGGTCCCCGAATCGCTCGAGATAGCTCGCGTACAGCCGGTAGAACTCCTGGTGGTGTCGTATTGCCGTTTCCAGCACAGCAAGTGGCGCATTGCAAAGCAGGGCAACGAATTCGCGGTCGTCGCGCACGCTGTTTGCCATCTCCTGCATGCGCTGCAGCGGTTCCAGGCTGATCATGGCGTCTTCACCGGCCACCAGGTCGTTGTGTATTTGCGCCAGTTCCGTTGGCAGCCAGCGTGCACAGAACTTGCTGAGCGCGCCGTGGAAGATCATGCAGTAGAGATCGTTCAGGAGCGGCGTATCCCAGGCCGGCAGAACCATCGCCTGCAGCTGCCGGTAATAATCCATGAGCTGCGTCAATGACTGCTCTGCAAGCTCCACCGGCGCCAGCGCCACATCGATGCGGCGATGAAAGGTTGTAACTCGCGTAGAGTGACGGATCAGTTTGCTACTCAGGCTTACAGTTACTCTGAGGAATCCGAACCATGCGCGCAGCCGCTCCAGCAGGCCGCCCCTGTCGATCGATGGCAATGCCTCAGCCGGCAAGCCTGAGGTGACGCCCATCATCTGCTCCATGAATTTGCTGTTAAGTCGAAATCCGGGGGCGAGCAGCAGCAATCGGTACCAGTTCAGGAGGTTGTAGTAAACGCGCCCATCTATCAGGCCAATCATCTGCTCGTAGGTATCGCTGTTGCGCTCGATATCACGCCGCCCGACGCCCATCGCACGCCCCAGGTAACGATATGCATCGCGGTAAGCGAGTTGAGCGACGGAAAATGTCAGCGGTGTGGTGATGCCGCCGTAGCTCTCGACAATATTGCTGTTATCCCAGAGAGCATAATCCGCGCCGGTCGCGGAACTTGCACAGCCGGTAATATCGCGACTTTGCAGCAGGTATAGTCGCCGACCCTGCAACGCCCACTCGATGTCCTGCGGATGACCGAAGAATTTGCTGACTTTTCTGACCAGCTTGGCAATCCTCCTGATCTGACGATCGCGGAGGAGCGCCTGGCCCTCATCGGAGGCCGGCTCGCGACGGACGATTGTGTTGCGGCCGGCAACATGCCAGCAGCTGCCATTGGTCTCGCCACTGACGAGCTTGTCACCAAGTCCTCTGACCGCAGATACGACGGCGACATCACGATTTCCGCTTACCGGGTCCATGGCAAATGCCACGCCCGCCGCATCTGCGTCGACCATCACCTGCACCAGGACCGCCGGCACCGCCGGATCACCGGAAAGGCCCTGTTGCTCACGGTATACGCGTGCATGTTCGGCCCACGCTGACTCCTCGACCTCCCGGGCCCGCCGATACACGTCGTTCGATGCAACGTTCAGGAAGCTCGAGAACTGACCGGCGAATGAATGTTCCGCAGAGTCTTCCTCCACCGAAGACGAACGCACCGCAAGCGCGGCGCCGTTCGGTGACAGGCGCCGGACGGCGACTGCGACGTCATAGGCATTACCGGAGCCGTGTTTGCTCAATGCGCGCCGCGCCAGTACGAAAAATGCGGGTACCCTGAATCCGGCCTGCCGCAATTGTCCCAACCGACGTGCCTTGTTGCCGGCAGCCGAATTCTCGCTGGCAGCGCGTTCGTCGAGAATACAGTGTGCGTTCATCACGACTGGCCCAGTAATGCCTGTAGCGGACCCAGCCCGCCGTACAGCAACAGCGCAACCAACCCTGAGCTCGGTTCAATCAGTTTTTCGGCAAGTTGGCGAAAGTCATCTTCATCGTTCTGTGGAAAACAGATTGCCGTAAAGAAGGCCAGGAACAGGACAATGACAGCCAACGGCACGTGCACGCCGGCATCTGCGATAAAATGGACGGCCAGGATGTACGCAGTCACAGCGGCGACGACAGCGATGACCCAGAACGATACTGCAATGTCAGTGCCCCACAAGCCGCTGTAGGTCTCCACACCACGCCGCTCGTGCTCCGGAATGCGAATCTTTCGTCCCAGCTCCAGGACCAGCCCGCAACAGAAGCTCAGGACGAGCAGCCAGGACAGCCCCTGCGGCACCGCGCGGCAATCACACAACCAGTCGAACGCGCTGACGTAGAAAGTGATCATCGGCATGATCAGCATGTGACTGAACAGATAGACGATCGGTGTCCGGCGCAACCAGTCTGGCACGAAGAACTCTTTGGTCATCAGGCCCAGATACAGCCAGACCCCTACCAGGACAGGTACCAGCCCGACGTCGACATAAAGGGCGATGGCAAACTGCACTGCGGCGCCCAGATAGGCGAGTGTTGCCAGCTCGCGCAGGCTGACCAGACCACGTGGTACGGGACGGTGCGGCCGATATTGGCGGTCGATGTCGAAGTCCTTGAATTCATCTGCAACGCGTAGCTGAAAAAACAGGATGACGGTACTGAACATTGCCCCGCCGATACGCAACAACGACGGCATTTCGAGTGGCTCCTGTTGCAGCGATGAGAAAAACATCACTGACAGGCAAAAAACCAGGATCAGCGTGCCGTGCGCGAACAGCGGAAAACGTTCTTTTTGATATATCCACCAGCGATTGCTCATTGCTTTCTCCTCCCATTTTGCGGTTCACCACGTGACAACGATCGATGCGCTGTCGCAAAGTCGCCGGAGCAAAACGCTCCTATGATTGAAAGCTCGCCGCCCAGCACGAGTGCGGCGCAAACCTCGGCGAGCGAGACACTGTTGCCGGCGCCCGGCAGTCCGAGTATCTCCAGGCAGGCGGCCGCGCTCGGCAGTCCGGTACCGCCGCCCACAGTGCCCACCATGATGTTGGGCAAGGTGACGCTGCTATACAGATCGCCGTTTGTCGTCAGTTCGAGCCGGGTAACCCCGACCGCCGATTCGGCAACGCAGGCGACGTCCTGACCGCAGGCCAGGTAAAATGCCGCAAGGCCGTTGGCGATGTGCCCGTGGATACCCGTGGTGGCACTCATGACGCCGCCGATAGCGCCCGCGTACCAGTAATCCACCATCTGTTGTGGCGTCGTATGCAATAACGACTCGAGCAAGCTCTTGCCGATCAGCACCTCCGCGCAGACGCGCTTGCCGCGCACACTGCCGAGGTTCATCCCGGCCGCTTTTTTGTCGCCGGAAAAGTTGGCCTCCAGGAACCAGTAGCGTGGCGTAACGGGTGAGCATCTGTGGATTTCCGAGCAGATCGCGTCCGCGGCGAATGTCACCATGTTTTGTCCCGACGCATCGCCGGTCCGGAATCGCATGTCCAGGTAAACGTGATTTCCTTCGACCACCGGTCTTACACCGAGCAATTGCCCATGCGCGGTCGTGCGTGCGACCACCTCCTGCAGCCTATCGGCGAAATCCGTAATGAAATGCGAGAAAATCCCGGCCTCGGTGAGGTCAGAAAATGCAAACATCGGTGTGCGGCTGACGGCGAAATCGACGACTCGCGCTATACAACCGCCGGCAGCGGATATCAGGCCGGCACCGCGATTGTAGGAAGCGACCAGCGTGGCCTCCGTGGTGGCCAGCGGAACCCGGTAGTCCGTCGTGCCACCGCTGCCGTGTACTTTCAGTGGTCCGGCGATACCCACCGGTATACTGATGGTCCCGATATAGGATTCGATATTGTTGCGGAAGCGACAGGCGTTGGTCTTTGCATAACTGTCGTAGAGCTCGGCCTCAGCGCTACTTGCGTCGATCTCCTGCCAGCGGCCGGCCGCGTCGGCATTCGCAACGTCCCGGTCTTCACCAACCAGGCTGATATCCGGTAATTTCCTCGCGTTGGCAGCGTCCATCCCGTCTCCTTCTCGTGCGCTAGTCAATCGAACGTGGCCGAACTATCGGTCGCGGTCCGGGGAGTCGCATGATCGCTACCTGATTAATCAGCAAAAAATGTCTGATGAATTCCTGATGGTGGTGAAAGCGGCGCCGTTGATGGCTTTGCGGTAATCACAACAGGTGGTTCGAGGTCGGCAATGCTGGCACTATGCAGCCGCATATGAGTCTTGCCAGCATCCACAGGCTATTCAAATACGCGGTTTATCTGCTATTGACCGCCAACGTTTTCATTTTTTTTGCGGAGGAATATGCGGCGGCACAGCATCAGTTCACCAACGGAGTTGCCGTTGGCCAACTGATCAATGCCTACGCGGCAACTATCGATACCGCGGCGTGGGTGATCCTGCTGCTCATGTTCGAGCTGGAGACGGCAGTGCTGTCCGATGAGCAGTTTACAAAGCCGGTTTCATTGGCCCTGCACGCACTCCGAATATTTTGTTACAGCTTCATCGTCTACGCGTTCTACGGATACCTGGTAAACCTGGAATTTTCAGTCGCTGCCGTCGTAGTACCGGGTCTGTCCGATGTGTGTGCGCTGGTCGCCGACCAGTGGGCCTACGCCGTAGATCTCGATGAATACGAAACGCTTACGACGGGCAATTGCGCCTCGATGTCGGCGGCCAATACTTTTTACCGGTTTCCTGAGATGAAGGCCGTGGTAGATGCCACCGGGCTGACCGAAATAATTCGCCTGGCCTGGGTCGATGTCATCAATGCCGCGACCTGGTTGCTGGTCGTTTTGGTCCTGGAAGCCGATGTCCGCCTGCAGGAACACAATCGGCTCGAAGGCCTGATCTTCAGGTTGAGCAACGGCGCTAAATTCGTGCTTTATTCGATTTTGTTGCTGGCAGCGATTTACTGGGGAATCAAAGGCGACTTTGTCGATTTCTGGGATGCCTTCCTGTGGCTGGTTGCATTCGTCTTCATCGAACTCAATATTTTCGAATGGCGTCAGGAAGATCAGGCGGCATCTACACGGCCCGCGTAGCGACCGCCGGCGACACCATGCTGGCGCGTCGCGCCGGCCCGTATACGGCAAGCTGTCCGACAATCCATAAGGTCAGCATTGCTGCCGGTATCAGGTACCAGGCGACCGGAGTCAGTTCAAAGGTCTGCACCATCCAGATATTGAGCGCGACTGCGAGCGTGGCCCCACCGAAAACGCCGACGCTGCTGACCAGGAAATTTTCCAGCATGAAGTAACGCAGGATGGCCAGCCGTGACGCCCCGAGTGCGCGTCGAGTACCGATCTGTCTGGTCCTGCGCGCTACGCTGAAACTGGCCAGTCCAACGATGCCGAGACTGGTGATGGCAGTCAGCAAGCCGACGATGAATACCAGCAACTTGATCATCGCCGAGTCTTCGAGATAACTGCGTTCGCGTACTTCAGTCATGGTCCGGGTGTGATTGAGGATGCGGCCCTTGTTACTTTCAGCAAGCATCTGTTCGATCTGTGGGATTACTTCATCACGATAACCGGGCTCCGTACGAATGACATAGCGAGCGTAATTTTCACCACGTTTGAACGGTACCAGCATCGATCGCTCGACGCCGGACCAGCTCTTCCAGGCCGCCTGCAAACGCTCGGTGATACCGATGATCGTTATCGGGATAACGTCATCGATATAGGCGACCTTGCCGAGCACCTCCTCCGGAGCAAGATCAGGATACAGTTCCGCAGCCATGGCTTGGCTGATGACGGTTAGTGGCGGCCAGCGAATATCGCCCTCCGGGTCGTACCAGGTAATTTCCGTCGGCGTAAAGTTCCGGCCCGCGATCAGATTGACGCCGAACGTATCGATGCCGTGTTCATCGACAAAGTAAACCGCGACGCCGGCGGCATCTATTTCCTCGCCCGGCTCCGCCTGCAAACCCTGCGACCAGCCGCCACCCTGTAGTGGCACGGTATTGGTCATGATGGCGTTTCTGACCCCCGGAAAAGTCCGAATCGCCGCCAGGTCTTCCGCAACCAGCGCCTGAAAATCCACATCCGGCGCAAAGCGAGTGCTGTTCACATAGAACAGGTTGTCTTCGTCAACGCCGCTCGGTCGCGCCATTAACTGTGAGCGCTCCTGAATGATGCCGATCGCGTTCACCATGATCGCCATGGTGACAGCAATCTGCAGTGCAATAAGAATATAACTGGTCTTGTTGCGAAGCATCGCGCGCCAGATTGGTCCGAGTTCCATCAGATTCTCCGCTTAAAGGGTCTTTAGCTGGCTGGCCGGGTGAATTCCACAGGCACGCCAGGTTGGATAAATTGCGGCACCGAGCGCCGATACTATTGCCAGCCCAACGGCGGCGAATATGATGACCCAGTCCATGCCGATGACGCGGCTAATGAAATCAAATTCACCGTAGAGTAATTCGATGCCCTGCAGGCCGAGCCAGGTCATCGCGATGCCGAAGACGCCACCGGCCAGTCCGATCATCCCCGCCTCGACGATGTGCTGCGAGAAGACGGCACGGCGCGAGGCGCCAAGCGCTCGCCGCAGCCCGATATCCCCGGAGCGCCGCATGATCTTCGCCAACAGCAGACCGATCGTATTCAACAGGCAGACGATCAGGAACAGGGCGGCGAGACCGAGCAAAACCTGTACGTCTTCTTCAACGACTTCCTGATCATCCATCCACTCCATGACATTCCTCAGGCGATTGTTGAGCGGACGGGGGAAACGTCCCAGTTCCTTCTGTGATTCGGCATAGGCATCGAGAAAAGCCTGATACTCCCGGACTTCTTCGTCACCGTGCAACTCCACCCACACCTGCATCCAGATGCATTCCGAACTAGCGAACGCTTGCCAGCCGCCTTCTTCAGGCATCTTCCAGCAGCTGGTATTGCCATTGCTGGATAGCTCCAACTCAGTACTTACGCTGAACGGGAAATACACTTCCTCGACTTCGTCGAAGGCGCCGTTCGAAACGTCGTAAAAACGAGGGATCGGTTCCCAATCATCCAGCACACCGGTGACGCGGAACGTATCGCCGTTCATAATCACGTTGCGCCCGACCGAGTTCTCTCCGCCAAATAACTCTTCGTTAGTTTCTTTGCTCAGAACGACGACATACTCGACGTTGTCGTCGGAGCCTTTATCCCAACCGCCACCGTACAGAAACGGTGTGTCAAACATCGCGAAAAAGTCGGCAGAGGTACTGCGACTGCTCACCTGGATGGGTAGCTGCTCTTCACCCTGCGGTTCGATGACCCGGCCAGTGCGATAGCTCACAACCTGGCGCCGTGCCCTGGCCGCATCGAGCAGAGCGGTAGAGTCGATGAAGGTCGTCTGGTCCGGCGGATGATCCGGATCGCGATACGCTTCGTACGGGTCCCAGCTGTCGAGTTGCACATGATAAAGCACATCCGAGCGATGCGGGATCGGGTTTCCGCTCATGACGTAGTCAATGTTGATGATAGTCATGCATGCGCCGATGCCGGTTGCAATTGCAGCAACCATCAGGGCGCTCAAAATCGGGTTCTTGCGAATGCTGAGTGCGCCGAGCTTCAGATAGTAACGAAACATGTTTGCTCTCCGGATCAGGCGCTGGCCGCGGCAAGTTGCAGATCCGGCTCGCCGGTGCTTACCCGGCCGTCGCGGACATGAATATTTCGCTGGGCTCTTTTCGCGAGGTTCGCTTCATGCGTCACCATTATGATCGTCGTCCCAGCCCGGTTGATCTCGTCAAGCAGGTCCATGACGCTATCCGCCATATGTGAATCGAGATTTCCGGTCGGCTCGTCAGCCAGCAGAAACCTGGGATCGCCGGCGAGCGCGCGCGCGATAGCAACTCGCTGTTGCTGGCCGCCTGACAATTGTGACGGCAGGTGCTTGCGGCGTGACCCGAGCCCAACCATCTCGATTACCCGGTCAATGCGTTTGTTCCGTTCGGCAGTGCTAAAACCGCGATAGCGCAATGGCACGTCGACGTTGTCAAAAATATCGAGCTCCGGAATGAGGTTGAAGCTCTGGAAGATGAAGCCAATTTTTTCGTTGCGTAACCGTGAACGATCTCGATCATTCAGGCCGGAAACGTCTCGACCATCGAGCTCGTATGCGCCACCGCTGGACTCCTCGAGCAATCCAGCAATATTGAGAAATGTTGTCTTGCCGGAACCGGATGGTCCCGTAACCGATACGAACTCTCCCTCGTCAACAGACAGTGAGAACTCACGCAATGCGTGTGTCTCGACAGATTCAGTTCGATAAACCTTGGATATGTTGGACATGCTCAGCATTGCTCTCGTCTCCTTAAGACCGGCAGGATCTAATTAGTAACCAGGACGGTTTCGACGCCGCGAAATTGATCGACACTGGAAATGACCACGGCGTCTCCCTCGCGGAGCCCGCTCAGTATCTCGACCGCGGCAAGGCTACGCGCCCCGATTTCTATGCGTTGCCGTACGGCGAGTCCTTCATCGTTGAGAACGTAGGCGATTCGACCGCCGCCGCTTTCCAGGAACTGTCCACGCTGCAGCGTCAGTACGGCGAGGCGTTCTTCCAGCAGAATTCGCGTCGTCAGGCGTTGGTTCTGTCGTATGTTTTGCGGCATCTCGGCGCTGAAGCGGATACGGCCCGCTACCTGGTTGTTGACGATCTCCGGCGATACGGCGACCAGTTGCCCGGCATAGGTTTTGCCCGAGAGCAGGATTTCAGCGTCCATGCCGATTGCCAGGTCGTCTGCGTAGCTCTCCGGTATCTGCGCCTCAATTTCGAAGCGCGACAGATCGACCACCGACATTACCGGGGTATCGCGGGATACCGCGTTTTTCTGCTCAACCAGCAGGTCCCCGACGACGCCGCTAACCGGGGATTTCAGGGACAGCTCATCCACCTGGCGCTGCACATCGCTGACCAGCATTTGTTGCCGCTCGAGCGCCAGTTCGCTGGCTCTTAATTCGAAAGCCAGTCTCTCGTCGAACAGATCGGCATCGGCGACGGCATGCTCGTATGCCAGCTCGGCGTTGCGCAGATCGTCCTGCGCTTCTTCGAAATCGATCACAGAGATCACGCCGACCTCATTTGCCTGATCTGCCCGCCGCTTTTCACGCTTGGCAGCAACCAGGGCAACGTCAGCCAGGTCGGCGGCCTTGCGCTTCTCCAATGCCAGCTGACGCGATTCGATGCGCTGCCGCTCCAGTTCAATGGCTTGCTGCTCGAGCGAGGACTGTGCCTGTTTCAGCCGGTTGGTCAGTTCCGGACTGGTCACAATCGCCAGTACCTGACCCTCGGTTACTGCGGATCCCGCTTCGACGTAGATCGTGATGGAGCCCGCCGCCGACGCGTACAGGGTTGGACGGATGGCGGCGACCACACGGCCCTGTATCGACACATCCCGGACCAGGTTGCCGCGTGCGACCGTTGCTACGCGCAGCCGCTCCAGCGGTACGGCCACGGTGGTACTGGCCCAGCGCTGCACTGTTGGCACCATGATCCAGGCAAACACCAGCACCAGCAG
>Ga0255052_10002392_pt1 | contig 13586 bp, 11 predicted proteins | sample JV7_2_21_MG_FD_188632 | JGI IMG/M metagenome (GOLD analysis project Ga0255052, IMG submission 188632) | Seawater microbial communities from Jervis Inlet, British Columbia, Canada - JV7_2_21 | ecosystem: Environmental > Aquatic > Marine > Inlet | place: Canada: British Columbia | collected... | reverse complement strand
TATTGAGGGCGTTGATTTCAGCATGCGCTTCGCCGGCAGACTTGTGCCAGCCCTCGCCGACAGGCTCGCCATCACGAACGAGCACACAGCCGACCATCGGATTGGGATGCGCCGTGTAAAGGCCGCGCTCTGCCAGCCGCAGAGCCTGCGCCATATGTGCGCAATCGATTGTCGAAAATTCGGGCATTGTTATTTGTTTTTCTTGCCGAGCAACTCGGGCAACAGCGACATCTGCTCGCGTGAAGCCGCTGTTTCGGAGATCCGTTGCAGGCGTTTGATCTCTTCTTCGAATTCGGTGATGTCCTGGAAGCGCCTGTAAACAGAGGCAAAGCGCACGTACGCGACCTCGTCGAGCTCATGCAGTTCTTCCATGACGAGTTCGCCAACAAGCCGTGATGGCACCTCACGCTCGCCCATCGTCCTGAGTCGGTGCACGAGCCTGCCGATCGCCTGCTCGAGTTCATCGCTCGGCACGGGACGCTTTTCGAGCGCGCGGATCATGCTGTTGCGCAATTTGGACTCGTCAAATGGTTGCCGGCTGTTGTCATTCTTCACCAGCCGCGGCATGACCAGTTCGGCCGATTCGAACGTTGTGAAGCGTTCGTTACAGTCGAGGCACTGCCGGCGCCTGCGAATCTGCCTGCCCTCGCCCGCAAGGCGAGAATCAATGACTTTGGTCTCCTCGTGACTGCAGAACGGGCAATGCATTTGCGATCAGGGCTCTTTCGACGCGATCTCAGACGTACACGGGAAAACGCTTGCAAAGGTCGAGGACCTGGCAACGTACGCGCTCGATCGTCTCTTCGTTATTGATGTCATCGAGTATATCCGCAATCCAGCCCGTTAGCTCCCGGGTCTCGTCGGCGCCCATGCCACGAGTCGTGATTGCGGGCGTGCCGAGACGCAGACCACTCGTTACAAAGGGTGATTGCGGGTCACTTGGTACAGCGTTTTTGTTCACCGTAATATAGGCGCGGCCAAGCGCCGCATCAGCATCCTTGCCCGTAATGCCCTGTTCGACAAGACTCACAAGCATTAGATGATTGTCGGTACCGCCGGATACAATCGGGTAACCGCGCTCGGCCAGAACACCAGCCATGATTTTGGCGTTGTCGCAGACATGGCCCTGGTAGTCCTTGAAGGCCGGCTCCATCGCTTCTTTGAATGCGACTGCTTTCGCTGCGATGACATGCTCCAAAGGACCGCCTTGTAATCCAGGGAATACGAGCGAATTGAATTTCCTGGTCAACGCATCGTTTTTTCTGGCAAGAATCAGGCCACCGCGGGGGCCTCGCAAGGTCTTGTGCGTCGTTGACGTCACAACATCGGCGACCGGAACCGGGTTTGGATAATGTCCGGTTGCCACAAGGCCGGCGACGTGCGCCATGTCGACCATCAGATAGGCACCAACGCTGTCACAAATGTCGCGAAATCGCTGCCAGTCAACAACACGTGAATACGCAGAGAAACCAGCAACGATCATCTTCGGTTTGTGTTCATCCGCCAGCGACTGAACCTGGTCGTAGTCGATCAACCCGGTGTCGTTTACGAGGCCGTATTGAATCGCCCGATACAGCTTGCCGGAAAAATTGACCTTGGAACCATGTGTCAGGTGGCCGCCTTCGGCCAGGCTCATGCCGAGCACCGTGTCACCCGGTTCACAGAGGGCCATGTAAGCTGCGGCATTGGCTTGCGAACCCGAGTGCGGCTGCACGTTGGCATAATCTGCGCCGAACAAGGCTTTAGCTCGCTCTATCGCGAGCGTCTCGGAGTCGTCGACGTACTCGCAACCACCGTAGTATCGCTTTCCCGGATAGCCTTCGGCGTACTTATTCGTTAGCACCGAGCCTTGTACCGCCATAACGCGTGGACTCGCGTAATTCTCGGAGGCGATGAGCTCGATGTGCTCTTCCTGACGCCGGTCTTCCTGGGCAATTGCTTCTGCGATTTCGGGATCAAATGACTCAAGCGTCGTCGAGGTGTCGAACATCTGGCGGTTTCTCCGGGGGGCTGGCTGGTGCAGAAAGATGGCGATGGTACCTGTTGCGTCAGGTTCTAACCAGCCTCGACAAAGGACTGCACAACCCGGGTCCAGGCGCGCGCCAGATTGTGTCGATTGTAGCCACCGCCGCCGGTGCCAATTAGCTTGCCGGCGCAATGCTTGTCCGCCAAGCGGCACAAGGCTGTCGCTGCATCGGCGTGCGCCTGCTCGGTGTAGCAAAGGTGTGTGATCGGGTCACCTTCGAGGCTGTCAGCACCGCACTGAAACAGGATGAACTCGGGCTTTGCGTGATCAAGATAAGCCTCGACGCGCGACCACGCCATCTGAAAATCATCGTCGTCGGCGCCAGGCGCCAACGGAATGTTCAGTTTGCTACCACGCGCCCGGCCCGTGCCCGTCTCCTCGGCAGCTCCGGTACCCGGATACAGATAGCGGCCATCTTCGTGGATATCGGCGAAGATCAGATCCTTGTCATCTTCGAAACCATAGAACATCCCGTCGCCATGGTGTGCATCGATGTCGACATAGGCGATGCGCTGCACGCCGTATTTCTTGCGCAGGTATTCGGCGGCAACGCCACAGTCGTTGAACACGCAAAAGCCGGCTGCGTGATCTCGCCCGGCGTGATGCAGACCGGCGATGGGTATGAAAGCGCGTTTTGCCCTGCTGCCCATAACGGCATCCACAGCCGCGAGCGTGGCACCTACAACATTCGACGCAGCATCGAAAATACCCGGCATGGCCGGCGTGTCACCGTCGTCGAGATAGCCTTTGCCCTCAGCTGACATGCGCGACACCTTGTCGATGTAGTCAGCCGTATGAAAAAGCAACAGATCGTCGACACTGGCGGTGCCTGGCGCCGCATATTCGATTGCGTCACCCAGCCCGGCTTCGGCCAGTTCATCATGAAAAACGCCATGCCGATCGATGCCAAACGGGTGTGGATCGCCGAAACCGTAGCTGGCAATCTGGTCACCCTTGTAGACAAGCACTGACTCGTTCATTTGTATTATTATTGTCGTTGCATGCTGTAGGCGCAGCATACCGGAGTAGTTATCGATTATGCGCTATGAATTCCAAGTACAGGTACACGAGGACTACCTCAGAGTAGAGATATCGGGCGCAAGAACACCTGGCCAGGAGGTGAATGATGCCGTCCAGACGGGACAACAGATCTCGGACGCCGTGCGTCGCAGTGGAGTAAGCAAGGTACTGACCGTTTTTCGGATGACCGGCAGGCTACCCGCGACCGAATCCCATGAGATCTATTCAAATCCGCAGGCATTTGGCTGGAGCCGTGACGTCAAGGTGGCCCTTGTTGACATGAACCCTGAGTCAAAGGAAGACAGCCTTTTTTCCGAAACAGTTGCCGTCAATCGCGCCTATGACATGAGTGTTTTCGACAATGAAGAGGATGCTCTGGAATGGCTGCTCGATACTCCACAGCCGACTGACACCAAGTTCTAGAATACTTCCTGGACCAGGTCTGATTATTTTCGAGCAAGGCTGAATTGCAGCACGACCAGAGCGGTAAGTGCGGACATTATGGAGCCAATGAGAACGCCCAGGCGATCGCCGAAAAAGTAATCTCCGCTGCCATGTTCGAAGGCCAGCCCGGCGATAAACAGGCTCATTGTAAATCCAATACCACAGACGAAAGACACTCCCACTATCTGCGACCAGGTGACGCCCTGCGGAAGTTTTACGAGCCGCAAAGCGACCGCCAGGCCAACAAACAACAGTATGCCCACCGGCTTGCCCAGAAATAGTCCGAATATGACGCCTGTCGTGACCGGGTGAGCAAGATCGGCCAACGACACGTCACCCAGGTCGAGGCCGGCGTTCGCAAACGCAAATATCGGCAATATGGCGAAGGCGACCACGCCATGCAGATCATGTTCGAGCTCCCGCAGTGGAGATCTTCCTTCCGCATTTCGTAACGGTATGCACAGTGCGACCAGTATCCCGGCCACCGTAGCGTGCACGCCAGACTTCAGAACAGCGGCCCACAATACAACCCCCAGCAATACGTACACTGAAGTACGTTGCACACCCAGGCGGTTCATTAATACAGCAACAGCGAATACGCCCAGACCAATCATTAGCGCAAGCAACGAGAGGTCTTCAGAATAAAAGGCCGCAATGATTGCGATTGCCGCAAGATCGTCAAATATGGCCAACGAGAGCAAGAACACTTTCAGCATTGTTGGCACTCTTTTGCCAAATACACTGAGAACGCCTAAAGCAAAAGCGATGTCCGTCGCGACCGGAATCGCCCATCCGTCCATAGCCGTCGAATCCGTCCAATTCAGCCAGGCGTAAATTATTGCCGGCACCAGCATGCCTCCGAGAGCACCAACCGCCGGAAGGGCTATCTGCGCAGGCGACGACAATTCTCCTTCAACAATCTCTCGTTTAAGTTCCAGACCAATCAGAAAGAAAAACACCGCCATCAAACCGTCGTTGATCCACAACAACAGCGGCTTGTTGATCACCAGCGCGCCAATCTGGATCGCTACTGACGTATCCAGCAATGCGTCGTACAATGAGGCAACTGGCGAGTTTGCAATCAGCATCGCCAGAGCAGCAGCAGCCAGAAGAAACAATCCAGCTGAAGACTCCATGCGCATGAATTCTCTCAGCGCTCCAAGTACCCCGTCTGACCGTGTGTCGATGGTGTTGTCCATAGTCGCGCATAGTTTAAGAATTGCTGCGAATTTGCAATACGAATTGCTCTGCCTCTGTTGCAAAAACAAAAAGCTTGACGATTGCCACTGCAATTACCGGATAATGCGCGCTCCGAAGCTACTGCAAGACTTCCATGGCGCAATACATTTATACGATGAACCGCGTGGCCAAAGTGGTCCCGCCAAAACGCTTCATCATCAAGGACATATCTCTTTCGTTTTTTCCTGGCGCCAAAATCGGCGTCCTCGGACTGAATGGCGCTGGCAAATCGACCGTGCTGCGCATCATGGCGGGTCTCGATACCGAGTTCGACGGCGAGGCAAGACCGCAGCCCGGCATCAAGATCGGTTACCTGCCACAAGAGCCGGAACTCAATCCTGCCAAGGACGTGCGCGGCAACGTTGAGGAAGGGGTCGCAGACACCATCGAACTGGTCGATCGATTCAACGAAATAAGTATGCGATTTGCCGAGCCCATGAGTGACGACGAAATGACTGCGTTGCTCGAAGAACAGGGCAAGCTGCAGGATGCGATCGATTCTGCCGGCGCATGGGAAATTGAACGCAAGCTGGATATCGCTGCGGACGCTTTGCGGCTACCAGCTTGGGATGCCGATGTCAGCAAGTTGTCCGGTGGTGAAAGACGTCGTGTCGCACTGTGTCGTTTGTTGTTATCGCAGCCGGACATGCTGTTGCTCGACGAGCCGACCAATCATCTCGATGCTGAGTCGGTTGCGTGGCTGGAACGCTTCCTGGCTGAGTATCCGAGCACAGTAATAGCCGTAACGCATGATCGCTACTTCCTCGACAATGTGGCCGGCTGGATCCTCGAACTCGACCGCGGCCATGGAATTCCGTGGGAAGGCAATTACTCATCGTGGCTCGAACAAAAGGAAAAGCGCCTGTCTCACGAAGAGGCGTCGGAGAAAGCGCGGCAGAAAGCCATGCACGCCGAGCTCGAGTGGGTTCGTTCGAATCCGAAGGGACGACAAGCCAAGTCGAAAGCGCGCTTGCGTCAGTTCGATGAGATCTCGTCGCCTAAATACCAGCAACGCAATGAGACCAATGAGATCTACATTCCTCCAGGGCCTCGACTGGGCGATCTCGTTATCGAGGTCAACGACTTGAAGAAAGGCTTTGGTGACAAGCTGCTGATTGACGGCCTGAGTTTTCAGCTTCCACAAGGCGGCATTGTCGGAGTGATCGGCCCCAACGGCGCCGGCAAGACCACATTTTTCCGCATGATTACGGGCGGCGAAGAGCCTGATTCGGGCACGATTCGTCTCGGCGACACCGTGCAAATCGCCAGCGTCGACCAATCCCGCGATAGCCTCGACGATAACAAGACCGTCTGGGAGGAAATCTCTGACGGTCAGGACCTGATCAAGGTCGGCAACTACGAGACCCCGTCGCGCAAGTATGTCGGACGCTTCAATTTCCGCGGCACCGACCAACAAAAGAAAATTGGCATTTTGTCGGGCGGCGAGCGCAATCGGGTCCACCTGGCGAAAATGCTCAAGTCCGGTGGCAACCTGCTATTACTTGATGAGCCGACCAACGATCTGGATGTCGAGACCCTGCGTGCGCTCGAGGAGGCACTGCTGGAATTTCCAGGCTCGGCCGTCGTGATTTCACACGATCGCTGGTTCTTGGATCGCATTGCTACGCACATACTTGCGTTTGAGGGTAACTCAGAGGTTATTTGGTTTGCCGGAAACTACGCAGATTATGAGGCAGACCGCAGGCGGCGCCTCGGATCCGATGCTGACAGCCCACATCGTATAAAATACAAGCGACTCAAGCCTTAGGAGAACTACCGATGAACGGGCTCATTGCCGGCAGCGCAATACTCATACTCATCGGCCTGTTATTCCTCGCTACGATGGTCCGCCACATGCGTCGCGGCCGATTGCTCAGAGCCGGCGGGTCCGCGACGGCTTGCGCCGCCTCAGCAGGAATCGGAACCGCGGGTATCCTTATTTTCATGAGCTACCTCGGTTACGAGCGATTGACTGACGAACAGCTTGTTGGCGTCATTGAGTTCTCGCGATCGGCGCCGGAAGAGTACACAGCACGTCTGATGATCGACGGCCAGGTCGACCGCTTGCTGGCATTGCGCGGTGACGAGTGGCAACTGGATGCCCGTGTCGTTACCTGGAAACCGCCGGCGACAATTCTTGGGCTCGAGCCGGTGTATCAACTGGAACGGCTAAGTGGACGTTACTCTTCGGTAGATCGCGAACGCAGCGAGCAACGCACTGTCCACGGCCTTGCCGAAGAGCGACCGCTCGACCTGTGGAGCCTTGCTCGGAAATTTCCAAGAATCACGCCGGGTATGGACGCTTTCTACGGAACGGCAACCTATTTGCCGATGGCGGATGGCGCGAGATTTCGTGTCACACTGAGCCGGGATGCCCTGATAGCGCGCCCAATCAACGATCCGGCGCGTGAAGCTGTCGGAGATTGGGGACAGGTGGCGGATTGATTAATATATTATGTTAACGACAGGTAGCTGCATTGACACGATGGTGCATACTGACCTAGCTAATTGATTTAGCATCAAATAATAACGAGCGAAGATGGCGATAGTATTGGACAGGGATCAGGGGCTCCTGCTCGAAGACGACGAGCAGATCGGTCTCGAGTGCCCGTATTGCAGCGTCTATTCTCACATGAGTCCGCAGTCGGTACCGCATGCTGCTGACCTCCTGCAGCACCATCCCAAACACGTTGGGCTCGTCTATCGATGCGACGCTTGCCAGGCACCTGTTTTCCTGCGATTCGCCGTCAAGCAATATTCTGAAAATCAGGTTGAATTATTCCGAAACTTTATTGAGCTCGAAAGGCCGAAAGAGCGATTCGCGTTTTCCTATCTTCCAAAGCACACCGAAGTGCTTTTTCGCGAAGCACTTTCCTGCTACTCGGGGAATAATTTCAATGCCTTCGCCTCGATGTGCCGTCGCTCCGCGTCTAGCGCATTTGATGCACTCGGTGAAGGCGGCAGGCTTAGAGCTTTCGAGGAAATTATAATCGCCCAGGACATCGCAGATATCGATGACGACACGTTTGCGCCGATCAAAACAGTGCTCTTTGATACCGGCGAAGAGGAAGGACTGCCACTCCTGAACAGATCGCAGGCCGGCATCCTGCTCGAAGTTCTCAAGGATATGTTCTATCAGTGCTTCGTGCGTCGCGGCAAGCTGACCCGTGCGATCAAGGTGCGCCGCTTCTTCGTTCAGGAGCGCAACGGCGACCTGGCCTCATCTGCATGAGCCAATTATAGGGACAGGCACCTTAACTCATCGAGTTAAGGTGCCTGTCCCTATAATTCATTTGCGCGGCGGGGCTTTGAACGAAATCGAGTGAATGTTTTCGATCGGATGGATATCCACGTGATCGGAATCGGAATCAAAGAGAAAAACGTACTGCCCGGTTGTACCGAGCAATAGAGCTGAAGTCGCTGCTCCGTTGTCCGCGAATATGACGGTAACATTCTTGCCTTCACCGTCACGCGTATCCCGCGCCTGCACTGTCGCAAACGTATAGATGAACAACAGGACAACGAACAATGCAGCAAAATTATTTACGGCTCGATAGCGTGGCGACGCGTACCAGCGAGACCATTTTCCCGGTGACTTTCGCTGTACGCGGCGGCTCATCGCGTTGTCAAAACTGACCAGCAATAGTCCGAGTACTACCAATCCCCAGGTAAAAGGTTCCTTGAGAGATGCAAGCAGGAAATCGCTGACCTGAGCGTAATTGAAAACGTTTATGCCGAAGAATTGCAGATACGCCCAGGAATAGAACATTCCAATAACGGACGCCGCAACATAAAGCGCCGACGCAAGCAACGCCGGGTGTTCTTTGAAAATTGTCCGAATAGTGTCTTTGATAATATTTCTCACCCGCTAGAATTATCCCGCTTGACGGGAGGCGGGCTCCTGCAAGTACATCCTAACCGATCGCGACGCGCACGTTTCTGAACATGCGCATCCATGGGCCATCGTCGCCCCAATGATCCGGATGCCAGGAGTTTTGTGTCGTTCGGACTACGCGCTCGGGATGCGGCATCATAATAGTTATGCGCCCGTCTTCATTGGACAGGCCGCAGATTCCATCGAGCGACCCATTTGGGTTTGCCGGGTAGTGATCGGCAACATTGCCGTAGTTATCGACATAGCGCACCGCAATCGTATGCGATGCCATATAGCGGTCGCTGTCATTCACGAAACTAACCCGGCCCTCGCCATGCGACGTAGCAATGGGCATACGGGAGCCCGCCATGCCCTCAAAGAAGAGCGACGGACTCTCCAATACCTCGACAAGGCTCAATCGCGCCTCAAATTGTTCGGACTTGTTTCTCAGGAAACGCGGCCAGTTTTCTGCGCCCGGAATCATCTCCCGCAGGTGCGATAACATCTGGCAACCGTTGCAAACTCCAAGAGCAAACGTGTCGGGCTTCGCGAAAAATTCTGCAAACTGATCGCGCGTCCGCGAATGGTATTGAACGGATTTTGCCCATCCGCCGCCAGCGCCCAAAACGTCGCCAAACGAGAAACCACCACAGGCAACCAGACCCTGGTAATTCTCGAGGCTGTCGCGCCCGCTCAGCAAGTCACTCATGTGAACATCGACCGCCGTGAACCCGGCACGGATGAATGCTGCAGCCATTTCATACTGGCTGTTGACCCCTTGTTCGCGCAATACGGCAACGCGTGGCCCGGCCGATCCACGCAACGGCCTTGCAATATCATCGTTCGCATTGAACGACAGCTTTGCGTTCAAGCCGGGATCATTGTCGTCGACAATGCGGTCGAACTCCTCGAGCGCCGTCGCCGGATTATCGCGCAAAGCTTGTATCCGATAACTCATTTCGGACCACCGCCTCTGCAGCTTTTTGCGCTCGAGTTTGAGGACGACGCCTTGGTCATTTCGCACCGTAAGCTGTGGTTTGCTCTCAACTCTGCCGATGGCCATCGCTTTCGCGCCCGTGCGGTCCAGCACCATTTGCACCTGTGTCAGTTTGTTCTTGGCAACCTGAATAACGGCGCCCGCCTCTTCCGAAAACAAGGCTGCGATCAGCTCCTGTTTCGATCCGCTAAGCTGCAGCGACACGCCCAATCGACCCGCAAACATCATCTCGGCAGCCGTTGCGACCAGTCCGCCATCACTTCGGTCATGGTAGGCCAGCACCATGTCCCGTTCGTTTAGTTCCTGTATGGCAGCGAAAAAATTCTTCAGGAGTTCAGGGTCATCGAGATCAGCTGTTTCACCGCCTACCCGGTTGTAGGTCTGTGCAAGACACGATCCGCCAAGACGGTTCTTGCCCTGACCGAGATCGAACAACAACAGGTAACTCGACTCATCCGAGGATTGCAGCTGCGGCGTTAGGTGGCGGCGAACATCGCTTACCGGCGCGAACGCAGAAACGATCAATGAGACGGGTGCGACGACCTGGTAGTCGTCCTTGCCTTCCTTCCAACTCGCACGCAAAGACATTGAATCCTTGCCAACTGGAATGGCAATGCCAAGATCGCGGCAAAGCTCGTCACCGACGGCCTTCACGGTGTCAAACAGATTGGCATCTTCACCTGGATGTCCGGCCGCAGCCATCCAGTTGGCTGACAGTCGAATCTTCTTAATATCCTCAATAGGTGCCGCCGCTATATTCATAATCGCTTCTGCGACGGCCATTCGGCCGGATGCAGGCGCGTTTGATGTGGCGAGTGGCGTGCGCTCGCCCATCGACATCGCCTCGCCCGTCGTGCTCTCGTAGCCCGTCGCGGTGATCGCGACATCACTGACGGGTACTTGCCATGGGCCTACGAGCTGATCCCGAACGCTGAGTCCGCCAACTGTGCGATCGCCTATGTGAATCAGAAACGACTTGTCTGCCACTGCGGGAAACCCCAGCACTCGCAATATCGCCTCTTCAAGCTCGATACCGGACAAATCGAGATGCGTATCTGGTGGAGAGGTACGCACGACATCGCGTGTCATCTTGGGGGGATTCCCGAGCAACATCTCCATCGGCATATCGACAGCGCGATTGTCGAATTCACGGTCATTGACAATGAGATTGCCGTCGTCGGTTAGCGTGCCGATAACGTAGACCGGGCAGCGCTCGCGCTTACAAAGTGCTTCAAACTCACCTATTCGATCGTCGGCGACGATCAGCACGTAGCGTTCCTGCGCCTCATTGCACCAGATGCCCATTGGCGACATGCCGGGCTCAGCATTGTCCACTTCGCGTAGCTCAATTTGCGCGCCATGTTTGCTGTGATCCACAGCCTCGGGTACGGCATTGGACAAACCACCGGCACCTACGTCATGGATCAATAAAATCGGGTTGTCATTGCCCATCTGCCAGCAGCGATCGATGACTTCCTGGGCGCGGCGCTGCATCTCCGGATTGCCGCGCTGCACCGACGCGAAATCGAGGTCCTCGCTACTCGTACCACTCGCCAGGCTCGACGCGGCGCCGCCGCCCAGCCCGATTAGCATTGCCGGTCCACCGATGACGACGACCAGGGCACCGACCGGCACATCGATCTTGTTCGCATGTTCAGCGCGAACGTTGCCAACACCACCCGCGATCATAATGGGCTTGTGGTAGCCACGAATTTCGTTGTCGGGCAAGCCTGGCAACGCCGACTCATAGGTCCGAAAGTAGCCAAGCAAATTCGGCCGGCCGAATTCGTTATTGAACGCTGCCCCGCCTATCGGTCCCTCGATCATAATCTCGAGCGGCGTCGCCATACGATCCGGGTGCGGGAAGTCGGTTTCCCACGGCTGTGCGAAATCCGGGATGCGCAAGTGTGACACCGTAAACCCACTCAGACCTGCCTTCGGCTTGGCGCCGAGGCCAGTAGCACCCTCGTCACGGATCTCCCCACCCGAACCGGTCGCCGCACCCGGAAACGGCGATATGGCCGTGGGATGATTGTGCGTCTCCACCTTCATGAGAATGTGGACAGCTTCGTCGTTGTAGCGATATTCACGATCGTCCGGCGACGGCATTAGCCGCGAACCTTGCCAACCCTCAATCACAGCCGCATTGTCTGAGTAGGCCGAGATCACGCCATCCGGCGTCGCCGTGGTCGTCGACTTGATCATTGCGAACAGACGCTCGTCTTTGGACTCGCCGTCGATGATCCAGCGCGCATTAAAAATCTTGTGCCGACAGTGCTCGGAGTTCGCTTGTGCAAACATCATCAGTTCAGCATCGGTCGCATCGCGACCCAGCCCGGCGTAGCTGTCAACGAGGTAGTCGATCTCCTGATCGGACAATGCCAGGCCAAGTTCGGAATTGGCCCGTACAAGAGCTTGCTTGCCATCCTTGCTTAGCGGAACAGCGGTCAGCGGCGCTGGATCGTGAGCTTCGAACAGGACGTTTGCGCCTTCGCCGTTATCCAGTAACGTCTCAGTCATGCGATCGAACAGCAATGTACCAAGTACGCGTCTATCTTCGTCGCTGACTTCTCCGCGCAATTGCAGCCCATAGCAAATGCCGCGCTCGATGCGCACCACGTCAAGATCGCAAGCCAGTGCGATATCGGTCGCCTTGCTCGACCATGGAGAAATGGTGCCAGGACGCGGCACGACGTAGATCTTCTTCGCTTTTCTGCCAAGAGAAGCTGGCTTTTCACCAGACAACAGCAGTCCGTTGAGGCGCTTCTTGTGTTCGCCAGACAGTGGCGAACTCAAAGCAATGAAGTAGCTGTAACGAGCGTCTATCGATTTGACGCGCTCATTTTGTTGCTGCAGGGAGCGAAGCAGCTTCGCGAGGCGGAAATCGGACAATGCGGATTGTCCGGGCAGCTCCAGCATGTCGACGCGAGTCTGAGTTTCTAGATCAGTTGCAGGTGTCGACAAGCGGATGCGACCTTGCGTGAGAAGCTAACGGGAAAACGCGATGATACTAGACCTTGTCGCCCGGGGTATAGATCGGCATTGGAAATTGCGTCACGTTGCCTTCGAGCTTGGAGATCTTGCTTGCACCTTGTTTTTCGACCTCATCGATACGGATTATTGAGTGCATCGGCAGGTAGGTCCGGATCACGTGCTCAAACTCCGATTTGATCTTCTCCTCGGACGGATCGACCACGACCGTTGTGCGTTCGCCGAAGACGAGTTGCTCGATTTCGATAAATCCAAACATCTCTCCATGCCCGACCTCGCGAGCATAGATCTCATAGACTTGTCCCTGGCTCATGAATACGACGCGGAAAAGGTTTTTCTTGCTCATGCTAATCAACGGGTGTTGCGGGGCGCGTAGTGTACCCAAATCCAGCTCCGTTGGCATGTGTCATATATGTTCTTTTACGATCATATAATTGACTGAAATAGTTTATGACAAATCTGATTTATGTGAACTACTTGGCAGCGTATGCCCTTGATTCTTTGCACTATTCGTCTGTCATGACCTGCCAGCTGGAAATAATCTCAGAGCACCGCGACATCGTCGGAGACGACGCCGTTCGCGTATTCCGCGAAAAAGGCGGGACGATCGGGCGCTCGCTGCAGAACGACTGGATTCTCCCGGATCCGGACCGCTACATTTCCGCGCGTCACGCGACCATCGATTTCAAAGGTGGCATTTACTATCTCGTCGACACGAGCACGAATGGTGTGTATATCAACGGCGACTGCGAACCGATTGGTAAAGGCAACCCGCGGCGACTTTTCAATGGCGACACGCTGCGATTCGGTGACTTTGAGATCACAGTCTCGATCGACGCAGGCGAAAGCATCGTAATGCCGCTCGACGAGCCGAATTCTCCTATTTTCGAGAATGTCGCAACGCTCGTTACGGAAGAATCGCTTAAGACCGGAGTTCAGTTGCTCGACGAAGATCTGATGACTGGCGACGACGAATTCCAGTCAGCACTGTTTGG
>Ga0255052_10002388_pt1 | contig 13593 bp, 9 predicted proteins | sample JV7_2_21_MG_FD_188632 | JGI IMG/M metagenome (GOLD analysis project Ga0255052, IMG submission 188632) | Seawater microbial communities from Jervis Inlet, British Columbia, Canada - JV7_2_21 | ecosystem: Environmental > Aquatic > Marine > Inlet | place: Canada: British Columbia | collected... | reverse complement strand
CCCGGGCCTATTGCTACACAGGTGGCCTTCTCGGCCAGTGCCATGATGTTTTCGTACGCCTCGATCGATAACGAGCGCTTCTCGGTTTCAGGAAGAGGTTTTGTGATGACTTCGGTCAGTTTTGCCTCGAGAATATCGTTCAGCGAGCGCGGTATACCCAGATGTACAAGTCCAGCGCCGCACATCAGGGCGGCCTGACCCGCAAGTGCTGCCGCACCCGTGTAACCTTCCGATCCTGCCAGGATCAGTACGGTGCCGCAGGTACCCTTATGAGCATCAGGCGGCCTCACAGGCAGGACGGACCGTGCGTCCTCATCCTCTACAAGTGCCAGAGAGATCTCTGATGCATCGAGTATCTTGCGGGGTATGCCTATGTCGACGACTGAAAGCTGGCCGCAGTAATAATTTCCCGGATAGAGGAAGTGACCTCTTTTTGGAAGGCCGAACGTGACAGTCAGATCCGCGATGAAGGCTTCCCCCATCAGGGAACCAGTGTCCATCTCGACACCGGAGGGTGCATCAATTGCCAGCTTGAATGCTTCTGCTTCGTTGAGGACTGACAGTATGCTGGCCAGACGGGCGGAGAGTTCACCCTTCGCACCAGTCCCCAGAATAGCGTCTATCACGACGTCGGCGCCCGCCAGTGAGCCCCTGAGTTTCTGCAGTGATCCTTTCTCCGGAATAATCATGACGGGGAGACCCAGTTTCTTAACAAGCCCGAGCTGAAACTTACCATCGCCCTTGACCGCTTTCTCCTCACAAGCGAGGTGAATGTCCACGTCACAACCGATACTGTCGAGGTACCTGCCCACGACAAAACCATCCCCCCCGTTGTTACCCCTGCCGCACACGATCACGATCTTCAACCCGTACAGGTCACCGAAGATGTCCACAAGCTCATCAACCACCCCTCTGCCGGCATTTTCCATCAGCACGAGACCGGGAACTCCCAGCTCGTTGATAGTCACCGCATCGAGTTGTCTCATCTCATCTACTTTCGCAACGAGGATCATGATCTCCCTCCCCCTTTTTTTGTTCTGCCGTCTATCTCATCTATGATCGCAAGCAGTTCGACAATGTCATCTATTTCGTAATCCGCACCTGATTCCAGATTCCCGAAGGTGTTCCCGTACCTGGCAAAAACCGTCCTGATACCCACCCTCGAAGCACCGGCGATGTCCCTCTCGGGCCAGTCGCCTACCATGAGGGCCTCGTCAGGATCAATGCCGAGCATGGACAGAACCCTCTCGAAAGGAACCGGGGAAGGTTTCAGCTGACCGGTATAATCAAACGTGAGGACGTGATCGAAATAATGGTGAATGTTCAACGCGCACAGTCTCAGCCAGGCTTCTTTCCTCGGTGCATCGGAAATGACGGCCAGCATCTTGCTCTTCTTGACGATCTTGACGAGGGTGAGTCGAATGTGGGGATAGAGGACGAGAGACGCTTCCCTTGCGCGTCTGTAGGCAATAATACCCGCAGAGAGGATCTTGAAGTCTATCTCTCCGTATGTCTCGGTAAGGAAATGATCGAATACGTTCTGATACTCGATACCTTCATTGTCGTAGATCCTGTATATCTCTTTTTCCGCTGCCTCACTCGCCATCGGCAGGCCGGCATCGATCATCCCGTCGACGGCGGCTTTCACGGACTCCTCCTTCATACGAACGAAGTCCATGAGTGTGTTATCAAGATCGAAAATCACCGCTTTGATCATGAAAAAACCCCTCCTCACATCAGTTTTCCGGGAGAGGGGAAAGGACTTACCTGACCACTATGCCGGCATACCCCACAACGGAATTCGTGTCCCCGAACGCATCACCGGAATCAGAGTAGTCGACCAGCCGCGCTTCAGATGCCCCGAGTTCCCTCGCAGCCACGAGCATCGTCGCCACAGGTGCCCTGCCACACATGGTTATGCCTTTCTCCCTCGTCACTTTGAGCAACCCTACCGGATCCAGGTTCTCTACTCTTTCGATAGCAAGCCTGTCGAGTTCACTTGCGATAGCCCTTGATTTGTAATGGGTCATATCAGAACTCGCCACCAGGAGAACCTCATCCTCGAAATCTTTAACGGCTCTTGCGATCGCACTCCCGATGATACTGGCGGGACCGGGATCGTCGTAATTTATAATAAGAGGTACCAATCTGACATCTGGTCTGGTCACCTGGAGAAACGGAAGTTGTGCTTCCAGAGAGTGTTCGTGATCATGTGCTTGTTGGTCTTCTTTGACGAGGTCACACGACGCTTTCAGACTCCCGGCGAGTTGTTCGTCGATGTGCATCCCACCCATTGGAGTGATAAAAGATCCGCTGGATACTATGCTGGCACCGCCGATGGCGATCCCCTCTCCTGTGTGGTTGGGCGCCATGATAAGAACGACCGGAGGGATCTCGACCTGAGCGTAAACCAGCCCGGCTGTTCGACCCGAGAAAACATAACCTGCATGAGGAGCTACAATTCCGATGGCAGGTTCGAGGGTTTCGCTTTCGACAAGGAAATCCTCTACTGTCTTCTGCAATTCGCCGCGAGTACCGGGGTAGAATTTTCCACTAGCAATGGGAGGCCTTTTGTACATTTTTCTACTGAGTGATGATTAAAATCCAGGGGCCCGGGTGGAACAAGACGTTTAAAAGTGTGAAGATTATTTGAACGATTGACCTATCGCCCGCCCGATGCTGATCTCCCCATTGTCGATGCGCAGGTTGAATCCACAATCAGGGTGGCTGCATACCCACGCTTTATAGGTAATCGGAGCTCCATCTCTGCCATAATCACTGAGCGGCAGGAGAAGGCCCTGGTCACACTTCTGGCAACTCGGAAATCCATGATCGATCATGATTCACCCCCCGTCCCTTGGTCAGTTCGGTTCCACCCGGCTAGTTTTCACCATCCTGTAAATGGCAAGCCGTGCCCCTCTCCTCATCACAGTCTAAATATTAAATCTGCAATCAGGTCACGTCAACAGTTTTTACGACGGTCGGCGAGAGCGGCCTATCTCTCCTCATTGGAGACATACCTCTTTAGTATACCTTCAGCAGAAAGATGTGCCATGAAATGACAAATAGGTAGATCAGGATCAGGGAGATCAATATCTTTTTGACGTATGGGAAGTTCTTGTGGATACAGAGGAACAGGGCGCCAAGACAGGTGAGTGAATACTTAACGTAGAAGAACTCACTGTCACCCATCTGAAGCAGATAATTCATCCCGGGGTTCACCTCCTGGGCCCCTCTGCCGACGTGGTACAGTGTGAACATTGCATCCAGCGTTGACAGAAAAACGAGAGAGAAAGAAGCGAGAAAGATCTTCAGACCGTAGACTTCGGCATAGATGTTCGGCTGCAGTTCCTCGCCCCGTCTCGGACCCTTCCTTTTGCCCATCAGAAGGTACCTGATCCCCGGTCTTCCTTTAACGTTTCGCCTGTCATCACCCGATCGTTTTTCGGCCATTTCGAAATTCATGCTGTAGACCTCGAACAGGTTCAATTCAGCTTCATCAAAACAGGTGCAGCAAAACACGAATTGCATCATTCGTGCCCAAACCCAAGTTCAAAGGGGAGATATGCTAACTTAAGTGATCAGCTTGTGTTGACTGTCGCATGCCCTATTTATATTCCTCCACATACAACATAATAGAGGAATAAGAGGAAAAATTGCGTATCGCAGAATGGGTTGAACATTGGTTGTTGGAACAGGTGAACTCGATGCTTGAAGTTGAGAGAGAGCAATCAATGCAAGATCTCAGGAGGAGGGAACTCTTTAAGCCCTACCAAAACGCTAGAGAAATACTCATTCGATGTATCCCAGGGCCCTCATTCTTTCAAGAGCTTCTTTGCTCATCGGTGCTTCCTTCTGTTTACCGATGATCCTTTCCCCGTAGGAATGTTTAAACACGGGATGAGATGCCCAGTTTTCTTCGAAGAGGTCCATCCTCAGTTTTCCATCAATATCGAGTGGTACCTCGAGCCCGTACAGATAGAGAATGAGCGGATGGATGTCAAGCGCAGAGAGGCCCTTAACCTTATAACCCTGCCTGACACCCGGTCCCGCGAAAATGAATATTCCATCATCCGGGTCGTGATCACCTGACACAGGGGGTACGAGAGAGAAAATATCCTGGAACTTCGCCTTGCCTACGGGGAGTATGACCGTCCGGTCGTTCATAAACGTCAATCCCTCGCGCGCACGAATCATGATAACAGTATTGTAGTTCCGGATCTTCTTCTCGAACCTATGTACGGATAGAAGTGGAATCTCTTCCCCTTCAAGTACGATACTCTTAAGCTGATCTTCCAACTTACCTGCTATTTCTTCAGCACCGTCTCCTTTCTTGATCCCAAGGAAGAGCTTTTCGAACTGGTAGCCGGATGTTTGGATGAGATCAAGTGAGAGGTCTAGATATGTCAGCACGCTCTCCCTCGGTTTGGGAGAATGATGTCTGACTGTGTCAGCTGATTGGAACCCATGGTCGGAGATTACCATCACGTAGGTACTATCCTCGAGAGTACGGGTGATCTCACCGATGTATCTGTCAAGTTCATGGTAGTGACCCTCGATAACACCTCCGTATTCCTCAACAAAACTGCCCGGTACTGATTCGAACTTCCCGGGCTCCATATACTGCCAGAGGGTGTGGGAAAAATTGTCAACGCCATCGAATACACAGGATGCATAGTCCACGTCATATATTCGTTTCAACCTTATGAAGTAATCCCGCCTTTTGACCGCTTCGAGCTGCTCACCGGTAATGTTTCGCTCGATCTCAGGGACTCCTGAGGTCATAGCCTTCATCTTTCCGGCGATTATGTGAAGTACCCCATCTGCCGTGAGACCGTACGACACGTCAAGAAGTATATTCATCACATGACGCAGTCCCCTCTTACCGCTCACACGTTTGATGTGACTCAACTGAGGGGGGTAACACGCTGAATCCCTGGCGAGCCAATTGGGCACTACGAATCCATTCACCTCGACAGGAGGCCAGGTGACCAGCCATTTGTACGACCCCACTCGTTTACCGTTTTCAGAGAGTATCTCCCAGAAACCTTTTTTCTTCACCTTGTCCTGAGTACCATTAAAGTTTTTTATCCCATGTGACTCAGGTAGAAAACCGGTGGAGATACTTGTCCAAACTGCCGGGGACAGGCATGGGTCGATGCTATCCAACAGGCCGCTGCTGCCTCCATTTAGCATCCGGGAAATATTCGGTAATTCTCCCTGAGAGGCCAATCTATCGATAATTCTCATCGTCGCTCCGTCAATACCTATCACGACCACTTTCGTGCGACTTTTCATGAAATGAGGACTAACTGCCGCCCAAGAAATTGCGCTAACAAGCAGGGCCGCTGGAATAAGAAACTTAAATCCAAAGAGCTTTATAGGTGAAATATCAGATCGGGAGATGAGCTTCCACAGAGGAAGAGTAATTACGAAGAGTAGCGGAATCAGAGCGAGTACCCGCAGATTGGTGACAGGAGCAGGAAAGCCGGCAGGTAGAAAAAGAAGCACAATGGTTCCCAGGAGGATAAGGATTAAAGACACATACATCAAGAACCCGCACAACCGAAACCTGATATCTTTAAGTGAGCCGAGGAGACGGACCGCAGCGGTAAATGTCATGAGTACCGCTCCTACGGCCAGAGAGGCAATACAAATGAGGGGTGCTATAAAATCAAGCCTGTTCAGGAAACCGGGATTGAGGAACAACAGGTAGAGCAGATAGAATGATACATAAGTAAATACCATAAGTGTTGACCACAAGAGGATGTGTATAGACCAATAATTTTTATCGGCTTTCGTCATGGTCATTTTAAGCCTCATTTTCCCGTCATAATTTCCTGCAGGTTCAAATCCGGACTTTGCGATACATAATATAGAGTAGAAGCGAACTCTCGTCAATTCGTTGTTCAACGATCTCATGAACGAGCCCATGAACAGGGAAAACATTGAGTCCGACATGAGGGGGCATGGATCAGCGAAACGAAGAAATAATCAGTGTGCGGGTGTGTTCACAGGTGTCAGGGAAGTTTTTTGACTATCTTGTTTTTCTCACTGAGTACGACGATGCGGGGTTTGAATTTCCGGGCTTCCTCGATATCCATCATGGCAAAAGCAAAGATAACTATTTTGTCGCCGGCATTTCCGAGGTGGGCAGTCGCCCCATTCAGGATAATCGTGTTGTTCTTTTCGGACCTGATGGCATATGTTTCGAACCGGTTTCCGTTTGTCAGGTTGCCAACGAGAATTTTTTCGTATTCGAGGATCCCCACCTCGTCCATAAGCGTACCGTCGATGGTCAGACTCCCCTCGTAGTCCAGTTCGGAGCCGGTTACCGTCGCACGGAGTATCTTGGATCTGCACATCTGGACGATCATTATCATTCACTCCCCGTCTCGAGACATCAGAAATATAGACAGGTAAACCGGCTAAAGCAAGTCCGTCAGGTCTTCAGTTCTTTTTTCCTGGCCGCCGGGAACAGGATATTATTCAGGATGAGCCGGTAGGCCGGAGAATTCTTGTGCAGATCGAGACGGGTCGGCGGATCACCTATTGCGTGCTGCTTGTCCTCCGGATCGTGTCCGGCAAGGTACGTGAATGTGCCCTTGCCCGCAGCGCCGTGAACGTATTTTACCCAGGGCTTACCTTCCTCATAGGCCATAATCGTGACAGCGTTGTTGAGAGTGGCCCTCGTAAAACTCGTTGTGAGTCCATAGAAATCCTCGATATAATTCACATGGCACTGTGTCAACATGGTCGGTACCGGATCATACTTGGCCGAAAATTCGAATAACTTGAAGAATCCGAGGGGCTGTCTTGCGGGAGTGTTCACGTGATGCCCATCGATGTCCGAGAAGGCGTTCGTCCGGGGGTTTTCAACAAGGGTGAAACCACGAAAGGCCATCGTCTTCGCGAAATCGAGCTTCTCCTGAGCATGAGGATCAACAGGGGTTCCGTCGACCACGGGCGCAACGATATCCACACCCTGGGCAGCGAGGGCGATCTCAAAAGTCTCGGGGGCCGAGCACATCGCGAACAGGAAACCACCATCGAGGACGAACTGTTTCACCCTGACACTGACAGCAGCCTTGAGATCCTGAACACTTGCCAATCCCAGTTCCCCGGCCATTCGCAGATTTACGTTCATCTCCTCTTTGAACCATGCAGCATTACTGTACCGTATGTAAAATCTGTTGAACTGGCCGGTGAAGTCCTCGTGATGCAGGTGCAGCCAGTCAAACCTGGGCAGCTTACCCCTGAGCACTTCGCTGTCCCACACCGTCTCATAAGGTATATCAGCATAGGTGAGGGCGAGGGTGACCGCATCGTCCCATGGCTCGGTGTTTGGAGGAGTGTAGATGGCAACGGAGGGTGCCTTCTCGAGCAGGATAATATCCATGTTGCTGTTCTCGATCACGGTGTTCAGTTCTGCCTCCTGTCCCGCATCGAGATCCTCGTAACCCACACCCCTGACCCTGGCCTCCCTTCTCAGAACATCCTTGCCCAACAGCAGAAATGAGCCCCCTCTGTAGTTGAGAAGCCACTCGACATCCCATCCCATCTCGAGGCTTTTGAAGGCCAGACCGTACGCTTTAAGATGATCCGTTTGATTAAAATCCATCGGTATGAGTATCTTTGCGGGAAGCTCACCTACCGCTGTCAAAAAAACAAGCATCGTCACGGTCACGCAAATGAAATATCTGATTTTTATTGACCTGTCGATCACAGCCTCCCTTCAATTTCCGCGAGAAGGTGCCTTGCCTCTTCAGTCTCTATCACGCTACTGTACTGAAGGATCAGCTTCTCGAACACGACCCGCGCCGCTTCGGCATCTCCAAGTACTCCGTAGTGGATCCTTCCCACTTCCATCAGTGCCCTGGCCGCCAGGAAATCCTCTTCCCCGTGTTCAGCTACCTTTTCATACAGGGAAAGTGCCTCACCGGTGCTGCCCCACCTGGCGAGTGCAGACGCCAGCATGAACTCGATCTCATCCCTGAACCCCGGGTCCACGGCGATCGAAACCGCCCCTGCATAATTTTTTCTCGCTGCCATCCGGTCGCCGAGCCGCTCAGCGTACCTGGCACGACCCAGCATCTTCAGGGCTTCCTTGTCCTGTTCCCCGTAACTCTTCTCGAGCCTGAGGACATCGATAGCCTCGCTTGTGGCCTCGAATGAAGGGGCGGTATCAACGAGTTTTCTGTAATACCGGACAGCCTCCTCCAGCTGACCGGTGTAGAAGTAGATGTTCCCTACTTCGAATGTGATCCTGTCGTTCAGGGAGCCTTTGACCGGACTCGCTTCAAGAGCGAGGAGCTCTGCAAGCCCCTCCTCCAGCCGGCGACTTGCGACCATGGCCTCCGCGACCTTCATGCTCAAGTTGGCCGTGTGTTCAGGTGCGACACCCTCCCCCGCCAGCTTACGGTACCAGCTGATCGCCTCACCGGGCTGACCGAGCACATTGAGGTAGAGATCCCCGAGGGACTCGTAACACTCGATCCTGTTTCCACTGGAGAGATCTTCCTCGACCAGTGCCTCGAAAAGAGGCCGTGCATCCTCTTCAAAGCCCATCTTACTCAGTTCAGAAGCCAGCTGGATCCTCACCTCGGGCCGGGTTCCGGAACAGCTGTTTATCGCCTCATCCAATGCCGAACGTGCCACCTCGTATCGACCGCTGCGATTTGCCAGTCTTGCAAGCCTCAGGAGTTCTTGCAGGAGCTTATTGGGATCCCTGCCCTCTGAGCAGGTCACAATGGAAGTGAGGGCGTTATCATAAAATCCGGCGGCGATCTCAAGATCGATCAACAGAGGCTGGGGCCAGCCGCATCGGTTGAGCGACTCCGTTTTCCTGACTTTCTCGACGATCAGAGTTGTGTCACCCATAGCTCTGGCTATATCCAGAAGTCTCCGTTCCACAAACGATACGCTTTTCACATGATCTTCGAGGAACAGCAGATACTCCTGGATGGAATCTTCGTAATTACCCTGCTGGAAATGGAGTTCGGCCATCTCCCTGCTGTAGAGGTTCTTTTTCCCGAGATGTTCCCTCCCCCCCTCGAATACTTCCACTGCCTCACCCAGCATTTTGTTCGACCTGTACATCGTCCCGACGTTCCTGTGCACTTCGACCGCGGAGGGCCACCTCCTGAGGCACTCACCACCCGAGAGAAGCGCCTCATCCCTCCTGCCCGAATTGTAGAGGGATCCCACGTAAAGTTTTGCTACCAGTCTGTCAGCCGGATATTCATAAAAACGAGTCCTCAAGAGCTCCCTGTACCTGTCCATTTTGTCGGCACGTTTGGCAGTACGGGACAATCCCTTGAGTGCATTAGCTGAGATCCTGTGGGCCTCTTCATGCTTCAAGTATAAAATGAATGCATTGGCATATTCTCTTTTATTTTCCAATGTTATGGCTTCGGATAGTAGATCGACCTGATCGCCGACCGTCTGTCCCCGGACATCCGAAAAGAGGGCCGGCAACAGCGCCGTATTCAGAAAAAGCGCAAGCAAAGAGAAACACCGTAAACTCATTATCTGATCTTTTCCCCTCCGGAGTCACCCGGCAAAACCTCTTTCAGGTACTCGAAGACAAGGTTCTCATAACGGCTGGGATAGCTACCCCTCCAACCTTCCATGATCTCCAGCAGTGTTTCACCACCCGGCCCCTGTAATATGCTGCTGGTAAGACGTTCGGGGGGATTCCCCTTCTTGAGGCTCCCGGATTCGGCTCTCCTTTTCTTGGAGTGCTCTCTCTCCTGCATCGATCGCTGAGCATCGAGAAGCCGTGTAAGTATTTTTCTCTGCCTTTCAAGTATTTCGGGCGAAATCCGCTGCGAATCCATCTCCCTGGACAGATCTTCGGCCTCCCGGGCCAGTTCTCTCAATTCGCCCAGGATGTTCCTCATCCCGCCGACCGAGTCACTGAGCCCCTCGAGACCTTCGGCGATGGCCCTCTCCTCTGCAGCCATTTCCGCAAGAAGAGCTTTCTCTTTGTCGGTGAGCCTGATAGAACCAGATCCCGGTACGGGCATCAGCATCTCCTGTGTGCCCTGATTGAGACCGGCCTGCATGTTCGCGAGCTGCTCCATCTGGCGGAAGGCCTCCTCCAGGCCGGTACCGGATGCCGAGCACTGTAGTGCCTGAAGATCAGTGAGCAGGCCGGACGCGGTTTTATTTATGTACGTTTGGCTTTCACCGGCAGTCTTTGCCACTTCCGCGGGATTCCTGTCCCCCCGGTTGAGCTCGACCGCAGCCTGGTGGCCTTTCGAGATCGACATGCTGAGGTTGATGATAACAGCCGGACTTATAAAGAACGAGTTCTCAGCCGCTTTATCAAGGTAATGGGACACTACTGCCAAACCAGCTACGAGTTCCTGCTGAGCCAGTATCTCTTCCCAGACACCGGGACCGAATCTGCTCCCGTGATCCTTTGTCCTCTCCACTATCTCGCCCTGTTTTCTGGATAACGTCACAAGGTCCGAGAGAGCCCGCGCGATCTCCTGTTCGGTGCCTTCCCTCCACCTGTCCCGCAGACGGGACAGAAGCCCCCCTACCCTGTTCTGCAGTTCTGCGAGGTCCTTCTCACTCTTTTTGCCACCCTCCCTCGCAGCGTCGGCGAGGCCCTTTTCCATAGTATCCACCAGCTCTTCGAGTCCTTCTTTCACCTCTCCCTCGGCGCTTTCTATAATGTCGCTCATTTCCTGGCCGGCTTCGGTTTCACCGTAGTCCGACATCTGAGCAGCCGCCTCTTTCATCTCTTCGGCAAGGGCGGCAAGTTCACGAGCGAGACGCTCCTCATCACGAGCGAGCTGGGAAGTTTCTTCGGAATTCGTTCCCTCCATCTCCTCGTTCAGCGCATTCTGCCTCTTGGCAAGCTCACCAAGCCCCTTCTCGATAGCTTCGAGCCTCTGCTCGAGTTCCAGTCTTCTCAGGGCGGTGAGTGTCCTGTCCAGGTTATTCACCAGTTGATCCTGCTTCAGCCGAAAATTCTTCATAGCCTGTTCAAGAAAAGAAGGCGGCAAGGACTCCATCGCCTGTTGAAGACGTTCGATCGACTCCATCATCTCGGGTGTAGCGAATTTCTCGAGCAGATCCCTGACCTCCATCATTTTTTCGAGGACTTCATCCGAGAAGATCTTCTCCGAGTCGCCGAGAGAGTTCTCAACCCGGGAACACATATCCTTGATATCCTCGAGGAGATCTTCTCCCTGCGTTGCCAGGGCTTCTATCTCTCTCTTTTTCTCCCAATCCAGTTCCTGCGCCCCTCTCAGTTTTTTCTCGAGCTCGTCCGAGAGTTCTCTCAGGCGTTTTGCCTCGGTCAGGATGTCCTCTAGACCGGTTCTGATCTCCTCACCACCTTCGAGCCTTTCCCTCAAATACTCGGTCATCGTAGGAAACCTGACCTCGTAGGTACGGCTCCTCCCGCTCTTTGGTCCGCTCACAGCATCATTGTCGACTGCTTCGACGTAGTATGAGATGACATCCCCCGGAGAAGCCTCGACATCAGCAAGTTGCCAGAGGTATCTGTCCTGGATGATCCTCTTGCCTGCCCCGGACCTCCTGATAGGTATCCTTTTCTCAGTATCTTCTTCACGTTCTCCACCCCAGTACACGAGCCCGGTTCCCCCGATACCGAAATCATCCTCAGCTCTCATGAGAAGAGGGAGCTCGAGACCGGGCGGGACAGTCACATCCTGCCCCGGCAGGAGGACATTGACAGAGGGGATCTGATCGTGTATCACCCTTACTTCCCTGCTCAATGAATCCCCGCCGGCGTTCCCCAGCGTATCGACCAGCCTTATCCTGAAGCGCTGCGAGTTGTTTGCCTCGAAGGACGTCTTGAAGTACCTCCCGTCAGTTTCAACCGGGGAACTTTCCCCATCCTCGTATTCGATCCACGCACTGTCCAGCTGATTGTTCGACGAGCCGGCCAATTCGACACCCGTACCCCTTATGACACTCAGACCGTCACCTCTGTCCTGGACATCCTCTCCATCGAGGCCCGTGTACCCGGGGTATGCCAGTGAGTACTTCAACCATGTTACCGAAGGAAGATCGATCACACCGTAACGGTACTCGGGACTCACGCTCCGTCCCAGCTGAATGCGGTAGGTACACTTCGATACGAGTGGTCCAAGCAGTGCAATGTATTCTCCATTACCATCCGGCACGAGAGGGATCGATACCGGCTTACCCCTTCCCTCCCGGTACTGCAGCACCGGGACGTGCTTCCTGATCACCGGAGTGAAGATATCACCGGCGAGAGAAAGCCTTATCACAGGAATTTCTCCTCTGAGTATGGATGTGTCGCCGGGCGAGACTATGTGTCGCCAGATCGTTTCTTCCTTTATTGAATCGAGTGGATCGGTGATCCCGGCAAGAGCTCTTCCCGCTGTATCCCCAAAGATCAGGAGAGAAGCATACCATGCACCGGCACTCACCATTAGAATGAGAAGAAGCACAAGCGCCCTCCTGCCCCTGCCAGCTCCGGCGGCCAGGTGAAGCTCGCCACGAGATCTGCCTTCGAGGATTTTCCACACCCTCTCGCGGGCCAGATGTATAAGCTGTTCCGAGAAGGGCCTTCTCGGATTCCCCTCCAGTGCTTCGATGTCGAGAGCCGGCAGCAGTGATCCTTCGAGTTCTGTTATTGTGTTGTCCAGTCTGTTCGCCAGTGACCTGGCATCAGGTTTTCTCAGAAGCGGAACGATAAGATAGTGGATCATCGTTGTCAGAACAGCAGAAAGTGTCAGCAGAAAAAGCGCGAATCTCGATACGGCGTCGATGCCGAAGAGAGTGTGTGCAAGCAGAGTAGAAAGCAGCATTATAGAAAGGAAAATGAGGGACAGGAGTATCCCGTGCAGGACACCCTCCTGCTTCCTCCTGGCTGCTATCCCATCGAGCAGCTGCCGGATCTGTGACTGGTAACGATCCATTTATGTATCACTCCTCTTACCTATAACTTCTCTCACGTGTCGTTGCTCTTACCTATCGCTCCCTCGAAATTGCTCAAGTGTCCCGTTTGTCGTTCTCGACCTGAGACGCCTCTTTCTGCGATACCTCTTCCCGCGACAGAAATTCTCTCACCTCATCATATGCCTGATTCTTCCGTATGCCGAGATGTTCGACCAGCCAGGCGACTCCCTCTCGTACAGATTCGGGAGGCCTCTGATAGAGCGCTTCAATGATGTGGCTGACCTCCCCCGAACTTGCATCCCCTTCCTCCCGGGATCCTTCTACGAGCAGTACGAATTCGCCGAGGACGTTCGCGGCCCTATCTGAGATTACACTCGAGAGCTCGGACAGTTTCCCGCGAAGGACCTCCTCGTTGAGCTTCGTCACCTCACGCACGATCGCGGCATTTCTGTCACCAAGTACACCGGTCAGATCCTCGAGAACTTTAATCAGAAGACGCGGAGAAGAGTATATAATGAGTGTCGCCTTCACTGCCTTCAACTCTTCAAGGGCCTTCCCGCGGGCACTTTTTTTCCTGGGAAGGAAACCCGTAAAGAGAAACTGATCTGTCGGAAGACCGGATACGACGAGGGCGGCAAGAATAGCGGAGGAGCCGGGAATCGGGACCACCTTGATGTCCTGCTC
>Ga0255052_10002386_pt1 | contig 13597 bp, 12 predicted proteins | sample JV7_2_21_MG_FD_188632 | JGI IMG/M metagenome (GOLD analysis project Ga0255052, IMG submission 188632) | Seawater microbial communities from Jervis Inlet, British Columbia, Canada - JV7_2_21 | ecosystem: Environmental > Aquatic > Marine > Inlet | place: Canada: British Columbia | collected... | reverse complement strand
TGAGATCACGATGGACGAAGCACTTGAGCTCTTCAAGCTGCCGCGCAAACTCGGTGAAACGCCGGATGGTTTGCCCGTCTCTGCGAGCGTTGGTCGCTTCGGACCGTATGTCCGTTATGGGGACAAGTACGTTTCCATAAAAGACGATGACCCGTATACGATCGAGTTACCGCGAGCCCTCGAAGTTATTGAACAGAAGAAAATCGACGATGCCAGTCGCATCATTCAGGACTTCGAAGAGGAGGGCATTCAGGTGCTGAACGGACGCTACGGTCCGTACATCACCGACAAGGCCAAGAACGCGCGCGTACCGAAAGACCGCGAACCGAAGTCATTGACGCTCGAAGAGTGCAAAGAACTACTCGCCGCTGCACCGGTCCGCGGTCGTCGTGGCAAGAAAAAGACCGCCAAGAAAAAAGTCGCGAAGAAGACCACCGCGAAAAAGAAAGCCAAGAAAAAAACAAAGAAGAAGGCTGCTAAGAAGAAATAATTAGAGGGACAGGCACCTTAATTGCATGGAGATCTAGCTGTTTACGCCGTTATTTGGATCAATTAAGGTGCCTGTCCCTCTAATTACGACTAAGCGCTCGCGTCTGCAATGAAATTGTCGATCAACCGGGCCGCTGACATCCTGCTCGGCGGCGGCATCATCGCCTACCCGACAGAAGGTGTGTTTTGTCTTGGTTGTTTGCCGGACGATCCTGAAGCACTTGCACGTCTGCTCGGCATCAAGCGGCGAGATCCGGACAAGGGCCTGATCCTTATCGCGTCTGACAGGTCGCAGCTGCGGGACTGGATCGACGCGGATAACAATGACATTCCCATACCAGATCCATCGCAGCCCATTACCTGGGTCGCTCCGGCGAAGGCACACGTAATGTCGCTGGTCAGGGGCAAGCACCGCAGTATCGCGGTGCGGTTGACGAGCAATCCGACCGCCGCCGCTATTTGCAGCGCCGTCGATTCACCGGTAGTTTCGACAAGCGCCAACATCGCCGGCCAACGCATCGTTCGCAATCGCCTCGTTCTGCAACGCAAGTTCGGCGCTTGTGTAGACTACCTCGTGCCGGGTGACTGCGGGCCTGCTGCGGGACCCTCGGAAATTCGCGATTTGGCAACAGGCAAAGTACTGCGACCAAGAACAGCATGAACGAACTAAACCAGGTTAAAGAGTATCTGCAGTCCCTGCAGCAGCGAATCGTCGCCGAACTAGAGCAGCTGGACGGCAGGGCCAGCTTTCGCCGCGATGCCTGGGACCGGCCTGGCGGCGGTGGCGGTCTGAGCTGTGTGCTCAGCGATGGCGGCGTATTTGAGCAGGCCGGCGTCGGTTTCTCACACGTATTTGGCGACAAAATGCCGCCGTCGGCAACGAAGAATCGACCAGAACTTGCCGGTAGTGGTTTTCAGGCCGTTGGCGTTTCGCTCGTGATTCACCCACGCAACCCTTATGTGCCGACCACGCACGCTAATTTTCGCTTCTTCTCGGCCGGGGATGGTGCTGATTCCGTTTGGTGGTTCGGTGGCGGTTTTGATCTCACGCCCTACTATGCTTTTGAAGAAGACATCGTTCACTGGCACAGAACGGCCAAAGCCGCCTGTGATCCCTTCGGCGATGGCCTGTACGCCCGGTATAAGAAATGCTGCGATGATTACTTCTATTTGAAACATCGCGATGAGACACGCGGTGTTGGCGGCCTGTTCTTTGATGACGTTAACGAGCCTGGATTTGAGCGCAGTTTCGAGTTTCTGCAGGCGGCGGGCGACAGCTTTCTGCCGGCGTACCGGCCCATCGTCAAAAAACGCAAAGACCATCCGTATGGCGAGCGGCAGCGCGAATTTCAATTGTATCGTCGCGGTCGCTATGTTGAATTCAATCTGATTTACGACAGGGGAACGATTTTCGGCCTGCAGTCAGGTGGCCGGACGGAGTCAATTCTGATGTCATTGCCGCCGCGCGTGCGCTGGGAGTACGACTGGCAGCCCGAACCAGGCTCTCCTGAAGAAAAGCTCTATAGCGACTTCTTGCGGCCACGAGACTGGCTTGGCGACGATGCATTATCCGCTATCGAATGACACTGCGTTGCGGTCGCGGATTGTTCTCTTTTGACGCACCGAGTGGTAACGTCGAACGATGTCCTGGATCGAAGAAATCGATGTTGATGATGCCCGTGCTGACGGCGGCAGCAAGCTGGGCGCAATGTATGCCGAACTCATAGAAAAGCGCGGCAAAGTCTCTAATATTCTCCAGGTTCACAGCCTGAATCCGAATGCGATGGGCAACCATCTCGACCTGTACATGACGCTTATGTTCGGCAAGTCCGGGCTGACCCGAGCCGAGAGAGAGGCTATTGCGGTCGTCGTCTCCGCGACCAACGAATGTGCGTATTGCGTCAGCCATCACACCGCAGCGTTACGGCGATACATCAAGGACGACGAAACGCTCGAAATGCTAATGAGCGCGGATGGGCTCGAGACGCTGGAGCCACGCGTGAGCAATATCGCGCGCCACGCCGAGAAACTTACGTCGGCGCCGTCGGCCATGACGGAGAGCGACCTCGGCGAACTACGTGCCGTCGGTTTATCCGATAGCGATATTCTCGATCTGACGATGATCGTCGCTTATTTCAATTTTGTTAACCGAATTGCCCTGGGTCTTGGCGTGTCGTTTTCCGAAGAGGAAATGAGCGGCTACAACGACGAGTAGATGAAGACCTTACGCCTATTGTCGCTGCTCGCGCTGCTGATTTCGTGTGGCGCAATAGCGGACTACGAATCCGTGTTGCGCGATGCCGGCAGTCTTGGCGCGATTCGCCTGGCCGGCTCCGAGGATCCGAACGCACGCAAGGTGTACATCGTGCAACTCGCGATGCCATCCGCCGCCGATTTTCACGCGGCGCGGCTTGGCGCAGTTACCAAAGCAGGCGCACGGAGACTTGCTCGTGTTCGATTCGATAAGGCCGATGCGGCAATACAGAGTTACGCGGAGCGGCTGCTACAGGAGCAGGACAAGGTAATCGCTCGCACAGATAGCAGTACGCAGCTGATCTACCGTTATCGCTTCGGCCTGAATGGCTTCGCCGCGAAAATGCACCCCTCGCAGGCACACAAACTCGACAGCCTGCCTGAGGTTTTGCATGTCTGGGAAGACGAAGTACGACCCCTCGCGACGAACTATAGCCTTGATTTTCTTGGGCTTTTTGATCGTGATGTCGGACTGCGCGGCGCCCCCGGCCTCGATGGCGAAGATATCATTATTGGCGTCATAGACAGCGGTATCGCTCCGGAGCATCCGGCCCTTGACGACACTAAAGAAGCTGACCGCCCCCGCTTGTGCCGGGGAGACTGGGCGGAGAATTCTTTGCTCGGCCGCTGGTTATGTCGACGCTTCGAGAAGCTCGACGACACCCTGGTTTTCGAACCACCAGAAAACTGGAACGGTGCTTGCGTGGCCGGCGAACAATTCGAAGCGACTGACTGCAACAACAAACTGATTGGCGCGCGCTTTTATGTCGATGGCGCAGAGGCGACCGGCCCAATCGACACCGGCGAGATTCGTTCTGCGCGCGACGTTGACGGGCACGGCACACACACGGCAACAACTGCGGCGGGCAATCGGGTCAAGGCCTCGATCTTTGGCGCATTCATCGATCGTGTCGAGGGTGTCGCGCCACGCGCACGAATCGCTGTCTACAAGGCCTGCTGGTTGCGCCCGGGCGACCAGAGAGCAAGTTGCAATACGTCCGACCTGGCCAATGCGATCGACGCGGCTGTGGCCGACGGTGTCGACATCATCAATTACTCCGTTGGCAGCTCTTTGTTGCGGCTAACGGCCCCCGACGACCTGGCGCTGATGTCAGCATCAAAAGCTGGCGTTTTGAGCGTCGTCGCCGCAGGCAACGAAGGCCCCAATCTCGGCACGATCGGTTCGCCGGCCGGCGGCCCCTGGGTCATCACAGCGGCCGCATCCAGTCGCGATGGCAAAACATCGTCGGAGGCGCTGGAGATAAAGTCTCCACTGACCATCGCCGGCAAGTACGCTGTCAGGGAAGCGAATTTCACACCGCCACTCAGCGATCGCGGACCGATCGAGGGCGACCTCGTTCTTGTCAATGATGAGGACGACACACTGGAAGACGGCTCAGCAGGAACAACCAGCGACGCGTGCGAACCGCTGGGCAACGCGTCCGAGGTATCCGAAAACATTGCACTGATTCAGCGCGGTGGCTGCTCCTTCGATATCAAGGTCGCACAGGCCGCCAATGCGGGCGCTGTCGCTGCGCTGGTCTACAACATAGCCGGCGATCCGATCGTAATGAATGGCGCAACGGGGCTTTCTGATATTCCCGCGTTGATGATCGGCCAGGCGGATGGCAATCTGATTCTTGCCGAACTCGACGCCACTAATGTCGTAACGGTGTTGATGGACAAAGGGTTGCTGCTCACGGAAAGCGAAATCGGCAATATCATGGCCTCGTTCTCGGCGCGTGGCCCCGGACCGGCGCCCGACATTCTCAAGCCGGATGTCACAGCACCAGGGGTCAACATCCTGGCCGGTTTCACCCCGGACGCGGCAAACGCTATGTCCGGCGAGAACTTCGCGTACCTGTCCGGTACGTCAATGTCGACGCCACACGTCGCCGGCGTTGCCGCATTGCTACTGCAGGCACACCCTGACTGGGGACCGACAGACATAAAGTCCGCATTGATGACAAGCGCTCATCGCTCGCTCACGGTCACCGATGGCGAAACACCGGCAACGCCTTTCGACTTCGGGGCGGGGCATATCGTGCCAAACGATGCCGTCGATCCTGGCCTTGTTTACGACGTCAGCAACGACGAGTTCGATGCCTTTGCCTGTGGCACCGATTCACCCGCAGTGTCGGGCGAGCGTTGTGACGAACTTGCCGCGGCGGGGCTGTCCTTCGCCGGCGCCGACCTCAATCAGCCATCAATTGCGGTAGACCGCCTTGCAAACGAGCGCACCGTCAGCAGACGCGTTACGAACGTCAGTGACCAGTCCGAGACCTACACGGCGAATATTATTCCTCCGTCCGGCGTTGGCGTTACGGTCGTGCCACAGAGCATCACCGTACCTCCGGGGCAGTCAGTGACCTTTGATGTGACGTTCAGCTTTGAGTCGGGTCCTCTCGACTTGTGGCGCTTTGGCTCACTTACCTGGGAAAACGACAGTCACACCGTGTACAGCACACTTGCCGTTCGACCGATCTCGGTTACCGCTCCCGTGGAGGTCACGTCATTTGGTGCAAGCGGCTCGCTGAGCTTTCCGGTCGAGTTTGGTTATACCGGCGCGTATTCACCGGGTGTGCACGGACTGCGTCTACCGCTCGTCATAAACGGCTTCGTCGACGACGATCCGACGAAAACGTTCACGTTCCGGACTAGCAGCGGTGTAACGGCGCACCTGATCGACGTGCCGGTGGAACAAGCTAATTTGCGCTTTTCCTTGTTCGACACACTGACTGACGGAGATGACGATCTCGATTTGTACATCTACCACTGCGCCGATAACGTCAACTGCGTACGCGTGGGAGAAAGCGGCGAGCCCACCTCGAATGAAGAGGTCAATTTCCTGCTGCCCGCCGGAGGTCGTTACGCCGCCCTGGTTCACGGCTTCGCAACCGACAATGTCTCTGGCGGACCAGGCGCAAACTACACCCTGCTCGCGTGGGCCTTTGGACTTATCGACGATCAGGGCAACATGACGACGAGCGGGCCTGCGTTCGTTAACGCGGGCACGACTGACAACGTCACGGTCAACTGGACGGGATTGGCATCAGACACGATTTATCTTGGTGGCGTATCACACAATACGCCGCAGGGCCTTTCGGCGATTACTGTAATTCGGATCGGTAATTAGCTAATCCAGCCCTTTTTCTTCGTGGCGCGCGAATACCAGATCATCAATACGCTGATGCTCAGGACTGCGGCTTGAATATATGCGGGCGTGGCACCAAAGACAGCTGTGGCGTCATTGAGAACAAATGTGTTGAGATCCTGGGCCAGCACTGCAAGCAATGAAATGACAAACATCGGAACAGCCCAGGCCTTGCGAAGCAGCAGGAACAGGCTTCCAAGAACCCCGGTATTGACCGCAATCGCGAAGGCAGATGTGGCCCATTTCGGAGTGCTCATCATGAAATCGACTTCTTCGGGACTGTAGGATGCCGCGAGCTGTTCCGGAGATGCGCTAACCTGCATGAAATAGACAACAAAACCAAACAAATTCCAGATCAGGGCCGCACCACCGATAAGCCAAAATGACATGGACGGTCTGCCGTTAAGTGACTCAGACATAGCGAAGCCCTCATTCTTTATTGTTAGCGGGGACACCGAGATGATCCACCGGCGACCAGGCAATTGCAAGCACAGGCGAGAGTCTGTTTAGCTCAAATTTCTTTTTGCCAGCTTGACGCATAGCTTGTGACGAAAACACCCAAGGACATGATCGTTCACGAGACCGGTGGCCTGCATGTGGGCGTAAATGATTGTGCTACCGACGAACTTGAAACCTCGTTTCTTGAGATCCTTGCTCAGGGCGTCGGACTCAGGCGATGTCGCAGGAATGTCGCCGTCTTTACTAAAACGATTCTGGATTGGTTCGCCGCCGACAAAATCCCAGATGTACTCGCTAAAACTACCGAGCTCTTTTTGCACGACCAGGAAAGCTTTTGCATTGCTAACGGCTGACCGTACCTTCAGGCGGTTTCTGACAATGCCCGGGTCCTGCAACAGCTTCTCGATCCGCTTTTCGGTAAATCGGGCGACTTTCGCAGGATCGAAATCAGCGAATGCCTTACGGTAACCCTCTCGTTTGTTGAGAATGGTCGACCAGCTCAGTCCTGCCTGTGCACCCTCTAGCAGCAGGAATTCAAACTGCACGCGATCGTCAAAAACAGGTACGCCCCATTCCTTATCGTGATACTCGATATAGTCGAGGCTGACACCCTCAGCCCATTTGCACCGCGTCACTGCTTTAGTCATGCCCCCAATTTACCACTGCGACCACCAATGTATAACATCTGAAATTCAACATTAGACACAAAAAAACCCGCGCAATGCGCGGGCTCCTATCTGCAAGAGTGTGCAGAAAGTACTTACTTACTCTTTCGTGCCACCACAGGAGCCTTCGCCGCAGGCGCCTTCAGCTTCTTTATCTTCAGCTTCGCCTTCTTTGTCGCCACCACAAGATGCTTCAGCATCCTTGTCGCCGCCACAGCTAGCCTCGCCGTCCTTTTCCTCGGCGCCGCCTTCTTTGTCACCACCACAGGTGGCTTCACCGTCTTTACTTTCCTTGTCGCCGCCACATGAGCCTTCACCCGCACCCAGCATGTAACCAACAGTCATCGTCGACAATGCGAACGGGCTTTCGACCGTGTCAGCGCTGGCAATGCTGCTGGACAGTGCGAATGAACCGGCCAGGGCGGCGCCCACAGCCAACGCTACAGGCTTTACTATTTTTTTCTCAGACATCTTCTCTCTCCTACAGGGGTTGTATGCCCAGACCGGGCAACTTCAAATGCAACGCCGGCACTAAGTGCTCCACGTCACCGACTTCAAAACTTGTTCTTTAATTCGATCGAGGCGCTCTTCGCTCTCGCCGAGAATCGCGATGCTGCCATTGCCAACCGGCAGGATGACTCCGTTTACATTTTCACCGGTAAATTGCTGCGCTGCATTAATCATCTCTTCCGGCATCAGCAGTATTGTCACTGGGCCGCGCTCACCCTGAATTACGAGGTGAGGAACCTGATGGCCGTTTATCACGCAACTCTGCGCGTACGTAATCAGTCCGGTGCTGCGACCTAACTGCGCCACATTCGCAGGTACCGCCGCGGCAAGGCGTTCGTCCGAAACAGTCTCGTCGGTGACGCGAAGTGCAAATGGCTCGTGATCGACGTGCGCGAGAATTTCGTCGGCAAGTGAATCGTACTCAATGCCCGTTCCAATCAGGCGAATACTCAGCAGAGCGGCAACGACGACCGTCGCCGCTATCGCAATCCAGGCCGGGGAAGATTGAGGCAACCAACTTCGCTTCCGCAACGCGATTACATTGTCGGGCCTGGATGTCGATAACTCCGGCAACTCCGGCACATGCAGCTCGGGCACATCAAGCAGAAGAGCGCGATTGATCGTCTGATCAAGGATGATCATCTCGTTGCGGTACGTCTGGCAGGCGGCACACTCACTGAGGTGTCCGGCACCGCCATCAAATGACGGATCTGCTGCTATCGCTTGTCTGTAGTCTTCACAATTCATTGTCTTGCCATCTGTTCTTTGAGCTTTGCTCTTGCGCGGTGCAATCGTGTCAGAACCGCGCCTTGCTTCAGCCCCATCTGTTCTGCGATCTCGTTCGTGCTGTAGCCCATCAGGACCTGTAACACGAGCGGCTCGCGGTAATCGTCATCGAGCTCGTAAATCGCCTGCCGCATATCGTCGAGCTCCTCGTTCGGCTGCTCCGCCAACAACGCCGCCTGCGATGCTGTCAGATTGTCGATATCGACCGCCTCGAGTCTCTTCCGCTCAAAATAGCGAGCGTTTTCTCTTCTTACGATCGTCAACAGCCATTGTTTGGCCGAAGAATCTTCACGTAGCGCATCCAATGACTTCCAGGCCCTTAACAGCGCTTCCTGGACGACGTCCTCAGCAATCGCCTTGTCCCGACTAAGCCAGGCGGCATAGCGGTACATATCCTGGTGATATACACCCACGTACTGATCGAACCTCTGTCGCCGCTCAACGGCGTTTTTACTGCTTTGCATACGAGATGACCCGAGCCGTTTGAAATTTATTACTGAATCGGAGGAAAATCGCGATTCAGGCGTGGAAACCCTACCTAAATATAGGGAAAATAAAAAATTATTGTGTTTATATCGAGTAGCTATGAGTACCTCAGGACCCGGTCAGTTCCCGAATATTCGCCTGCGGCGTAGCCGTAGGACCGCCGCGTTGCGTTGCCTCGTGGCCGAATCGGCCCTGGGACCTGGCGATCTGATCTACCCGGTGTTCGTGCTGGATGGCGAGAGACGTGCCGAAGCAGTACCGTCGATGCCAGGCATCGAGCGCAAGAGTGTCGACGGTGTGCTCAAAGAGCTCGGTGAGGCTGTCAATCTCGGTATCCCTGCTGTGGCGTTATTTCCCGTCATCGACATGGACAAAAAGAGCCTGGATGCGGCCGAGTGCGCCAACCCCGATGGGCTCGTGCAAAACACCGTGCGAAAGATCAAGACCGAGTATCCGGATCTGGTTGTCATTACCGACGTTGCCCTGGATCCGTATACGACTCATGGGCAGGACGGCATCATCGACGACTCTGGCTACGTGCTGAATGACGAGACGGTCGCGATGCTCGTGCGTCAGGCCAAATCGCATGCCGATGCCGGCGCCGACATGGTCGCGCCGTCCGACATGATGGACGGGCGAATTGGCGCAATTCGCACTGAGCTCGAGGCGAACAGCCATATCAATACTCTGATCCTTGCGTACGCCGCGAAATACGCGTCCTGCTTTTATGGGCCGTTCCGCGATGCTGTCGGATCTGCCGAAAATCTGGGTGGTGGCGATAAGTCGACCTACCAGATAGCGCCCGGCAACAGCGATGAGGCGTTGCGTGAGGTCGGTCTCGATCTCGATGAAGGTGCCGACATAGTCATGGTCAAGCCCGCACTGCCGTATTTAGACATCATTCGCCGCGTCCGCGATACCTATGGCGTGCCAACGTTCGCCTATCAGGTCAGCGGCGAGTACGCGATGCTCAGGGCGGCCAGCGACAACGACTGGCTCGATGAGCGCTCCGCGGTACTGGAATCACTACTTGCTATCAAGCGCGCCGGGGCCAGCGCAATTCTGTCGTATTACTCGATCGCTGCGGCTCGCTGGCTGGCCGAATGACAGAGGCAACGACGGCAATCGATCGCTATGGAGTAATGGGATACCCCGTCTCCCACAGCCGTTCGCCCGTTATCCACCGCTTGTTCGCCCTGCAAACGGGCCAGGACATGCAATACGAGTTGCTGCAGGTTTCTCCCGGAAAGCTCGATACGGCGGTGCGACAGTTTCAACGCACGGGCGGCAAAGGCCTCAACATCACGGTACCGCACAAGAGCGAGGTCACTCGACTCGTCGACCAGATGAGCGAACGCGCCAGCACAGCAGGCGCAGTCAACACGATCGCGTTTCGTGGTGGCGAAATATACGGAGACAACACCGACGGCATAGGACTGCTGCGTGACCTCAACGTCAATCTTGGCGTAAACCTCGAGAGCGCAAACATATTGATACTCGGCGCAGGTGGCGCGACGCGCGGCATCATCGGGCCACTGCTTGAAATGCAGCCGAAGTTATTGCGGATCGCGAATCGAACCCTCGATCGGGCGCAGGTACTCGCTGACCACTTCGAGAAACAAGGTCCGATCACTGCATGCCGTTTCAATGTCGTCCCGGTCAGTGAAGCCTACGACCTGATCATCAATGCAACCTCGGCCGGACTGCAAGGCGCCGCGCCTCCTTATCCCGAAGCTGCAATATCGGAGAACACTTTTTGCTACGACCTCTCTTACGGTCTTAACCCAACGCCATTCAGTGTGTGGGCGCGCGAGCACGGCGCAGCAAAGTCGGTCATGGGTTGGGGCATGCTCGTCGAACAGGCCGCGGAGTCATTCAATTTATGGCGTGGGGTGCGGCCAGATACGGTGCCCGTTCTCAAGCAAATGCACGTCAACGCATAGTTACGAATTCTTCAGCATTGCTTGGATGAATCGCGACTGTGTCGTCGAAATCAGCTTTCGTCGCTCCCATACGAATCGCAACCGCAAAGCCCTGCATCATTTCGTCGGCGCCGTCCCCGATGACGTGACAGCCAACGATCTTCTCGTTGTCGCCCGTTGTGATCAACTTCATCACAGAGCGCTGCTTCCTGTCGCCGAGCGCGTAGTACATCGGTGTGAAACCTGACGTATATACGTTCACCGCATCGCCGTGCTCGGCTCGTGCTGCCTCTTCGCTCAACCCTACGGTGCCAATTGGCGGATGACTGAATATCACCGTTGGAATCAGATCGTAGTCCAGATGCCGGCCCCCCATGCCGCCGTACTGGCGATCCGCAAGCCGCCGGCCTGCGGCGATGGCCACCGGCGTCAGCGCCGCGCGCCCGGTAACATCGCCCAAGGCGAAAATGTGATCGATATTCGTCTGCTGAAACTTGTCGGTAGGGATAAAACCTTCGTCGTCGATTCTTACGCCTGCATTGTCGAGCTCGAGACCTGCAATATTCGGCGTTCGCCCGATTGCCCAAAGCACAGCATCAACCGGGCCGAACGAACGTCCATCTTCTGCGTGCAATACAAGACCATCGTCGGTCTTCTCAAGCGATGACGGGATAACGTGAGTCTCTACCTCAATTCCGTCTTTCTCCATCGCCTCTGCAAGCTGCTCGCCTAACATGGCGTCGAAACCTCGGATCAAACCGTCCTTGCGGACCACCACCTGAACCAGGCTATCCAGTCCGTTGAAAACGCCCGCCAGTTCAACCGCGATGTAGCCGCTACCGACAACGAGCACCCGTTCCGGCAACTCCTCGAGTTCGAAAAACCCATCGGACGTTATACCCAGCTCAGCGCCCGGAATTTCTGGCACACTCGGTCGCCCGCCTGTCGCGATGACGATGCGATCTGCCTGGAAGCGCTCATCCCCAACCGCAACAGCGTGTCCGTCAACGAATCTCGCCGCCCCGGCAATGTAAGTCACGCCGCTGTTGTCGAGGTTGGTTTCGTATATTCCGTTGAGTCGTTTGACGTAGGCGTCGCGCCGCTTTTTAAGCGCTTCCCAGTCGTGTCCTTCGACAGCGACCTTAAATCCGTAGTCAGCGGCGTGCTCGAAATGATGCATGTGGCTCGCTGTGTACCACATGAGCTTCTTCGGTACGCAGCCGACGTTGACGCAGGTGCCGCCCAGTGGCCCGTACTCGATAACCGCCACTTTCACGCCGTACTCAGCGGCACGACGAGCATGCGCGATGCCGCCGCTCCCACCACCTATGACAATAAGATCAAACTTCTGACTCAAAAGCGCTCTCCCTTCACTGTGCTAACATCTGGCGCCTGAAACGGACATCAGCCACTTCAATGCCCAACCCGCTCCTCGATATTTCATCGCTGCCGCGATTCGCCGAACTTGTGCCCGAGCAGGTCGTGCCTGCGCTCAGCGAGCTTATCGCAGCGCATCGCCAAAAGCTCGAAGCGCTGCTTGATGCAACGCCGCAACCCGATTTCGACTCTCTGGTTGCGCCGCTCGAGGAAATGGAACACGAGCTTGGCCGCGTCTGGTCTCCTGTCAGTCATCTGCAGGGGGTGCTTGGATCGCCTGAGTGGCGCGAAGCGTACAACGCCGCTCTTCCCCTACTGACCGAGCATGGCACCGAAATATCACAGAACGTTCGATTGCAGCAGGCCTATGCGGCTGTCGCCGAGACCTTCACTGAGGATGTCAGCGCCGCACAAAGGAGTGTTGTCGAGCACGCCCTGCGTGACTTCAGGCTTGCGGGTGTCGATTTGCCGGAATCGGAGAAGCAGCGATTCAAGGAAATCATGCAACAGCTCGCGGCGACACAAGCCGCCTTCGAACACAACGTTCAGGATGCGGAGGACGCCTGGAACCTGCACATCGATGATGAAGCCGAGCTAGCCGGTCTACCGCAGCAGGCGCTGGCACGAGCAGCTGCCGAGGCGAGAAAGAGAGATCGGCAAGGCTGGCTGTTGACGCTTGACTATCCAAGCTATGACGCCGTTATGCGCCATGCCGAAAATCGCAGCCTTCGCGAGGGTTTCTATCGCGCCTGGGTGACTCGCGCTTCCGATCAGGGCGACAATCCCGACTGGGACAACAGCACGAACATCGAAAAAATCCTGTCTCTTCGCTACGAGGCAGCGCGACTGGTTGGCTTCGAAAACTACGCCGAATACTCACTCGCGACAAAGATGGCAGAGACCACCGACGAGGTCGTCGCCTTTCTGCGTGAGTTAGCCGGGCGCACACGTGCCGCGGCAGAAAAAGAGCTCGCTGAGCTTGCTGAATTTTCAGGGATCGCGCTTAAGCCCTGGGATATGTCATTCGCACTCGAAAAACTGAAACAAAAAAAGCACTCTCTTTCGAACGAAGCGCTGCGCAAGTATTTTCCTGTACAAACTGTCGTAGATGGCCTGTTCGATCTCGCCGAAAGACTCTATGGCATCAAGCTCGAGACTCAGGACCGTGTCGCAACCTGGCATGACGACGTTCGCTACTTCTCCGTACAAAACGAACAAGGTGCCCTGATCGGTGGCTTTTACACCGACCTGTTTGCGCGCAGCGGCAAACGCAATGGCGCCTGGGTTGACGAATGTGTTTCGCGCAAAAATCTCAACGGCCACACGACGCTGCCGGTCGGATACCTGGTCTGCAACTTTCCACCACCGGCCAGCACCAGCACGCATCGCTCCTTGCTGACCCACGAAGACGTCGTGACCCTGTTCCACGAGTTCGGCCACATGCTGCATCACCTGCTGACGCGCATCGACTATCCGAGCGTTGCGGGCATCAACGG
>Ga0255052_10002385_pt1 | contig 13598 bp, 8 predicted proteins | sample JV7_2_21_MG_FD_188632 | JGI IMG/M metagenome (GOLD analysis project Ga0255052, IMG submission 188632) | Seawater microbial communities from Jervis Inlet, British Columbia, Canada - JV7_2_21 | ecosystem: Environmental > Aquatic > Marine > Inlet | place: Canada: British Columbia | collected... | reverse complement strand
CAAGAAGCATGTGTGAAACATGTTATGAAAATGAAATTGTCAACCGGTTAAATACAACTTGTTTCATATGTGGACGACGATTGCCAGATCATAAAATTAATGCCCAAGAAATAAATAACGGAGAAATGATACACAATATCCATGATGGACAATGTTTTGAATATTACACGGTCATTCATTGCAAAGTCATGGGTGAGGATATGAGATTTTTAAATGATCCAAATTCAAACTTTCCAACACCGACATATATGAATGAAATTTCAGATAGGATCCAAAAGGCAGGCAAATTTGCAATAGCTAGGCTTCATGCAGCAGGCCGGATTCCAAAATCACCCAACCGTGTTTTGGCATTACCGTCCAAAACTGATGGAATGCCTAAGTCAGCCGCTGCTGAAAAAGTTTTTCCATGGGCAAATAATTTAAAAAAAGACTCAAAAAAGAGGGATAAAATCACAATAATCAGAAACCCGAGAGGCGCTCGATAGGATGCAAAACGCTTAGGGATCTATACAAAACTGTGGATTTCACCCGGTTGATCAAAGGTTTAAGGAGGCATTATGTATAATTTCACTTTTCATTTAGAGAATTTGAAGCCGAAGATGGCTGGACGGCCATACTACGCATTCTTTGCGATTGGGATTGAGGCAAGGTTTCGATATCATTCGGTAGTTGTAGGACATTGTCTGATCTGTGGAACTGTTCTATCCGTTGTTCAGCCTCGGCCACCCGGAAGGGCAACAAGAAGCATGTGTGAAACATGTTATGAAAATGAGATTGTCAGCCGGTTAAACACAACTTGTTTCATATGTGGGAGACGATTGCCAGATATTAAAATTACTGCCCAGGAAATTAATAATCGAGAACTGACACACAATATCCATGATGGACAATGCTTGGAATATTACACGATCATTCATTGCAAAATCGGAGGTGAGGATATGAGCTTTCTAGATTATACGGATTTAACTTTCCCATCAATGGCAGAATTGAATAAAAATGCAGATAGGCTCAGAAAAGCCTGTAAATTTACCATAGCTAGGCTTCAAGCACTAAGCCGTCTTCTAAAAACACCTAACCATGTTTTGGCATTACCATCCAAAACTGAAGAAATGCCTCAGTCAGGCGCTGTTAAAAAGGTTTTCCCATGGGTACATAAATTAAATAAAGACTCAAAAAGGAGAGATAAAATTACAATAATCAGAAAGCCAAACGGCGCGCGGAAAGCATGCAAAGCGTGTTGGATACCAATGCAAAGCGGTGGAAATCAGGGAAAGATAGATAACCTAAAAGATTTGGCCAACAAACCACTGAAATCCCGTGTTGCCCCAAAATGGGTGACCTATATTCAAAAAACCCAGCCGGCTGCAGGTAAAAACTCAGATCGGAGGGACCTCGAAGTCCGACAAAGAAACATAAACAGCAGATTTCAAAGGAAAATGAAACGCATTGAACAAAAACGATGATTTGATGATTGATGATCGGGATTAGAGATAAATCATCCGAAACTTTATAGAAAAAATTGACATTAAAAACTTAACAAACTCTTCGATTGTGGAACATAGATATTCAAAAGGCAATAAAAATAGAAACACTAACAAAAGGAGGTTTATCATGACAAAGTACTTTTGTTCCAATGAACCAAAGCATGTGTATGAGGAAATGACTGATGATGGTTTTTGTTTGGAACCGGAATGTTATGGGGTCGGTTTCTTAATTGAAAACCAACCGGGGTCTAAGCCCAACACGAATGGTTCTGAGTCTCTCTCCGTCACATCTCCATCCAGCACTGAAGCCGGACTATGTATCCAAATAATGGACGCGTCCGGTTCAATGCAAGACCAGGCCTTCCACAACTCTCCTGCTTTGAAAGAACATTTGATTGCCAGCAGTGCAGCCGGTGGAATTTACGATTTGGCTCAAACGACAAACATCGAAAATGTTTATGTTTGTGGAATTATGTTCGACACTGAAGTTAAAACGATTTTCATGGAAACTGTTGCTGACATTCTGAAAAATTGTCCCAACCCAGGGGAATTTACAGACTTTCTGAAAACCAACTTTTGTAAAATGCATGGAGGCACCGACATTAATAAAGCTTTGATGTTCGCCAAAGAAATCTATGGCGATTTTGTAACCAAAGGCGATCTGTCAAAATATAATGGGCCAACAAATGTAAAACCAGTGATGCATACAGTTTTCGATAAGAACAATAATAAACATATTGTCCCGAATATTCGTGCCCTGATTTATACTGACGGAATGGATACCGAGTCTTCAAAGCTCATCAATCCGTTCAAAGGTGAAGATGTCGATGTTCTAATGGGGTCTTATTTCGGTCCTGGAGAGGAAGAGGGTTGTAAGGCCCTGAGGGAAATTATTTCAAAATGTCCTAAACACGATTTCGAGCAATTCTTCCTGATCAACGACCCTAAAAGGATTCAAACCTTGCGCAAACTGTTTCGGATGGCAAGTGGAGCTTCTGGATTTTGTCCTATGTGTCTGGCGGATATTGAAACCTCGGGAAATATTTCGAAATCAACTGATTAAGAATAACCAATTTCATCTTAAAAATCTTCCTTAAAAGGTAGATATTTCGAAAACGAAAAAAGATCAAATTGTCATGTTTTGAACTGAATTCAGCTCCGCAGAATAAATGCATATTCTGCGGAGCTCTCACTAATTCCTGACTTATGGGGTGTCAAATGATGACTGAAATTTCTTCGTCAAATTGCAAACAATCGGAATCTTTAAACGAACAAATGGCTGATCTGTATGTGTTTATAGTCGATTGTTCAAATTCAATGTTATTGCAACCAGCGCCGTTTGGTCAATGGTCCCGAGTACATACAGTCGCCCATCTGATAAGCAGGCAATTGTTCAATCTTTCCGAACCTGCTAATAAAATGGGGAGATGTCATTTTTTAACTATCGGATTTAATGCGCGGAAAGTTAATAGTAATTTTTCTAGCCCCAAACAAATACTGAAAGACTATCCAGACACCCAAACGTTAGCTAATTCCTTAATAGTAAAAATGAAAACCATCGGCGGCAGACAAAATACAAACAGAGGTCTTGCTTTGATGAAAGGAATTTATGAATTTATTGATTTAAAAGGGGAGATTTCTAAAGATTTAGAATCGACTCTCCATTCTGACATAAAAGAAATTATGTCTGTTTCATCAATTCGATCTATTAAATTTTTGTTTTTTACAGATGCAGAGGACGTTTTGGAAAACGATATAGAGAGCTCTTTCATTGAACAAGAGAAAGATTCCCTGTGTGTCATTTTCGTTGGTTCTAATAAAAAGCAACCTGGATGGATGACACTGCAGCATATTCTCTCCAAATGTAAGATGCATGATAGAAAACAGATATTTGATTTAGACAGTTTTACGCATTTAGGTAGCCTGGAATCAAAGGAGTTTATATCACTAAACAGATACCCCCAACGCGCGATTTGTCCATTGTGTGTTGTTGCAGAACAAAGGAAGGCATTTGTTCCAAACGAAGAGATTAAGTTAAATGTGCCGGTTTTACAAAAAGAAAATGAAAAAGATCTTTCAGAAAAATCTTCCAAGAACCAGATTACGGGAGAGCTTATTATCTCAGCGGGCCCACGAAAAGATGATGATGTTCAGCTCGGGGAAGATGCCGGAGGGGTAATCGTTGGTTCAAACTGGGCATCGTTTTGGGTTGCGGACGGAACGAGTGAATCCCCAACAGTAATGGATTTTTCATCCCGTACCATGGCTCAGGAGCTAGGGATCCATTTTGTAGAGGAACTAAACAAGGTATCAAACAACGACTTATTAAACAACCTGGTGAACGAAAATAATTTTGCAGCCATGCTATTAGAAAAAGCGTTTAATTCTCTTTTGAAGGAATGGGATTCTACTCTTTCAGACGTGTTGAAAACAGAACGAGGACGCAAAACTCTTAACGGTATTTTTAAACTGGATGATCAAAAGGCAATGGAAGTTTCTAGAACTCATTTTGAGTTTATCGATTTTTCTTCTACATTTCTTTGTGGATTGGTATCGAACAAAGGGATAGGTCAGGTGGCCCTCATTGGAGATTGTCCCCTGTGTATTGGAAATGACGATGGTTTGAAGGTATACCGCTTGAGTAACAATCGCATATTTGCGCGTATGCGTAGAATCCCGGATGGATATAGATTCGATCCATCCGACATTTCGGGGGAAATAATAACAAAAAAATTCACTGACACCAACATAATAGTAACAGGGAGTGATGGTATAGGCAAACTTCCTGAATTTTTAGAAGCCCAGATGAAATCATTCAGCTGGCCAGATATTCGAAAGCGCATTCATAAATTCATACCTAAAAGCCATGATGATAAAACATTTTGTCTCATACACATAAAGCGAGGGTGATATGCACATAATCTTAGATGGAGCAAAGCACCCTTTTGATCCCGAACAGTATAGTTGGAGACATCAAAGCAAACCAACGTCACAATTTATTACATGCAATATTGGTAATCATAGATGTTTCGTCAAACGGCAACCGAACCAATTTAGTGGGTGGAAGCTCCTAGTGAAAGCAATTGGCAACTCCCAGGTCAGGCATTGTCCAAAATTATTATCTATAGCCAAAAATCATCAGTTTTATTATTTTGCCGAACAGCTTGATGGTGATATCATGGAAAGATGCCATTCACACATTAATGGAGAGAGATTGATAAATAGCCTGTTTATCGCCATTTATAATATTAATAAATTGGGGTTCTGGTATTCAGACTTTTGTTTAAAAAACATTTTTGTTACAAACAAAGATAATTATTACCTTATCGATGTTGATAGCTCTTATCCGCATAATGAAAAATTCCACCATAACCTTGATATAGATTTTGAATACTCAGCTTTGTTAGTCAAATTTGGGAAAGAAACGGGATTAGGAACATGTGATTTAGTTAATGGACATAACGGCGAATGCATGAATCAAGCAATGCTGGTTGCCATCGCTGTAGATATTCGCAACTTGTTTAGAATTCCTATAGCTCAAAAAGACTCTGTAGCTCAAGGTATGTTGATGCTTTTGTATCAAAAGGAATATTTGGATCTGTTTTCTAAATTAATTGGCGGCCAATCCGACTGGCTTGCTACGAGGAGGCTGATTAACAGAATTGTCGAATAGGGTTTTGGCTGACTGGTCAGGTGCCCACTAAAAGCCTCCAATCGAAATTTAGAGGCCGCATATCGGAATTACATTTTTACAATCTGATAATGACCAAAGATTGCAATATGTGGGCCCGAATAACTTTTTCTGCACTTCTTAAAACTTTCCAGAATATTTCAAGAAAGCCCAGTAATAGGGATGTCCGTAGGATTTGGGTTTGGCATTTTCATCGATTATCTCTATACCTTTTGTCCCTTTTGATAGAACTGAATTGTGATTTTTTATGAATTGCAGTTGGGCGCTATGTAAGGCCTGAGAAGGAGAGAGGCCCTTTGCGACTTGGGTATGGAACAAGCCCATAATATCGGAAGTGCTTTGGTCATTTACGCTGTATAATGTACTAATGATGCTAGGAACCGCCATCTGCATAAAGACACTGTCCAACCCCACATATTCATCATAGCCTTGCATTCCTTCCACCCCTTGCCCACTCTCGCAGGCGCTCAAAATAACAAGCCCAATATTCGATCCTTGAATCGTGTCTATAAGATCTTGTCTGAAGGCTGGTTTCCCACCGCATCTGTAAGGCTTGGCCGCCGACGTGCCGTCACTCAGATAAAGATGGGCCAATGAAGGATTGTTTAGATCGCTTTTCCCATGACAGGAGAACACGAGCTGGGTCATCTGGGGGTTTTTATTCAATGTCTTTTTAAGTTGTTCAAGGGTTGCCTCTTGATGCTTCAGAGGGGGGATTACCTCTGCATTTTTGTAGATGTCCTGAAGCTGATCCACCTCTTTTTCACCAAAAAAAAGATAATCCGGGCCCTCGGGCGAGCAATACAATCCAACGATGGGACCTAAATTTAGTGCCTTTCGGTTGTCTTTATATATCAGAGCCAATTGGGTGATAGAAGGAACATAGCTGATCTCAAATCCGGATTCGATCAGATAGTCACCGGTTTTGGGTAACTTTGCAGCATGAAAAGGAAGCAAGTGTAATATTCCGTGAGGAGATAAAAAGATGCGCTGAATGCCTTTCTCATTTAAAAAATCGATAATCGGCTGGATCAGTTCGCCGGTAGCTACGAGTAATTGATCGAGTGAATTAAACATACGCATTGGGTCTCTGTAAGCTGGTTTTTCTGAGTAGTGGTTTAGCCATCCGATGGTCATTTTAATAATTTGAGAGGAAGACAGTTTCTCGAGGTGATATTTCAGGATGCCGCTTTCCGCGTAGCTCACAAGACAATGGATCAATTCGTCTTTGATTAAAAACGAAAGGCTAGCTGCTTCTTGGGTCTGCAACATGCCCAAAAGGATTTCCGAGCGGACCGGTTCACCTGTGATCATCTTCACATAATCCGGGTCAATCTCTTTAATTTCAGCTAAACAGCTCTGACGTTGCTGTTCTAATTTTGTCGCTTCGTCAGAATCATCCTTGATCTGGGTGACATCGGCCTTTAGAGTAACCGTCCGTTGTTGCTCGAAAGAATTTGTTACTAATCTAAACATTTCGGCTTCCCCAGATATCCCCCTTTGAAAATGACGGATACGCGTGCACAGCTCCCAGTAATCCCGAACTTTACGCTGGGCTTCTTTTCGATTTGGCTTGATGGCCTCCAGATCGATGGATTCTAATAATGTTCGAGAACGGCTTTTTTCCATCCAATAAAAGGCATTGGTATAATCACTCTTTTCTAAAAAATGTTCGATTAAGCTATGATAGGTTCTGATGTAACGCCTAATAAGGTCCTTTCGAGAATGTTCATCTATAGCGAACATTCTAGTTTGTTCGATCATTGAGATACTGTCTTTCAGATAAATCAAACCGGTTTGAATTTGGTAATCATCGCATTTAAGTTTTCCTAAATCCAAAAGACTATCCCCAAAATTAGTGAAAAACGCAATTCTAAGCCTCAGATCAGCACTTTCTTCTATAATCCCTTTTGCTTGTAAGTAATAACTTTCAGTGGTTATAAGATTTCTTAAATCTCTTTCAGGATCACCAAGATGTTTTACATGAGAATGTGCGTTTCCCAGCTCCATCATTATGGTAGCCCATTTTTTTGGATTTGTTTCCTTTTTTATAATCGACAAAGTCTGTTTAAAACAATCCAGTGCCTTTTGTTGGTTCTTTGAGAGAACTCCCTTCTCTCTCTCCAGATAAACGATGCCTAAGTTTATCATAGCGTTTGACCAATCTTCATGGTCATCTTTCTGATTTAGCGCCTTTAAGGCATCATTAAGACAATGAATAGCTTCTTCTTGAATTTCATTCTTATTAACCCGACCTTTACACAACATTGTAAGGGCATTTCCTAAATTGAGCTTAGTGATTGCATCAGATTCTATATTTAGTGCCTTCCTGTAACATTCAATAGCTTTTTCGACGTTCTCCATTTGAATACCAACGATACGATTATTATAAAGGACCCCCAGATTATTAATAGCGCCAACCCATTCTGTTGATGTCTGGTCTATATCAAAAACTTTTAAAGCCTGCTCCATAAGGGAAATTGCTGTCTCTTGATTCTCAGATGGATTTCCTTTTAATCGTTCTGCATAGGCAATAGATAAATATTGCATAGTTGTAGCCCATTCTATTGGATTGGCCTCAATTTTCAATACTGTGAGTGCTTGTTCATAGTAATCGATAGCCTTTTCCATGTTATCTAATGGATTTCCATTCTTTCTATTCAAATATAAATTTGCTAAATTATGCGAAGCCGACGCGTATGTTTTATCCCCCCGTTTTTTGTTTATGTATGCTAAAAACTTTTTATAATATTTAATCGCTTTTTCACTAGTAACAGGAGTGTCTAACAAAGTACATAGCTCGGATAAATAGAAAAGAATATCTTTTTTCGCTGTACTGTTTTCCTCAGAGAAATGCAGTAATTGTTCAAAACAATCGATTGCTTTCTCGTGATTTAAAACGGGATATTTCGTTGAGAGCGCTTTATAGGCGAATGATAGATTCCGCATAAGTAACGCCCATTTATCGGGAGCCTTTTTTAATGTGTAATACAAAAGTGACTCCTCACAGTTTTTAATCGCCTTCTCAAGATTATCAAAAGGATCACCAGCAATACGATCACGAAATAAAAAAGATAACCTGAAGCTAGAACGGGCTAATGCCTGGGGCATATTTTCTTTTTTTAATATAGTAAGTGATCTCTGAAGGCAGCTTATCGCCTTTTCTATATACTCAGACCTTTCGTCAGGCGACTTTTCACCCTTCCTGTTGGCAAATAACTCTCCTAAGAAAATATTGTTTAAAGCCCATTCTCTTGGAAATGTTTCCTTATCAAAAAGATCTATCCATCGATTCATGTAGTCGATGGACCCCTCTGTATCATTATCATAGATTCCTGTAACCAACTCTTGATAAATTTCTGCTATGTTTTTCCAAATAGTAGATATGATATCTGGATGAGTATCTTCTTTAAATATGTTTAAGGATTGCTTAATATGTTTTAGGGACATTATTAGATTTTCAGATCGGTTTCCTTCATTTAATATGTATAGGGACCCAGCACATCCAAAATGCGCATATGCCCAGGACAATGGATCATTATCTTTATTAAAAACGGTTAATGCGTCTTGAAAACAACTGAGAGCATTCTTTTGATCTTGGTTGGGTTTTTCTTGGCTTCGCATTTGATATAATACGCCTAATCTGTAAATTAAATTAGCCCATTCCCATTCTGCGTTATCCTTTCTAACAACAGACAATGTTTGTTTATATAATTCAATAGCTTTATCCAGATTTGTGGTGGGGTTTCTGTCTTTCCGATCCATGTATGCAACACTCAGTTGTGCGACGCATTTTACAACATTAGCAAAAATTTTTTTTTCTATAAAGAATGATAGGGCTTTTTTATAATGATCAATTGATTTTATCAGGTTTTTTGAAGAATCTCCCGCAATTCTTTCTAGGTAAACCTGACCCAGATTATACAGAGTATAACCATAGATATTTAAATCTGGATTTTTATCTAACAGATCAATATTAGATTGAAAAAATCTTATTGCCAGTTCTTGATTTGTCTCAGGCTTTCCATAAGGAAACTGCACAATATCAGTGCCTACCTCTAGTAAAATATCAGAAATTTCTTTATTTGAATAGTCGCCTTTAAGAATATTATCTAAAGATTCTAATTGAGTTAAGACGGCTTTAACTTCACTACTTTCCACTTCACCGGAAATATTTTCTAAATAATTTCTTGTATCACTAATCAGTGACTGATCCATTTTTTCCTCCTAATGTTCATATCGAGATGCTATCGTAATAGTTGTTTCTAATTTATAATACGATAGAGATGAAAGAGAGCTTTTAAGACATAACGAAATAAAGGAATTATTCTTGTGGAGAAAGCTAAGACAATGTAGAGTACAAAGACGAAGGATCAAAATAACAGTTGCGATATATTAAGAAAATCACTAGGATTTGAATGGGTTGACGAATCATTTGCAGGTTTTAAAAAAACCATTTTGTTGGGCTGCTTCTATTTGTTCTATAGCGAGCTGAGAATGATTTAAAATCATTTACTAATCAATAACCTCAAACTCTACAAAAGCCTCTATCCAATTATCCTCTTTTTTTGAATTGATAGGTTCTAAGATGCCTCTTATAACAGAAACTATTTCGGACTCTGAACCAAAGTCGATGTTATGAGGTTCAACCAGTTTATTTGTTGTTAAAACGGCTTTTAAATAATGCTTTCCGGCGGGTGGTCCAGCTATCAGTCTAATCTTTTTCTCCTCTTTGGCTTTAATTAATGTTTCGTCAGAACTTTTATTAGGAAATAACATTTCCAAATTGTTATTATCGTCATAGTGGAAAATTGTTAGGTATCGATCAACATCTTGAGGGGATTCTAGATAAATAAGTATTGGATCACCGATACAAGATGGTCCTTTCTGGGATTCACCACCCCTTATTGTAGCAAGACTTAATGTTGTGAATGGAAACAACGATTCTGATGTTAATTGATTAAGACTATCAATTAATGAAATAAATTTCTCTTTAATATCCTTAAAAGGTAAAACCTCGGTCTTTTCATTAACCATCTCCATCCTAACGCTTTTAATGGGCTCAGACATAACCTCTTTACTTGTTACTAAACTTGAAAGGGCATAAATCTTTTGACATTGTTCACAATTTATCAAATGGTCATCCATCTCATATCTGAGTTTCCAATCAAAATCTGGATCAAGACAATATTCATCAATGTTTTTTTTAAATTTATCACAATTCATCATACCAATTCTCCACAATCGTAGTTCCATATTTTAGCAAGATCTAAACGTTTACATATGCATTTCTTCAGGGCAGGTAAATCTCTTTTCAATATCTGATTTAATCTTGAAGGAGTAATATTATACATAGGAGCAATCCCGTTTTGTCTTTCATTTTCTTCAGCGGAGATGTAATCAGTTAAAATTAAAAAGTCCCTTTTACTTTTTTTATTTTTTCTCTCTTTTAGTTTATTTAGACAAAATTCAATACTTTGATTTATGAATAATTTGTCAACATCTTTTAATTCAGGCAATAATCCGGTTACAAAATCCATCCAACTAGGGTTATTATCTTTTGGCTGAATATACATTGTGAATATTCCCATTCTTAAGGATTCATCCACGATTACATATTCTTTTGCTTCTTCTTCAGAATACCCGTTATTTACCAGGTAATCAACTTTTTCCCTAAAAGCATTAATTTCATTTTCTCTTAAAAGACGAGACTTATCAAAATGAGATCTTAAAACTTTTTTTAATCCCTTAAGAAACCAGTAGTATGTAAAATGAATGCCAAAAGCACTTTCTTCACGTAGGTTACGTAGTCTATTGTTTTCTAATGCTATTAAAAAAACTTCATCTACAATATCATCAACCAGACCAGCATCCCGTATTTTATAATTCCAAATTTTATTTCGAATAATTGGCTTATATTTCTTATAAAGCATTTCTATCAGTTCATCTGTAATTTCAGGCATATCGAATCCTCATCAAATAAAGCCAAACCCTTTAATTATTGTAAAGAAATAAACCTCTATCATTCTGTATTTTTTCAAAAAGGAAAAATCGATGTTATTTGCTCATCTTTCACTTAAAGGCGTTTCTGTTTAAAAAAATATTTAGGGGAATTGTTAATAAAGGCTTATAGCAGAAAAATCTAACCATTCAAGAAAAATCTGCAAATTGAATTCAATTTGAAGTCCTGATTTAAAAACCCACTTAAAATTTTAAACATAAAACTAAATATTTTACACCCGACACGGTCTAATAATCATAGACCAATTGAAAAGTAATTAACATTGAAAAAGGAGGTCATCCCATGCCCAGAAACTCACTAAAGGACGGAAGCCCGGCTTTTGAACCCGAGAAAGGAAAAAAAATCGTAAATATCATCACGCGGAAAGTAGTTAGACTCGTCAACCCAGATGGAAAATATCAGACGTTTAACGTTGAAGAGAATATAAGCAAACCGAGTGAAGACGGGACATATATCGATTCAGAAATTCAAATAGTGAATGTTGATCGTGCAGGGAACCCTTTACCGAAAGACCTTCGTACAGCCTCCATTTCCAATTCAGATATTCTAACTCCTAAAGAAAATAAAGCTACCTGCACCTTTTGGCTACATTTCAATGGTTCGCGAAACATCTATATCGGCCAAGATGGGCATGAAACAAATGGCGGTGCCATCTGCAGTAGGTGTGAATCACGGCTGCATTTTATCTATCTTATTACCGGAATTCTGGGCCTTGGAGTTGTTTTTGGCCTCTATAAAGGCGTTGGTCTTTTTTAACGAAAGGAGAGTGAAATATGAATCCTGACGATATGGATTGCATGGAACTTATTAAATTTCTTGATGAAGGAGAAATGTTATCTCCTCCTGTGATTAGACAACGAGTTGACCGAGCATTGAGGACAGGAGATTGTGGGCCGCTTCGTGAATATCTGGAAAGCCACCCCATGTTTTTGACCCAAGCTAAAAACAATATCCGGCAAAAGGAATTTTTGAAGCTTCATAACCCTTTTCCCTATCCCACACGTGATGATGTAAGGGAATTTTTATCTGGTCCGCTCAAGTTTGGTTATGTGAATCAATTCGATGACATGCTCGGAATTATCTATGATCGTCTCGTTTTGCCAACCATAATCATGGGCAGGATGGGAGGAGGGAAATCCAGGTTTTTATATTATCTTTTGACTCAAATTTTCCGAATATCTAGAAAATTTAACGTAATCATACCGGACCTAAAAGGCTATGAATACAGGCAGTTGCTTCCTTTTTGTAAGTATCTCAAAGTTATTGCAAATAAAATATTCGGGCTTAATTTTCTCCGGGCGCCCTGTTGGATGCCTCCAATGGAATACATTATATTTGTCAGCAAGGTTTTCACAAAATCAAACTACCTCGCATCTACCTCGGAGGCAATTCTAATCAAATATATTTCTTACCTTTATAAAGAACGGGGGATTTTCGATGGCAGCCAGAATTGGCCGACAATACAGGATTTACATAATTTGGTCTCCTATAATTCAAGAAAGAAAAAATTATACCGGTATAGAGAGGTTTTGGAACTAATATTAAATCGCCTTGACCCTTACCTTTACAGCGGAAAGTTTGATTATGTTGTTGGAATTCCGGATGACATCTGGCGTACGGAAAACATCGTATTGGAAATGGGTAAAGGATTTACTGATAATATGTATGAATTTATTGTCAGTTATCTCGCTGGATTAAGATATCACTATAACATGGATCACGGTCTTATTGGTTCGAAACTCCGTACATTATTGGTAGTTGATGAAGGCCGGCTCCTTTTTCGGAAGAGAGAGGTGGCGTTGTATGGCGAAAGTTTCATTCAGGAGTTGAGTACGAGGTTCAGGGAGCCGGGTTTAGGGTTGGTTTTAGCCAGCCACGAAACGGAAAGCTTCAGCCAAACAATTAAAGCAACAAGTTTCACAAAGATATGTTTTCCTCTCACGGATGGTGCAGACAAAGCTGCTGTCAAGGAATCTTTTGGTTTAGATGACGACCAGGCTGAATATCTGTTCAAATTGCCTCCATATGGTCAGGCGATAGTCCGTTATGGAGGTTTTAAGGACCCATTCCTGCTCGGTGTTCCTCATTTCAACCCGAGAAAATATGTAACTGACGAAGAAGTTGAGCGGAGAATGGCCGGTTTTTATTCTGACCTCGAAGCTCGTATGAAAAAGCAGCCCATTCAAAAACCGCTCGCAGTCAGGGAGACCGTACCTGCGAATGCAGCAGCTCTCCAGCATTTCTTGGGAAAAAACCCTTTTACAAAAGTCAGCGCGATGACAAATGCGCCAGGTTTTTCGAGTCCCGCTGAAGTGAATAAAGCTCTGTTATGGCTTGAGAAAAATGGCTTTGTCATTCGGGAATCATACCGAGTCTCACAGAGAGGCCGAAAATCAGTTTT
>Ga0255052_10002384_pt1 | contig 13611 bp, 13 predicted proteins | sample JV7_2_21_MG_FD_188632 | JGI IMG/M metagenome (GOLD analysis project Ga0255052, IMG submission 188632) | Seawater microbial communities from Jervis Inlet, British Columbia, Canada - JV7_2_21 | ecosystem: Environmental > Aquatic > Marine > Inlet | place: Canada: British Columbia | collected... | reverse complement strand
CCAACACGATGCCGCAGTGGCGTCTCGCGCAGCCGTTTCGTTTTCTTGCACACAACGGTGAGATCAACACAATTCAGGGCAACCGTAACTGGGCCCAGGCGCGTGCCAAGAATTTCATATCCGACAAGCTCGATGACATTTCCGATCTCGACCCGATCATCTCGCTGATCGGGTCGGACTCGTCGAGCCTGGATAACATGCTGGAAGTCATGCGCGCGGGCGGTATGGACGTGCTGCAAGGCATGCGCATCCTGATGCCGCCAGCATGGCAGGCGGTGGACGACTTCGACCCTGATGTGCGCGCGTTCTATGAGTTCTTCGATTGCCAGATGGAACCGTGGGATGGCCCTGCGGGCATCGTGCTCACGGACGGTCGCTACGCCGCGTGTTCTCTCGACAGGAACGGACTGCGACCCGCCCGCTATGTCATAACGAAAGACCGACACATTACGATCGCGTCTGAAATCGGCGTATACGACTACGACGAAAAGGATGTCGTTAGTAAGGGGCGCCTGGGCCCGGGCGAAATGCTAGCGGTGGATCTCGTCAACGGCGTATTGCTCGACAACGAAGATATTCACGACATTCTCAAAACGCGCGCTCCTTACAAGAAGTGGCTCAAACAGGGCGTGCGCTATCTCGACTCCGAGTTGATCGACACGCACATGGCTGCCGATCCGTTCGACGAGCAAACGCTTGCGACGTTTCAAAAGGTGTTCAACATGACGCGCGAGGAACTGAACGATGTGATCGCCGTTCTGGCGAATGCCGAACAGGAAGCGGTTGGTTCCATGGGCGACGACACGCCGATGGCCGTGTTGTCCAAAAAAATTCGTTCGCCATTCGACTATTTTCGCCAACAGTTTGCACAGGTAACCAATCCGCCGATCGATTCACTGCGCGAACGCATCGTCATGTCGTTGCAAACAAACATCGGTCGCGAATCGAGTTTGTTCGACATCGGGCCCGAGCACGCGGAGCAGGTCATCATGAACTCGCCTGTGCTGTCGCAGCGCAAGCTCAGGCAATTATTGAGTGACGATCTTTATGGAGATAGCCACGCATTCATCGAACTCAATGTTGATGACGCGCTCACGCTGACTGCTGCGCTCGATCAGATCTGCAACGAAGCAGAGAAAGCTGTGCGCAATGGCAAGCTCATTCTGATACTCACCGACCGTTACCTTGAAAAGGGCAAACTGCCGGTACACGCCTTACTCGCAACCGGCGCTGTCCATCACCACCTCGTCAGGATCGGTCTGCGTTGCGACGCGAACATCATCGTTGAAACAGGCGTTGCCAGGGACTCGCATCACTTCGCCTGCCTGATTGGTTACGGCGCGACCGCCGTCTATCCCTACCTGGTTTATCAGTCGCTGCACGACATTGCTCAACGCGGCAACATCGACCGACAGCGACAACTCGGGCGCAGTTACCGGCGCGGTATTCGCAAGGGCCTGTTCAAGGTCATGTCGAAAATGGGTATCTCGTCGATATCGAGCTACCGCGGCGCACAGTTATTTGAAATTGTGGGTATGCACGACGAGGTGGTCGAGCGCTGCTTCCGCGGTACGACATCAAGAATCCAGGGAGCAGGCTTTGCCGACTTCCTCGAAGACCAACGACAACTCGCTACAGAGGCATGGAAGCCGCGCATTCCGATTACGCAGGGCGGACTGCTCAAGTATGTGCACGGTGGTGAATACCATTGTTACAACCCCGATGTCGTAACGACGTTGCAGGCGGCGGTGCGCAGCGGCGACTTCGAACGCTACCAGGAGTACGCGAGGCTCGTAAACGAGCGCCCGATCGCAACACTTCGTGATCTCATGACGATGCAGCCGCTGGGTCCGGCTGTGCCTCTCGACGAGGTTGAGCCTGTCGAGGATGTCCTGTTGCGCTTCGATAGTGCGGGTATGTCATTGGGCGCGCTGTCGCCGGAAGCGCATGAGGCACTGGCCATCGCGATGAACCGCATCGGCGGCCGCTCAAACTCGGGAGAGGGCGGTGAGGACCCGGCACGGTACCGCACCGAGCGCGTTTCGAAGATCAAACAGGTGGCCTCCGGCCGCTTCGGTGTGACTGCCGAGTACCTGGTTAATGCGGAAGTCATTCAGATCAAGATTGCGCAGGGCGCGAAACCTGGTGAGGGCGGGCAGCTGCCCGGGCACAAGGTGAATGACATGATTGCGCGGCTGCGCTACGCGAAACCGGGCGTCGGCCTGATTTCGCCGCCACCGCATCACGACATCTATTCCATCGAAGATCTCGCACAATTGATTTTCGACCTGAAGCAAGTCAATCCTGATGCGCTCGTCTCGGTGAAGCTGGTCGCAGAACCGGGCGTTGGCACGATCGCCGCCGGCGTCGTCAAGGCGTACGCCGACCTGATCACGATCTCGGGTTACGATGGCGGAACGGGCGCGAGCCCCCTGAGCTCGGTCAAGTATGCTGGTAGCCCATGGGAACTTGGTCTCTCGGAGGCGCACCAGGTTCTCCGGAGTAACGACCTTCGCCACAAGGTGCGGCTGCAGACTGACGGTGGCCTGAAGACCGGCGTCGATGTCATCAAGGCCGCGATGCTCGGTGCGGAGAGCTTTGGTTTTGGCACGGCACCGATGGTCGCGCTTGGCTGCAAATACCTGCGAATCTGTCATCTGAACAACTGCGCGACCGGCGTTGCGACACAAAACGCCGTCCTGCGCAGCGAGTACTTCACCGGTTTGCCCGAGATGGTGATCAACTTCTTCCGCTTTGTCGCCGAGGAAACCCGGATGCTCATGGCCGAGCTCGGTGTGCGCAGCCTCGACGAATTGATTGGTCGCGTTGATCTTCTCGAGCTGCAGGACGGTGCGACTGAGCGGCAGTCACGCCTCGACCTGTCGCCGATTGTCTCCGACGCAGGACTCGCGAAGGATGCACCGCAATACTGCACGGACCTGCGCAACGAACCGTTCGACAAAGGCGAGCTGGCGGAGGATATGCTGGCGACGGTCCTGCCAGCAATTGAAGGCCGGGATGGGGGTAAGTTCGGATTCGAGGTTCGCAACTTCAATCGCTCAATCGGGGCACGTATTGCCGGCGAAATCGCCAGGCAACATGGCAACGAGGGAATGCGTGATGCGCCGCTCGACATCTCCCTGCGCGGTACGGCGGGGCAGAGTTTTGGCGTGTGGAATGTGGCGGGCCTGAACATGACATTGATTGGTGACGCCAACGACTATGTCGGCAAGGGCATGGCAGGAGGACGACTCGTTATCCGGCCACCCGAAGACGCGGGATACGTCGCCAGGGAAACGGCGATCATTGGTAACACCTGCCTGTACGGTGCAACCGGCGGATTGCTGTACGCTGCGGGCACGGCAGGCGAGCGATTTGGCGTTCGAAATTCCGGTGCGACGGCAGTCATCGAAGGCACGGGCGATCACTGCTGTGAATACATGACCGATGGCGTTGTGACGGTGCTCGGTCCGACCGGCGTCAATTTCGGCGCGGGCATGACGGGTGGTTTCGCCTATGTGCTCGACATAGATCGCCGCTTCGTCGATCGTTACAACCACGAATTGATCGACATTCATCGCATTACACCGGAGAGCATGGAGGCGCACCTGCACCATCTGCGTTCCATGATCATGCAGCACGTCGAGGCAACCGGCAGCGCCTGGGGTGAGCAGATTCTCGATGACTATCGAACGTTCCTGCCGAAGTTCTGGGTCGCGAAACCCAAGGCGGCTGAGCTCGGGTCGCTGCTCCAGTCTTTGCGGCAGGCGGCGTAACGCGATGGCCAAGCACCCACTGCAATTCCTCGAAATTCCACGCCGTGATCCGGACAAGGAGGCGCCAGAAACTCGCGTCAAACATTTTGGCGAAATCTACGGTCATTACGATGGTGCCAGCGCGGCGGCACAAGCGGGCCGCTGCCTGTCCTGTGGCAATCCCTACTGTGAATGGAAGTGTCCGGTTCATAACTACATCCCGAACTGGCTGGACTTGATTGAGCAGGGCAAGTTGTTCGAGGCAGCGGACCTGTCACATCAGACGAATTCCCTGCCGGAAATTTGCGGCCGTATTTGTCCACAGGACCGACTGTGTGAGGGCGAGTGCACGCTGAACAACGGCATTGAAGCGGTGTCGATCGGCAATATCGAGAAGTACATAACCGATGAAGCGCTGGCACTAGGCTGGCGTCCGGACATGTCACACATCACGGATTCCGGCAAGTCGGTGGCTGTCGTCGGCGCGGGACCAGCCGGGCTCGCTGCGGCCGATGTGCTGGCCAGGCAAGGCATTCGGCCGGTGGTTTACGACGCTTATCCGGACATCGGTGGATTGCTGACCTACGGAATTCCACCGTTTAAGCTCGACAAGAAGGTCGTCGCGAAGCGCCGCGAAATTCTCGAAGGAATGGGCGTGCAGTTCGTACTGAACACGCGAATAGGCGACGACAAACCTTTCGCAGAGTTGCTCAATGAGTACGACGCCGTGTTCCTCGGTATGGGCACCTACAAGTACGTGCGCGGCGGTTTTCCCGGTGAAGACATGCCCGGCGTTTACGAGGCACTGCCATACCTGATTGCCAATGTATATCGCGAGCTTGGCTATGAAGAGCAGCCGATTCGCTATATCGATATGGCGGGCAAAAACGTCATCGTGCTCGGTGGTGGTGACACAGGCATGGATTGCGTTCGCACCGCAATTCGGCAGGGAGCGACGAGCGTGCGTTGCGTTTATCGGCGCGACGAGGAGAACATGCCCGGGTCACGGCGCGAGGTCCAGAACAGCAAGGAAGAGGGCGTCGAATTCCTGTTCAATCGGCAACCGCTCGAGATTGTTGGTGAGAAGAATGTATCGGGCGTCAAAGTTGTGGCCACCGAGCTTGGTGAGCCCGACAGCTCCGGTCGCAGGCGGCCCGAGCCCGTCGTTGGAACTGAAGAGGTTCTCGAGGCCGATACCGTCATCGTTGCATTCGGATTTCAGCCGAATCCGCCGGCGTGGTTCGAGGACCATGCGATAGAATCACTGCCGAGCGGGCGCATCCGTGTTGCGACGCATGGCGAACATCCGTTTCAGACAACGAACCCGAAGGTGTTTGCGGGTGGCGACATGGTGCGCGGCTCAGACCTCGTCGTCACCGCCGTCTTCGAAGGTCGCGAGGCCGCACAGAGTATTGCCGACTATCTGAATGTGTAGGAGCGGCTTTAGCCGCGACAGTCATTGGGAGCGCGGTCGCGTCATCTCAAGAAAGACGCGCGAGGCAATTTTCAAGCACTTACGCTGCGTTCTTGAAGTATTTTTCACGAAACCCCTCCGCGGAGGGATTTTGTACCAACTTGGAAAAGATGTTTCCGTGGAAACGTCGAGTGACTGCTTTCACCGAAAGCGGCCGCTCAAATGGGCGGAATCCGAGAGTCGTGAAAGGCTGCTTTCGGCCAGAAGCAGACACTGGGTCAATCGCAAGAACTGACTATATGAGTAAGGTCATCCGCACGGATTTATCTGAACATCCTGTACGCCCGCCCTTTTTACGGCTTCCATAACATCAACGAATACTTGGTTTTCGATGTGTTCATGAACACTGAGTACAATACTTTCGTACCCCTTGAAAGGCCGCTCGGTTTTGACGAGATCCGGCAATTCGACAATTTCGACGTCTGATTCGTTTTCGTCGAGGATTTCTAGTTGAACGCAAAGATAAGGGGCATCGACGCGAGATTCCCCGTTCACGTCGATAAGAGTCATTACAACGTTGGGGGCAATTCGTACTGACTGGGGTTCCGGTGCTTCACCTTCTTGGATGCAGCCACAAACCAATGCAGCGACGAATAAACAATAAATATGTTGCTTCATAGATCAGCGCCTACCTACGGTTTTCTCTGCACAGCACTCGATAGCCGCTCAAGGTCAAAAGAGAGACGTCTGCTTTGGGTCATTTCCAGACGCTCAGTATACAACCTGGTGAACGGTTGCTTTCAGCCAGAAGCAGACTCTACAGACCCGAGAGAAACTCTTTGCGTGAGTCTCTAATCTACGGGTCTAAATTCTAATTGGATGTCGCGACTAAATATGCTCGGATCTTCGGGCGATGGCAGCGGCGACGCGCTGTGGACGGCCGCCTCAATCGAACGTCGCACCGCTCCATCGCCATTACACCGACCAATGCTAACAGACACGACCTCGCCACCCGGCAACTGCCGGATATTGACGATGCACTCGATGCCTGCCGTCGCAGTGGGCGGTTGCACCCATCGGTTCATGATTCTCTGCCGAATCGCATACGCATAGGCGGCCTTGGCGTCTGCCTGCATCGCCACCAGGCGATTACTCTCTGCATCAGCACCGATCGCGGCCTGGTTCACTGAAGCGGCTGCTTCCTCTTCGTAATCTGTGTAGCACCCAGCAAAAAAGGTATTCTCAAATTCGCTGATCAAGTCGCGCTGATTTCCCCCAGTGGAAAACGTAGGAACCTCATAAGCAGCCATCACCATTTGCGTGATAAACGGTTTTAATTCCTGAAAGACGGGGTCGAATAATGCCTCCACTTCCGCCTGTTCCACGTCGTCCAGGTCGTCCAGGTCTTCGCTTGACTCAGGGGCAATTAACTCAATCATGTCCTTGGGGAAATCATTAAGTCGATCCAAGGCGTACGGGAGCGTTTCCGACATAGGCTTGTCTTGCTGCCTCGCAGTCATAACGTCTTTAGCCAATATCGACACCCACTTGCAGTATTCGATGCCAAAATCTTCCATCTCGAAGTATGCATCTTCGTCCTGAGCATATGCTGTCGTTGTCAGCAAGAGTGACAATAGGATTGCCGCTGTCCAGGTCTTCGGCATGATCCCTCCAAGACCGCCCGCTATGGGTAATTACGAGACGCTCAGTATACATTCGTTGAGCGGCTGCTTTCGGGGGTATACCGGCCACTCGTCGATCCGTTTTCCGAGCTGGCGGTTCTGAGCGTCTGCTTTCATCGAAAGCGGTCGCTCACCGGCTGCCTTGCGACCGTCTGCTTACGGCGGTGATTTCAGATGATCATCGCAACACTTTATCTTAGAAGCAAAAGATGAGGTGTATTTATGAGTAGAGACATTGGCTACGGTTTTACAAACGCACAACGACAAGAACTTTGGGATCGCTATCACCGCGGGGAGTCACTGAACGCGATAGCAAGAGCTTTGGGTAAGACGTCGTCATCGATTTATAGCCACTTGAGACCTACCGGTGGTATGCGCCCGGCACCGAGGAAGCGATCGCGGTTGGCGTTGACCTTGGTTGAACGCGAAGAGATCTCCCGAGGCATCGTCGCAGCGCAGTCGATCCGTGAGATAGCCAGGGCACTGGGTCGTGCACCCTCGACAGTGAGCCGGGAAGTTCGCCGCAATGGCGGTTGTGCTCGTTACCGTGCTGTGGAAGCGGACAAGAGCGCCTGGGATCGCGGCAGACGACCGAAGCGGTGTAAGCTGGCATTAAATCGGCGCCTGGCGCGATTAGTTGCCGCCAAGCTGCAGATGAACTGGTCACCAGAGCAGATCGCCGGCTGGCTGAAGGCCGAGTACCCGAGAGATGAGCGATACCACGTGTCCCACGAGACCATCTATCAAAGTCTGTTCATTCAAGCCCGCGGTGCGCTTAAGAAAGAGCTGACGATGCATCTACGCTCACAGCGAACCATTCGGCGCTCAAAGCATGCCAAGAGCAAGGGTGTAGGACAGGGTGAGATCAAGGATATTGTCTCGATCCGGGAGCGGCCGGCAAGCATTGAAGATCGCGCGGTGCCGGGTCACTGGGAGGGGGACCTGATTGCAGGTTCGAAGAATACACATATTGCGACCCTGGTCGAACGCAAGACCCGTTATGTGATGCTAGCCAAGGTCAACAGTCGAAATACGGAAACAGTCATCAAAGCGTTGATCAAGCAGTCGAAAAAGTTACCGAAGGAGCTCTATAAATCGTTGACCTGGGATCGTGGCAAGGAGCTTGCCGATCACAAGGACTTTAGTCTTGCGACTGACATCAAAGTGTACTTCTGCGATCCACGAAGCCCCTGGCAACGAGGCTCGAACGAAAACACCAACGGCTTACTGAGACAGTACTTTCCCAAACGAACGGACTTGTCGGTACACTCACAGGCACACTTGAACAAAGTGGCACGTCAACTAAATGAACGACCTCGGAAGACGTTGGGTTTTCGCACACCGGCTCAGAAGTTTAACGAATGTGTTGCGTCCACCGTCTGAAATCACCGCCAAAAGCGGACGGTCGGTCGCAGCCGAGAGAGCGTAAATACAAGGCCCGTCACTCTTCGTACTCATCATGTCTGTAGCCGTTTATGATCGGCATAATCTTCAGCACCAATCTGGGCATCAAATAAGTGGCAACAGCAGGGAGCACCGTCATCCACAGGTATCCTATGACCAGAAACCCATTGTTATCTTTTCCGATTTCTTGCGGAAGGATCATCAATACAAAAATCGCGGACCAGAAAACGAATGCCGAGATGATAATCGCGGTACGGTGGCGTCGCAGAAACTCACTGGCCAAGTATGAGCGGCGATAGACCTGCTTATTAAACTCAGAGATACGCATGGACAAATTCGGTCAACGTCTCCCTTGGGTCACTACCAGACGCTCAGTATAACTCCTGGTGAGCGGCCGCCTACGGCCAGAAGCAGTCATTCAGAAGACTTCTCGATCTCCCAAGGCTCTCCAACCGCCGCCCGAATCGCCCGGTAGCCCGGAGGCATAGCACCAATCTCCAATAGTGTTCGATCATGTTCGACGATCTCGCGCATGGAGACGATCATCGCGTCATCTAAAGAGACGTTTTCGCCCATTAAAAACTGCCAGCCATGATCATCTTCATCATGCACGACAATTAAGATTGGGGCGCCTTCGTCGATGATTTGACGGAGCGTAAAGCACGCGACGTTCTCTGCCTGATCAAATGTCCATTTAGTAATCTCTACGTCCTCCTCAGTTGGGGAATCCGCAGCTGAGATCGACAAAAAACCGGCAACCAATGTCACTCCGACTGCCGCCGCAATAGCTCGAATTTGCTGTTTGAGTTTCACTCGCATCTGTTTTCGCGACCGGCTGCTTTGGGTCATTACCAGACGCTCAGTATAACTCCTGGTGACTGTCTGCTTACGGCCAAAAGCGGACGTCGAGTCCGGCGTCGATATTCCAGTTCGATCGCAGCCTGTATTCTCATTGGCCATTGTCAACGTCTTCGAATAGGGCAGCTCCAACGTGTTCCCAAAAGTCCGTATCAAATCCGTAATGCAGCTCGTCCCAACGAGTTTTGGAGATTGCCTCGGCTTCGTTTGAAAAGACGTGCGTGAAGTATCGATCCCAAGTCAGCCACTGAACCTCTGAAAGCAATTCGCGTTGGAATCGACTGTGCGCCAACGCCCATATATCAAGCATGTTTAGCTCGTACTTCTCCCACCTAATGACCTCGACTTCGGATAGTTCGGTGTCGCCTTGTCGCCGCTTAACCAAAAGCTCGGCAAGAGTCGGGTCAGTCATGAAGTGATTTGCAAGGTCGGTGTGTCGCTCAAACAGAATATTCTCACTGGAAGCCTGCGTAGCGTCAGTATTACGATTTATGCTGTAACCAACAAAGAGCAGCGAAATTACTACCGCTATCGTACCGACGATCTCGCCTGTGGCCGCCCACTCTGTAAGCGTGAGATTCTTCATGATTTCCCCTTGCCATAAAGATACGACGTCAATTTCAGCATTTCCGACGACGCTGATCTAATTGTTCGGCCGGCGGCCGCTTTGGGTCATTTCCAGACGCTCAGTATACAACTCGGTGAGCGACTGCTTTCGGCCATAAGCGGACGTAGAAAAACCCCGGCGCGAGGCCGGGGTTTGTGGTCAATCGAACCTGTCGCTTTTATTTCTCTATGACGTCCTAATTTGGTCTCGCAATGAAGCCTATCGAGGTATCACCAAAGCTGGTGCCGCCGCTAATGTCGCCGGCGTTGTTAATACCTGCCGCAATAGTTTCGTTGGTGCCCGGAACGTCCAGTATGTCGCTCGGGCCGAGGGTGAGCGATTGGCATTGCGTCCCGTCAAGCTCGGCTTTGTAACCCTTGAAGTTTCCGTCAGTGAGGTCAATGAAGAACCCGACAATCGAGCCTTGATCATTGATACCACGACCACTAGAGTGCGAACCATTAACTTCAAAATAGGTCACGGTTCCGTCTGTCGCGCGCAGCCACCCGTATCTGAGAAACGGGTTCCCTAGGCCCGGGCAGGGATCAGTCTCAGGAATGAAATTAGAACTGCCGACCACCTCACCCTTCGAGTTGATTCCTTGCGCGATGGTGAACCAACTCGTCGGATTAAGGTCCGTGAAAGTGTTGCTCTTGGGATCGTAGATGAACCCAATAGTATTGACGCTCGCATCACCGCGAAAACCGGTCACCAGGCCTTTATTGTTGACACCTCTGAACTGTGTAAAGCCTACCCCCAGTGGGTGATCGACAATCGTATAGTTACCTTGCTTGTCGCGAATAAATCCACTTGTCATCGTTTCGGTCAGGTCTAACACTGAGCCCACCATGACACCAGCATCGTTGCTGGCCAGGACGCCGGTGTCGGAGTGGCCAGCTGATGGCGCCACGTCCGTAACCGTGCCCTTCTTCGACGCGTAGACGAAAGGAACTCCTCCGACCTCATCGGTCACGTTGCCGACGACATCGCCACGGTCATTGATTCCAAAGACCTGGATACCGTCCGCGTCCGGGTGATCGAACACCTCGTATTTATACTGTGCCTGCGCCACCAGCGGCCCGGCAATAAGTCCCACGGCTAGCGCCGCTAATAATTGATTTTTCTTCTTCACGTGTATTTCCTCCCGTGGACGGTGACAGCCGCCCTAGATAGTGCAAATTAAGCAATTTCGCAGCCCGGCGGTCTTAGGGTCCTTCGGGGAGTCAGTGATGGCTTCTCGGAGGAAGCGAGGACCCGTAGCTTTGCGTCCCTAGTTTTGACTAGGTTTGCCTTTGTCGAATGTAACTAAACTATATGCGCCGACGGAAGAATCGCGTCAATTCGGGGATGTACTTAAATTGGAGTATGTCTAAGAAGCATTACGTGGACGTCTGCTTTGGGTCAATTCCAGACGCTCAGTATACAACCAGGTGAGCGGCTGGTATCGGCCAATAGCGGCCTGTCACTGTTGGTGTTTGATCGACGTTGCTAGGTCGTAAGCGTCGGTTATCAATGCACGAAGTTGTTCGGTGGCGTCAATGTCGGAACAGACGACATCATTCAGCGACCCCATGCCTCCCAACGCACCCAAAAAGCTCTCAACTCCGTGGAAGTCGCCATTCCGAATCTCATCGTTGGACCGACGAACCCATGCAGCCCAATATTGCTCATCTTGTGTAATAAGCAGTTTTTCGAGTTTAGATAGTCTCGAAGATAGTTTCTGAGTTTTGGGTCCCACGTATTTCCGGGTCAATTTGGCGGGTTTTCGAGCGTCTGCAAAGGGTCAATACGAGCCGCTGAGTGTATCACCAGGCCAGCGGCTGCTTACGACCAGAAGCAGTCGGTCAACTACCGTTCTTACTTCCACACAACTCGAATCGCCAGAGCGACAAGTGACAATGGAAAAAACAATACCATTCCGACGATCCAATAACATTTTCGTCGTTCGGGTATCGTGTCAGTTTGAGCCGCAACAAAAATCGAGCCTAAGATTGCGAGTACAACCGGCGCGATTAGCCAATTGAACCGGAATGTTGCCGTGGGTATGCCGTAGCCCTCGAGAAGCGCGGGAGAAATGTATCCCAGCCAAGCGGTTCCGGCGAGACTGAAAATCAAGAGAAAGACTGCCGCACCAATGCACTTGGTGTGCCTGTTTTTCATATGAATAGAATCGCTGTCGTCCATTTAAACAATCAGATTCCGCCGAAGCCCCAATGGCTGCTTTGGGTCAGTAGCAGCCTGTCAGCAGTTTATCACCTGGGCGGCTGGTTACGGCCAGGAGCGGCCACTGCCGCTCTAGGTATGAGCCGGCTCAGCGGCCATATCTTTAGCGACTGAATACGCCCACAAACCAATAATCGTTCCGATGACTAATTTCATCGAGGCAATGATGAGAATCGGTATTGAGAGTATCCAGTATCCAAAATCACCCAGAAGCTCAACAATCAACGTCTTTATCCAAACGAACATGGGAATATATTGTGTAATAAACACATTCACATTTAGATCGGAAAACGAGTGGGCGCCGGAGAAGATGATCCAGCTCGCCGATACTATGATCAGCACCTGGATAACGCTACCGAGACTGGTGATCCAGAATATAGCCAGAAGGAATGTTCGCATTGCCTCACCCTGCAAGTAACGACTAAGTGCACGGCCGCCAATGGCTGCTTTGGGTCATTACCAGACACTGAGTATAACTCTTGGCGAGCGGCTGCTTACGGCCAGAAGCGGCCGCTCGGAAGCGTGCGGTTTGCACCTTCAGAAATCGACTCCGAGCTCCTGACCAACGAGATCTTCGCAAGCATCAATATACTGTTTGAGTTCGACATGCGCTGCTTCAAGGTTTGGATCGACCCGAAGAGCATCTTCAATCAATGTCTCTTGCGTGGAGGCGGGTTCGCCGTTTGCGTATGAATCAACCAGCTTCGAGAAAAGATCGTCGCCGAGATAACGAATAGAATCCAATCGGCAGGTGGCGGACCGAGCCGCCGCCAATTCAATCAGATCCGACTCTTCGGAGTCCGACAGGTCGCGTGAATCAAGAGAGGGCTTGAGCCGATCAAGCACGTGTCCGTAAAGCACGGATGCCAGGTGTTGAAGTGCTCGATCATACTTCTCAGTCTCGTTGGCAATGCCGGCGGAATGAGCGAGTGATAGGACGAAAGCGAAAACCACTAGGTGCCCCGCGCGGGGGCGCTGCCTAACCTCGTTTTCTGTGCGCAAATGATACAAAACACTCTTTGCAGGCATAAAACCTCGACTGTCCGCTTTGGGTCAATACCAGCCACTGAGTATACAACCTGGCGAGTGGCTGCTTACGGCCAAAAGCAGCCGGTGAAGAGAGCATTATGAGTCGTTCCAAACTGGATCGTTCAATCCGTCGTACTCGGCACAGTTCTGTCCCTCATACGCCAAGTTTGAACTACGAAACTTGATCGATTCGCATTTCTTGAACCAAATTTGCGGGTCGGTTCCGTCGACAATGATGTCATAAACTATGAGCCAGTTATCTCCGGCCGATGATCGCACCAGTACCTCGTAAGCGTACGAGTCCGTCGGGATGCGCACGGTCCCGAACTTGAACGGAGTTCCCTCGTTGTATGCCTGTCGCGCACACTTGATGCCCTCCGATCCTGCTTTGGCTCGGCCCTCGTCGAGAATCAAATTAAAGAAGCCACAATTTTGGGCACCAGCTCCCGCGACGGTATCGATACTGTTAACGAAACCGTCATAGCCTACGTCTCCCCAGTCAGCAAACTCATAAGACTCCGGATTAGTTACACATCCACTAAAGAGAATTACGAGGGAGCAGACTAGGATTCTCATGGTGATTGTCCGATCTTCGATGGCTAATGCGACAGGCTGCTTTGGGTCATTACCAGCCGCTCA
>Ga0255052_10002383_pt1 | contig 13612 bp, 11 predicted proteins | sample JV7_2_21_MG_FD_188632 | JGI IMG/M metagenome (GOLD analysis project Ga0255052, IMG submission 188632) | Seawater microbial communities from Jervis Inlet, British Columbia, Canada - JV7_2_21 | ecosystem: Environmental > Aquatic > Marine > Inlet | place: Canada: British Columbia | collected... | reverse complement strand
TCTCAAATTCCTCCGCAACCCGAATTATCACCGACTCATCAGCAAAAAAATCATCGCTGTTGAGAAACCCGACAATATCGCCCGACGCGAGCCCAATTCCTTTGTTCATAGCATCATAGATGCCGTCGTCCGGCTCTGATACCAACACATCGATTTGCTTGTTGTACCGACGGATAACCTCAAGCGTGCGATCAGTGGACGATCCATCAATCACTATCAATTCAATGTCCTCATAGCCCTGTGACAAAACGGATTGAATTGAGTCGCAAATAGACGCTTCACCATTGAATACAACAGTAATGATCGAAACCCGCATATTGATCTAGCCCTTAGATTTGAACTCTTGAAGAGCTACCGCCAAGTTAACCGCCGTAAGTGCACCTCAGCGAATTGCCCCTGCAGAATTGACATGCCACAGCACACCATCGGAGCCCCACACGTCCATCCGGATAACTATCTTGAACCTTCGCACCGCTCCGATTGGTTGGAATCTACGGAATCCTCGCGACAGAGAACATTGGGCGTTTTAGTCAGGCGTTTCGAATTCTCTCGACGCACCAAATCCCTCTAGATTCCCCACCAATACTAATTATCGGCTGGTCTCATACGACAGACAGTTAACATGTTTGCCTGAGAATGAAAAAACTTCGTCACCTACCTAACTTCCAGTCGTCGTCGGACATCTTCTGAGACAATTTTTGCTGCCATCGCCTCCCAGGACAATTCAGCTGAACGAACCAAGAATTGCTCTCGCAATTCCAAAGCCATATCACCAGCAGACTGAAAATGCCGAAGAGCTGTTGCAAATTCCGCACGAGTTCTCACAAATCTATACGGCAAATCCGAGAAGCCAATGCTCGCTAATTCTTCTCTTAAGTCTGTGAAACTGATCACTGACTTTCCATGTCGCGCCATTTCAATGAGCTTCAACTTAAACCCACTCAAAAAAGCATCATAGATGATAGATATGTAGCTACTCTCGTGCTCCCCGCTAACCAATTCTCCCGAACATGGTAGACCGCGCCGAACATTCAAGAAATAGCTAATCTTTTTCGGTAACCAGTCCGCTGTCCCCGGCAACTCAACTACATCGCTGCACCTCACTCCCATGCTCGGATTACTGCTCGCGTTATATCCAGGTGGACAGAAAAAGAATTTATTCCGATATTCTGGGAACATAAGTCCCGCCAATCGCATTTCTCGTGACGAAAGAAACATAATCCTCTCGCTCGAAGAAAAAACCTTCAAATAAATTTCGTAACTACCGGTCCGGTAGAACAAATCAATGGCGCCCAATCCATGGAAACTGAACTCACAGAAAAAATTATGCACGATAAAACAGTGAACCAAGATTCGATCAACCAACTCATAAAGCGCCTCATGGGAAACAATATTTAGCCCTAAAAGTTGAGCCAAATCTTTATGGCAGACGTTCTTCCTCCAAACTGGAAGACCGAGTCGCCGTTTCACGACTACTCCTTCCGTATTTACACAATTACCGTTCGATAAAGCAGAAATCAATTTTGTGTCAAAAATATGTCCACCGGAATAGGCTCCACCCCACTCGCAGTTAAAATAGTTAATTATTGCCATAAAACGCATTCTTAAAGTTCATTAGGCTGCGCTCTTCAACGTACTCTTCCGCCTTGTCCGAAGAATAATTTGGCACGAGTCCTTCGTCCCATCCCTCATTGATCGCCAACGCGATACTCGAGGCAGATGTGCTTTGCGGCAGCCCGGTAAATTCCAACCTATTGGACAGCTGACCTAAATAGCCTGATGGTACAAATAAGACGCGCTTGCGAAGACCAATTGACAGATTGACAATACCAGACGATCCCACATGTCGTCGATAAACGGCGATGACGCAGTCCGACTTCGCGAGTTCGGTCAATAGCTGCTCGTCGCTAACGTATTTCTTCATTAAGCTAAGCAGATATCCCCTGTGTTTTCGCATGAGAGATTTCATCTCGTTGAAATAGCCGTTCTCCCACTCGCCAATAACCCGGAGTTGGAAATCTCTGGTGGGATAGCGTGCCTTAATTGCATCAAGCGCATTTATGAGTTCCCCAACACATTTTCTATGTTCGATGTAACCGCAAACTAGAAATGTAAATGTCGTCTTGCCTATCGTCGACCTCTTGTCGATATATCTCTGTAACTTTGACATCTCTCCTGGCACGTCGATCCAATCGGGTATCCAGACGAAACCTCCTCGATAAGTTTCATTATTCTCCAGAAGTAGTATTCGTACTCCGAATAGTTTCAAGAACGATAACCCCATCATCTTAGTGTATTTCTTAAATGATCTCGACTGAAAATGAGTGTAGTAGATTATCATGCTCGTCAATCTTCCCTGCCCTAAGAAACACAAAATGATCGCGATTGGAATTTGAAAATCGCCTCCCGCCAGAATGAATCTACATCGCCCTCTTTCGCGCCATGGAAATTTCCTTAGAAATTGACGAGCAGTTTTGGACTCTAGTAACTCGTCTTGACTTGATCGCGACAACAACTCGACCAATTTTCGATAGTGACCATTCCGCTTCGGGCAAACAAAAATAGACTTCATATATAAATAGGCCTATATAAAAAGCGACTGCTGTTGCGCCGTCGTCGGCGTTGAAACACACATGACGGGCTCCCTCCTATATCTGCACCACCAGCATATAGCTACCATAGGAAAGACCTATATGGCAGGAGCGGACCAACATCAAATTGCGACTTCAGGTACAGAGTGATCCCGAAAATCATCAATCCCGAAATAGTTATCGCAGGAAAGGTGACGTCAGTTGCCCTTACAAGAACCTTCCATCTCACGAATAAAAGCGGAATCAATCCATATACAAGTCCTCTAGTATAGACACCATCAAACAACGCTAGGCTGCCCACCACAACTAAGATCGCAAAACTTGACCGAAATTCCAGCATATTGAGACTCGAAAAACCTCTACCCAACAGCAACAGAAAAAGAGCGAAGGCGGCTAGCTTTTCTCCGAATTCGAATTCACCAGAGTAAAACAGAAGATAGTTGAAGTAAGCTTGAATTTCGACCCACGCGTTAGACACGTACGCATACAGGAGGTATAGAGCGAAACTAACAAATACACCAAGAATGACCGACCTTAAATTCAATTTGGCAAAGTTGCGTTGTAATGCGAGAAGCGCGACAAATCCAAGAAAAACAATAGCTGAATAATGTACCAGGACAGCGCACAAAGATAGTAACCACGGCGCATAGGTTCGCTTGTGTATTAACGTGTAAGCGTACATACAGATTGCGACCGCGGTCGACTGCCTCATCGTCGAAAATGCGTCCAGATAGAACAGCGGCAAAGTCAAGAACAAGAACAGACCATACTTCGATACAGATCGTCGGGTGAACGTTAACAACACAAAAATCCAGGTTGCCACGGCCCAACTCATCACATAGATACTACCTGTTCCATAAGACTTTATTAAACGAAAAAGTCCCGCGCTAATTGGCTCTCTAGGTTCTACGCCTAATTCAAAAAGCGCGATGTAAGAATGATAATCGTAGCCAACATCTACACGAACTAATAGCACAAGAAATGCGAGAAGCGACGCCATGCAATTTATCCACATAGCAGTACTGCTTTTGTTGCCCGCAAGGCCACATGCGAACGCTGACAGCAAGACGGGAATCAAATAGACTGCTATGGAAATCATATGGTCCAACTAGGAAAACTTTTGGGAGTCTCCATGCTTGGTCGGCAACCCACTCCTCTTCTCGAAAGATCGCATGAAAGACGTTCAACGCATGCGAACATGCACAATTGTTTATTGACCGTCAAGGTAATAAGGCCTCACGCCAACATCTCTTAACAATCCCGACCAAAACATCAGAAATAGGTCCTTTCCACTCCTGTGGTGTAGAACAGTTGCGACCGAATTACTGGAGTCAATACGATTGTCACAAAACTTGTACTAACCACTATCAATCACATTGAACAGATAGTGGCCCGAAATCTCTTGCGGATACTCCACGCAAACATTGGATCTAAAATACTAACCAGCACTATCGACCCCTGTTTCGCTGGCAATAGACATTTAGATGGATTCTCTTAAAGTTTGTGATGATCAGAAATTACTACAGTACGTTCAATCGCAGTCGCCACCACGAAACCGATAACCACACGTAGTACCGGCCTGCATTATCCGGGGGCTATCCGCATCAGCGTTGCCGGTCATAATGCGGTTCAATTATTAGGGTATTTGGCATTCTGCGGCTATTCTTTCCACTATTTATTTAGTTTCGGACCTCAACGCTCTTCCCATATCCTGAGAGCACTTGGCTCATCAACTGACGTCGCATGGGATTTATCCACACAACGGAAAGCAACGTGCCAGTTACGAGCAAGAGGGAAATTGAGAATAGCCAACTAACACCCAGCTGATCCCGCAAGTTGCTGTAAACCTGCCATGTAAGTGTCGGGACCACCAGACTAGCCAAACACAACAACCAATGCTTCTTCGGAATTAGCTCATGATATTGGATCCCATTTCTCGCATGATAATTAAAGACGACTAACGAACTTCCTAGCGCAAGTGCAATTACAAAACCCAAAACAACTCCTCTACCTCCGAACAAGAACCCGAAAACCACGCCAAGCACCGCGTTCAAAACACCAATAGTAATATGGGCGATGGTGTTCCAATTGAGATCACCAGTTCCCATGTTGGAAAAATAGGAAGGCGCATTCAGTGTGTTTAGGAACCACCCAACAGCCAATACATAAGAGAAATTGACAAATAATGGTTGGTAGCTGCCTATCCATAATTCAGACACGATAGGTATCATTGCCGCTATTGCAGAAAATATAGGTAACGCGACAAATATCAGCAGATCATAAGATTTCCTATAAATGCTCGAAATTTGATTTGGCGTTTCTTCATGCAATCTCGAAAAAATGGGAACCATCACCTGATTAGCCGACACAACTAAACCACGAACTTGTGTCACCATGCGATTCGCCATCTCGAAAAAGGCAACCGAATCCAATCCTCCAAATTTGCTCAGAAGCATTTTCGTGGTTGGGTCAAATAACATTTGGGCGACGGATGCCGCCTGGACATTCAAACCGTACCTGAGTATTTCAATGAAAATCTGGCGGTTCCATCGAAAAGGGAAAAGCGGAAGTGACGGAAGTTCTCGCCGAAGCGACCACCAACTAAAAATGAGAACAAACGTCGACTGAATAACTTGAGAATATCCAAGCCCCAGCAATCCGTAGGCCGGGACAAGCAATAATACGAGCGCTAAGTGGATAGCTACTCCGCCGGTCATTATATAGCTCCGCACATCGGTTCGGAGCACTCCGTCCAACCCTGACGTAAAAATCCCGCCAATAGTTAAAAGCCACAGAGACATAAGTGCGAATGGAAGAAGACTCATGGCCTGTGTATGGCTCTCCACTGGAATGAAGAACCGAAGGACGCTTCCGACTACCGGATAAAGGAGAAATAGAATCACAGCTAGGAAAATCGCAGTCGATACCGTGGCAGTCTGAACCACGTTTGCTGCTTTAACTGCCTCTTGCCGCGCAACATATTTTGCGACAAATCTAATAACTCCGCCGGACAAGCCTAGTTCGCTTAACCGAACAGCTGAACTGGTGGCCAATACGATTGACCAAACTCCCAACTGACTAGGACCGATTTCCCTCAACAAGAAGTAGTAGAGCGCGAATAGCATTCCACCCGACAGAACAACCTGGGCAGATGCCATCCCAGCATTTCTGAATATTTGTTCAATTTTCATTCTACGCTTGTAAGCATTTTTTCCCTGAAAATATCTAACCAGTCTTTGCTGTTTTTAGGAATTGCTACCGCCACCCCGGTAAACGGATGTAGTAGCTTTAGGCAGGGTTCCGAGGCATCTCTCACTTCGTACCCTAAACTTCGTACGTAAGCTTCCAGCATTTCTGATGAATGTCCAAATTTCTGAAGAAGAACATCTTCGCATTCAAATATCAGTAAGGGGGAAAACTCTTCAAGCACACTTTTCGCACCTTTGAGGACTAATAATTCTGCGCCCTCAGTATCAATAAAAATGAGGCTCGGATCGAAATTGCTATTTCCTACAGCCTGTCCCAACGGCATAACATCCACTAGCACTTTTTGCTGAATTAGGCCTTCGACGGCTTGGTGGACGATTTTCCTAAGAGAAGAATATTCAGACTTGCCCGGCACAAAGGCCAGTTCCATTGTTCCAGCCACATCGCCGATTCCAACCTGAATAGTATCGACTCGACTACTCTGCTGGTTGGCTTCAATATTCCATTGAAGAAGCGATAAAGCCTCCGGGTTAGGCTCTATGGCAATCACCTTACGAGCATTCGAGTATTGACTGGCAAAAAAGATAGTGTAAAAGCCAATATTCGCTCCAATATTTACAACATCACCACACACATTGGAAAAGTGCTTTAGTAGTTCTGTTATCTCCGGCTCAAATGAACCAGTGGATATCACCCGTTTCGCTAAATCGGATGTTGCATCAACCTTGAATCGGCCTGGAAAATTGATTGGTGCAACTATCAGGTGCCCACCGACAACGGTATGATTGTAGTGTTGCATCAATCGGAGAGAACGCTTCCTCAGAACGCCTCCCCGAATCCATAGTGGATAGTGTAGGATTTTTCTAAGAAAACGACTTGACTTTATATGGCGTCTAAGTTGACTCAACAATTGTCTATTCTCTGCTTAATTCAATTTCTGTTATGAACGCCATAGACGAAAGGAAGTTCCTGACGGCACTAGTGCCTGTGAAAAGTGCCGTTTACTTGCAAAAGCTTCCCAGACGATGGATCCGAGAATTCCGGCTCTAGCGATACGAGGCTGTACCCAAGTCTAGTCATCAGTTCGTACATATCTGGAAACACCAATTGATTTTGATACAGGGGAACAAGGGATAGCTCCAACTCAACAGTAGCGATATGGGGTAGCACACTTCTTGCGCCATCTAAAACCTGCTTTTCAAAGCCTTGAGTGTCAATCTTCAAATAGACGCAGTCTGACCTATTGCAATATTCCAAAAAAATGGAATCTAAAGTGCGCACGGCCACCGTCTCGTGAGAGATATAGCCAGACGTAGGGGCTGCCGCCTCGCAAGCAGGGAGTATTGGCAAAAACGAACTGCTAGCCGAGTTCGCAGATATATTTATCTTCAGGGAACCGTTGACGTCACCAAGCCCGCAATTCAGGACCTTCCATTTCGGATCGTGTGCCGCAGCCTTCTCTAGCAATTCAAAGGCAGAGCTGAGTGGCTCAAATGAGACTAGCTCCCCAATGAAGCCAACATGCTTTCGCAAACCTTTCGCAAATTGGCCCGCGTTTGCGCCGACGTCTAGGACATGAGTGACTCGGTAATGTCGGAAAAGCTTCTTTTTGTTTGACTCTAGTCGGTAGACACCAATACCAATTTTTGCAAGCGAATTTATTATCAACCTTTTCATTTCCATTCTCTGATTGTGCCTAGGCATTGGATCGGCGGGAGTCAATATTTGGACTGATAATTATCATATCCGGTTCATATCAACGATACGATACAATCACATCAGTGGAAAGAGGTCTACGCAAGTTCACGTTGGCCCAGCTCAATCGCATCACTCTCGGTTTAATTTCTCGCGTTCAGTGAGTACCGGCCCTTAGTTTCATCAATGTCACGCCGACTAACTCGCCGATAGTGCTCGTCTCGGTGACCGCCCTTATGCGCGCACTATCAGCGATTACATGATCACATTGGCCGGACTACACGGTACGTAAATTAGCGAAGCGCCTGTGCAAATAGATCTCAGACCATTTCTACGGCAACGTGCCGAAAATTACTCAGAAAACTGCTGTTATTTACATTCATCATGCCAAAGTGCAATGTGGGGTGAAGATTACGAATGCTCGCCATGGAAGAGTCATGTTAATCTGATAATGCCAGTTTGTCGTTCTCTGATGCGCCTGCCTTGATCTCCCTGCCCAGCTCTTCCTTCTTACGCTTCTGACCGGTGACCGAATAATCCAACACGTCAAGTTGCTTTTCGACTAAGCCTTGACCTTTATTCCAGTCACTGTTTCTTTGCGCAACTGGCGGTAACCGACCTGTGTTTCGCAACTCTTCTAGCATTGAGACGTCGTGGTGCCATATATCTCGAAGCACCAATTAGGGCAACGTAAGTTACATGCTATGGTGTGACCACAGTAAGAGCGTAACCAGGCGAAATGAAAATAGGTTTAAAGAGCACTCGATACATATGTACTCTACTGAATCCACTCCGATCGGTCGAAGCATGCTATAGCACGGCGACCGGATACACAGTCACGAGAAAATAATATCTGCTAGCTTTTTTTGTACGAATACTGATAGCTGTACTTCCCAGAACCATAACGCTGGCTTTGCACGTTCATGTCGTTAATTAATAAGCCGCGTAGGTTTACACCTGCCAGTTGCAAGCGCTTCACACCCAACTCGATCTCTCTCAAAGGATGAGTCCCTGCTTTGAGAACCATCAACGTCGCACCCGCCATCTGTCCAATAACCGTCGCATCGGTTACGGCGAGAATAGGCGGTGAATCGATAATTATGTGGTCGAATCTCGGCGCCAAGACGCTCAGGCAGTTTGTGAAGCGCTTGTGAAGTAATAACTCGGCCGGGTTTGGCGGTATCTTTCCGGTCGGAATAAAAGTCAGGCCACGTATTGTCGTTTGGTGCAGTGTTTTTCCGATCGCAATTTCGCCACTGATAAAATCAGAAAGGCCGTTTTCCCTTTCTACCCCCAGGTATTCGTGCAAATGTCCTCGTCGCATATCGCCATCGATCAAGAGAACTTTCTTGTCGTTACCTGTCAGTACGGCGGCAAGATTGACACTGACAAATGACTTACCGACTGACGGACTGGGTCCGGCGATCATTATGCAGTTATTCTTGGCCTCCATCATGCCAAAGTGAAGTGCGGTTCTCAGGTTCCTTAGACTTTCGATCGCTGGGTCTTCAGGACTGTCAACAGCCAGAATTGCGCGCTTCTTTTCTGCCGATTTCAGCTGCTTGTAGATGACCTCCTGTCGCCTACTGTGCGATATCGTTGTGTAAACAGGAATATTCACGTGCTTTTCTATAAGGTCTGGGTCCTCGACACCTGCATTCAGCGCTTTCCTTGCAAGTGCAATCACAACTCCGGCAAAGCCGCCGAGCAGTAGTGACAGTAGGAGCACTATTGCTTTCTTTGGTTTGATCGGCTCGTACGGAAGAATCGCACTGTCTACCACTCTCACATTTCCGACTGTTCCAGCTTTGACAACACGCAATTCCTGAGCGGTATTCAACAACGATGTATAGAGAACCGTATTGACCTCAACATCGCGAACCAATCTCAGCACTTCCTGCTGAGTCGTTGGCAGATCCCGCACCTGGGCATTGAGCTCGTCGAGCTCGACATTCAGCGTCTCAATCTGCCTGTCCAATGCAATCACCATTGGGTGGACGGGTGTGAATGCCTGGGTAACCTTGTTTCTCTCTTGTTTGAGTTCGTTGAGCTGCCCTTCGACGGTGACGATAGTTTCGAGGATCGCCTGGGTTTCGAGTGGCAGATCCACAGAGCCTTTCTCAAGGCGATACGTGTTCAGTGCGACCTCTGCCGTCTCCATGTCCTGCTTGACAGCAGGAAGTTGCTCATCTAGAAAAGCCAGCGTCTGTTCAGCCTCAGCGGATTTCCGTTCGACGTTGTGTCGAACGTAGACGTTCGCGATTTCGTTAACCTGCTGCCGAACCTCCTGCGGGCTCTCGCCTTCAAGCGTTACCGCGAGCATTCCTGAACTCTTGCCGCGCTCAGAAACACTCATTCGTTCCTCGAAATTCTCAATGCTGATCACCCTGGCGTCTTTCTGCACTATGAAAGACTGTCCATCGTCGGCCTGCAAATCTGATACGAATAACGAGATGGTATCGCCGCCGGCGGGCTGGCCAACAGTGCCATGAATCAAAAGACCGCCGTTTTCATCGAGTAACTCATAACCGTCGGATCCTCGAGCAATCAGTTTAATCGGTTTTCCAAGCATCGCTTCAGGCACTTCCAGCGAGTCCACTTGAATTACCGGTCGCTCACTGGGCGGATTCCCGCGCGCCAATGCGGCACCAATGATCGGGATGTAGTCAGGCTTCGCGATAATGTCGAGTTTCAGGCTATCGACAACTGCACCCAGGACAGACCGTGACCGAAGAATCTCTATCTCGGCATTGACGGACGTGTCCCCTTCGAACAATTCGTTGATGTCGAGATCGCCAAGACCGCCTTTCTTTTCCTCTACCTGGAGCAGGGCATCTGCCTGGTAGATGGGAGTCGCTACCCAAGAGTAGGTGCCACCCAGTGCGGTGATGCCGAGCATGACGGCGAGAATGAGCCAGCGATTCTCAATGAGCACTCCAATCAGTTCGCCAAGATCGATTTCGTCATCATCGATGTCGGGTGGCTGATTGTAAGCTGGTCGGTTATCCGTCATCGAACTCACGTTGCTATTGTCTTTTGGCGTGCCAAGCACGGCTTGTCCTCACTCCGCCAAATTGTCGGCGATTCCGATGACCGTGATCGACGGGAGTAGCTGGCTGATCACACGATTCCACTGCGAGACACCGGCCGCATCAACAAACACGACATCCTGCGCTTGCATATCGAACCTTTCAGCCAGAAGCATCCCGGTTGCATACTGGGCGTCGAGGTGGAAGATTTCCGGGTTTTCTCTGTCAGTACCACGTACAACGTAGATGGCGCTCGGATTGGCCGTATTCTGATTGAAGCCGCCGACCTCGCCAAGTGCTGCTGCAAGTGTCAGCTCGCCGTTGATGATCTCAACTGATTTCGGATTCCTGACCTCACCCATAAGGAAGACTTTTTGCTGGCTACGGTCGAGGACATTGACGATATCGCCGTGCTTCAGCATCAGGTTCTGGCTGGCATCGGCGAAGTCGTAGAGGGCTCTGAGGTCGATCTCGTAGACCTTGCCGTCGCGTGAGACATTCACACCGCTCTTGAAGGCTTCTTCGGTGAGACCGCCGGACAGGCTAACCGCATCCGCAATGGTCATGGGCACGTCGTTGAGCGGGAGTACACCGGGTTGGTTTACTTCGCCAACGACATAAACGCGCTTGCTGCGAAAATCGACGACTCGCACATCGAGTTGCGGGTTCTGAATGTAGGTACTGAGTCTGCCTGTCAGCACGTCACGCAGTGCGGCGACGTTCATGCCTTCAGCCCTGATCATCCCGACGTAGGGGTAGAAGAGATAACCGTCGTCACCGATCTGTTGGCCTGAGTCGGCCGGGTTCCTGAACGAACCGGCGGGGATGGTGAGTTCGGGGTGATCCCAGACTGTAATCTGCAGCACATCGCCGGGGCCGATAAGATACTGCCCCGGCTTCACCGCGAACTCCTCGGCGACCTCTCGCACTTGAGTCTGGTACGCGCTCTCCATGTCGTTCAGGAGATCGAGCGTGAGTGTTTGTACACGTATGACCTCGCCAGGCGGTACCTCGGCAGGCTCAGACATCTTCATGCCGGGCGCCATGGCACAAGCCTGCAGCAGCATCGCTGTCGCAATCACTATCCCCGTGTTGACCCTGCCTCTCATTCCTTCCTTCCGGCTCTCAGCTCACTATCCGCTCGGCCCAATCCGCTACACCGTCATCGATGTCTCGCAACGCGTCTTCAAAAGCTGCCCTCGGCTGGCGGTAAGGATCTTCAATATCCTTGTCCCGCCATTCACCGAGCCGGTAAACCTTGCCGCGAGCCGTCGGCTCGCCGGCATCGATCGCTTTCTTGTGCCCCGACTCCATCACCAGCACCAGGTCCGCCTGGGCGATGTGCTCGGGCGTAATCTGTTGTGCGCGGTGAGACGTGATATCAAGGCCGCGCTCGTGCATCAGGTCCACGGCATGCTCCGATGCCGGATGATCCACGAGTGCTCCCAACCCCGCCGACTCCACGGTGATGTCTTGTTGTTCTCTTAGTGCGTCGCGCAACAGCGCTTCAGCCATGGGGCTACGGCAGATGTTGCCGACGCAAACTACGAGTATGTGCCTGATCATTATGGTCTTTCAGGCACTCGGCTCGTTCTTGTCATGTAATTTGAACATAATAATGCCCAAGCTATTGATTCATGTCTATATTTTTTTTGTCCGGACGGCCAAATTCATCATGGGCTCGTCCAGGACAGGAAGGCACGTGCGTCGCTAGTCTCAAGCCCGCTCACAGCGTCGTCAATACGTTCATACCCCACCCCAATCTCGACGCGGCCAATTTTGACGTTGCGGCCAAACTGAATGTCGATGCTCGCAAGTTCCTGCGGCGTGGGTGTCAAAGTGTTGCGGGGGTCGGGATCGCCCGCCCGGTTGAGGTCGCCGTAACGGATGAGTGTGTGCCACGTGGTTGCATTGCTGTTGGTCAGCACGATGCCGAACGAGCCGACGCGGGCATCATTCTCGGCGCCGTGGCCGACAACCCTGCCGTAGTAACGGTAGCCGGTTTGGTATATGCCGTGGTTATAGGCGCAGTTGTAGATGACCGTCGACTTGAGGGCATCACAGCTGTTCGATGTGCCTTCCAGGAACCAGCGGTACGACCAACGGTTGCGGAAGTGGCCGCTGGACTCGATTCCGGCCTGCGCCATGTAGCGGCTCGGAAAGCCCCCTGCCTCGTCCTCTGCGGTTGCCTGTGCGTAGAACGACATCGGTGTACCGAACCAGTGATTGGTCCATCGTATATCGAAACCGGCGAGCTGGTTGCCAGGTTCGTTTTCAAGCGTGGTTCCATCGTCACCGCGATTGTCGCGGCCAAGTACCAGGTCGATGAAGGTATCGAAGTCGCACGGCCGGCCGTCGCCGCACCATTGTGCGGTGCGCGAGAGGCCGATCTCGAGTGACTTGAGCGGCCGGAAGTTGAAACGAAAACCCAGGAAGCGCGCATTGGGGACCACACGCTCCTTTTCCATCTGGCCCCAGACAAAGCTGGCATCCCAGGGTCCGAGCCAGCTGAGCCATTTCGTTTTGAAAGCATCGGTACGATTGCGGTTGATCGTGATAGCCGGAATCGGTCGCGCATTGCTCGAGAGGATCTGGCTGCCGTCCCAGCCCGGCCCCCACCAGCGATCCATCGTGCTCGCGGCGATGGAGACGTTCCCAAGCTCGAGGGCAATCAGGCTGCCGTCGGGCCGCACGTCTTCGGTATCGGACGGGTTATCCACGCCGGTCACGTTGAGGTCGACCGTGAGGTGGTCGCCAAACCACTCGAACCCTGCCGAGAGCTCGGCCTCTTCGCGGGGCGTATTGGCGAAGCCGCGAATCCGGGCGGGTTTCTCGGCCACAGCCAGGCGGCCCTTGAAGCGGGGGTTGCCGCGCTGGCTTTCACGCTCGGCCCGAGCCAGCACGCTTCGTAGCGTCTGCTCGACCGCGACGGGCAGAATCATTTCCTCATCACGGGCCGCCCGCAAATCGGCAGCGATCGCGTCCCAGGCCAGTGGCCATGTGGTCACCGGGCCCCGGATGGCACCGTAATCGGCCAGTACCTGGATATCGTGGCGGAGGCCCATGTCACCGGGCGAAATCAGGGGGACC
>Ga0255052_10002382_pt1 | contig 13615 bp, 12 predicted proteins | sample JV7_2_21_MG_FD_188632 | JGI IMG/M metagenome (GOLD analysis project Ga0255052, IMG submission 188632) | Seawater microbial communities from Jervis Inlet, British Columbia, Canada - JV7_2_21 | ecosystem: Environmental > Aquatic > Marine > Inlet | place: Canada: British Columbia | collected... | reverse complement strand
ATCGTAGTAGCCCCGAATCGCTCCGACAGCGTCGACAAGCACGAAGCGGGTACTGTGCAGAATCGGCTCCTCCGGGCTCACCGACTCGGGCGGCGGGTTCATCTCCAACGCCAACTTGAAGCCCTCCACCACGATGGACCGCATGACTACCCTGTCGCCGGTCAGGAAGAACCAGCGCGGGTCCTCGATGTCCCACGACTCCGCATAGGTCTGCAGCACTTCCCGTGTGTCGTGCCCTGGGTCCACGCTAAACGACACTCGGGCTGTGTTCGATTCCGGCGGCCAGAGCTTCTCCAGCTGGATCATCCGCGAAGTCATCCGCGGGCAGCTGATCGCACATCGCGTGAAGATGAAGTCGGCCACCCAGGGCGATCCCAGGAGATCATGGTTGGTGACGGTGCGCCCATTGCGATTGACCAGCGAAAAATCGGGGGCCTGACCCAGGACCATGGGCGGCTCGCCTACCCTCGGGCGAGCCCACTGGGGAGCCATCACCGCGGTGAACGCGATCGCGAGCATCACCGCCACCAACAGACCCCACAAGAGCCTGCCCCGCAACGAGGTCGTTTCCGCTTCCTTCTCATTCACGCCCTGATCCCCCGACGCACGACCCAGAGATCGAGCGCGATGCACAGCAGACACCAGACCACGAGCACGGCCAGACAGACTACCAGTGAAGATGGGGCTTCAGCCGTCGGAGTAGAACCCAGATATAGGACCTGTCGAAAGGCGGTCGTGCCATACGACAGGGGATTGAGGCGCATGATCCACTCCAACCATGTGGGGGCACCCGACACCGGAAAAAACGCGCCCGAGAGGAACCACATGGGCAGCAGCACCACGTTCATGATTGCATGGAACCCCTGCGTCGAATCGATCTGCCAAGCAAAGGCAAAACCCAGACTCGTCATCGCCACTGCCAGCAAGGCCAGCACGGCGGCGGCCGCCAAGACTACTTCCAGATTCAGAGTAATTCCCGCTGCCGGCGCTAGCACCAGCACCAACATTCCCTGCAGCCACGCCAGAGTCGCTCCTCCCAGGACCTTGCCCAGCACGATGGCACCGCGCCCCACCGGGGCGACCAGGACGCCTTGCAGAAAACCCTCGTTGCGATCGTCGATGACCGAGAAGGTGGAGAAGATCGCCCCAAAGAGCACCAGGAGAACAACGGTGCCGGGAAAGAAGTACTCGAGATAGTTGACCGTCGCTGGGCCGGTCGGCAACCGAAACGAGCTCGACAACCCCGTACCGATCAGCAGCCAGAAGATCAAGGGCATGGCGAAGGCGCCGGCCAGGCGGCTGGGCTGGCGCCAGAACCGCAGCAGCTCCCGGTGCCAGAGGGAGTAGGTGGCTAGGACTGCACTCATTCCCCACCCTCCCAAAGACCGTGGCCGGTCCGCTGCAAAAAGACATCTTCCAGAGTCGGTTTGGAGATGGTCAGGGCCTGGATCCTGCCGGCTGAGAATTCAGCCACCTGACCCACGAATTCGTGCGCCTGAGGGTGCTCGAAACGAACCACATCCTCGTGAACAGTCACTTCGAGTCCGAATCCATCCTTCAATTGCTGCCCCAGCTCTGGCGCGTCCGGGCTCCTCAGGGCGACAACATCCCCGCCGATCTCACTCTTCAGAGCATCGGGCTCACCGCCGGCGACAATCAACCCGCAATCCACCAGTGCCAGTCGGTCGCAGCGATCCCCTTCTTCGATAAAATGGGTGGTCAGAAGCACGGTGACCTCGTGGGCAGCGCGAAGCTCTTCCAGAATCGCCCAGAGATCCCGGCGCGCTCCGGGGTCTAGACCCGTGCTGGGTTCGTCGAGCAATAGCAGACGGGGCCGATGCAGCAGTGCCTTGCAGATCTCGACTCGTCTCTTCATGCCCCCTGAAAGGGTGTCGACCCGATCGCCCCGCCGGTCGCTCAGGTGAAACCGGGTCAAGAGATCGTCGGCCCGGCGCCGCAGCTCATGGCCCCGCAGACCGTAGAGATATCCCTGATGCACCAGGTTTTCCATCACCGTCAGCCGCTGATCGAGACTGGGTGACTGAAAGACGACGCCGATCTGCAGCCGGATCAGGGCAGCTTCGGTCTCGAGGTCCGAACCCACGATGCGAACCGAGCCGCCCTGACACGGTAGCAACGTCGCCAGAATCCGAAACAGGGTGGTCTTGCCACCACCGTTGGGTCCCAGAAAGCCGAAGATCTGGGCTGTCGGTATCTCGAAGCTGACACCGGCAAGCGCCTGTCGCTCACCGTAGGCAAAGGTCACCTCTCGGGCCTGTACGGCGACCTGCGGTGAGGAGTCTTGGGGTGCCAATTCAGACGACCCTGTCGAGGACCATCACTGCCAAGACCGCCGGCAGATACAACACTGACACCAGGAGGACTCTGCGGGCGGCTTGCGTCGAAAAGCTCAAGGCAAAGGCCACACAAACGCCAAGGAAGAAGCAACCGAGGGTCAGGGTCCCCAGAAAGTAGGTAATGCCGGTCAATCCGAGAACCGTTGGCAGCAGGCTCACCGGCAGAAGAGCCGCGCCCCAGAGCACCATCTGGCGGGCGGTGCTCCGGCCATCGGGGTCGACCACAGGAAGCATGGGCAACCCTGCCCGGGCGTAGTCCTCGCGATACATCCACGCGATGGCCAGAAAGTGTGGTAGCTGCCAGAGAAAGAGAATGCCGAACAGCACCCAGGCGCCGATGGCGAGCTCGTTGGTAACCGCGGTCCAGCCCATCAGTGGTGGAATGGCGCCGGGTATGGCGCCGATCACCGTCGCCAGCGAGCTCACCCGTTTCAAGGGCGTGTACAGAAAAACGTAGCTGGCAAGCGCCAGGGTTCCCAGCAAGGCGGTCAGTAGATTGACGAACAGCGTCAGCTCTAAAAGACCCACGATGGCGACGGTGACGCCAAAGAGCAGTGCCACGTCGGGATGCATTCTTCCCGCGGGCAGGGGTCGCTGGGCCGTACGTTGCATCAAGGCGTCGAGATCCCTCTCCAACACCTGGTTGAGGGCCGAGGATCCCGCAGCCAGCATCCCGGTTCCGAGAAGGGTATGGACGACCACCGAGAACGACACGTTGCCGCCAGAAGCCAGGAGCAGACCGATGCCGGCCGTCAGCACCACCATCAGGGTGATCCGTGGCTTGGTGAGCTCGGTCAGATCTGCGAAGAGAACTCCCAGATCCAGCCCCTTGCTGTCGATAGCGGCCGGCGTCCTCACGTAGTCACATGCTCCGTTTCCAGCATCTCGACGACCGGAGCTAGGGATGTCGCCTGCTGGCGATCAGCGAGCCAGCTCAGTCGTCGACTGGCCAGGGTCAGCACCACGCTGGTCGCGATCAGCAGAGCGCCAGTACCGACGTGGAGGGTATTGGGCAGCACCGCTTTGCTGGTCCACACCACCAATCCTCCCAGCGTTCCCTGAGCCAGCACCAGCACTGCCAGGGCGCTTGCAGGACGAGAAAGCGCGGTTTCTTGGATGGCTTGACGCAGCACCCACCCCAGGGTCCAGAAGATCAACGTCGCCACCAGCAGGGCTCCGATGCGATGCGTGTAGTGGATACCGATGGCGAAGTCGAGCCTGGGCGGAACCAAGCCACCGAAAACCAGCGGAAAGTCAGGAATGGCCAATCCGGCGCCCGTATGGCGCATGACCGCGCCGATGAGAATCTGGAGATAGATCGCAATCGTGGTGGCGCTCGTCAGGACCACCATCCTGGATGCATCGACACCAGGCGCCGCCTCTCGCCCGGAGAGCCAGAACCGCGACGTCACCACCGCCAGCGTTACAACCAGAATCAGGAATAGCTGGGCCAGGCCAGCATGGGATACCGATATCGCGGTGGGGAGAAAAAACAAGACTGTGATCCCCCCGAGAGCGGCTTGCGCCAAGACCGTACCCAGCGCCAGGTAGGCCAGCCTGCGAACCCAGAGTCGCTCTTCTCGCCGCGCGATCCAGACAGTGAGAACTACAGTCAGGATCAAGGCGACTCCAGCGATAAGCCGGTGCCCATGCTCGGCTCGGACGGTCTCGATCTGCCACCAGTTCGGCGGATTGAGCATGCCGTACGACAGGGGCCAGTCGGGGACCGAGAGACCCGCTTCCAGACTCTTGACCCATCCTCCGGCGGTGATCAACAGGACCACATAGCCGGCCAGAATCACCGCCAGACGGTGGATACCTCGAGAGACAGGCACTGGATTCGACATCGATTCCCTTGTTTTGGCTGCGGGCGGAACGGGCGTCAGTCTATCGCGAATACTGTGGATCAAGGCCAAGAGCGAAAGCGGCCGGCAATTTGCCGGCCGCTTCACAACCTCACACTGGGCGCTCGATACGAGCGCCCATTCCTCGATTCGAGAAAAGCGCTGGTGTCCTAGCCTGCCGGGGAGAAGTCGAAGTTCACTTCGACCTCACCGCTGTCCCCGACGGTTACGTTCTGGGTTTGGGTGCCAAGCTCCTCGTGCCAGGCTTCGATGACATAGTCGCCCGCAGGCAGATCCTCGACGGAGAAACTGCCGTCGGCACCGCTGACACCAAAGTACGGGTGATCCAGCACCGCCATATAGGAAGACATCCATGGGTGGACATCACACTTGAAGCGGACCATGACTTCGGCCTTGTCGAAGGTGTGCTCGAGCTCCATGCCCTGAAACGGCTGCCCCATGTTGAACTCCTTGTTGACGGTGGGCATGGCATGGACGTTGTGCAGCGTCGGATCGCTATTGCGGATCATCAGCGTCTGACCGACCTGCACCCCCGACACATGCGGGGTGTACTGGCAACCGACCTGATCGAGGACATGTGCGTCCGAGGGTGTCGGATAGTCACCGGTCAGTCCCTCTTTCACATATACAAGGACATTGGCCAGGTTGCCGTCGTCATCGTGAACGACTTTCTCGGTGTGAATGGCGTCGCCGTGAAGCGAGGCACAAACCGGATCTGCATCCATCTTGACCTCGGTGTCGGGGTCGCCGTTGGCGTAGGTTGCTTTGCCGGTGAGGGTGGCGCTGCCATCGCCGCTGTCGCCGGCTGGTGCAGCTGCGGGAGCCGTGTCGGCCTCCACAGTCGGTGCAGTCGCCTGCTCGCCGCCACCACCGCAGGCCACCATCAGGGTCAGTGCTGCCACGGCCAAGACCAGGCCGATCATTGTCCTTCTCATGGGTTTACTCCTCCTGTTAATCCAGATTCCACCAGATATGGTCCCGCAGGACCTTGGTCACGTAGTCGGCATCCGCCAGATAGCTCTTGAGCTCCTCATCCGACTCGAAATGGGAGCTGATTCTTTGTTTCTGATCCTTGAACATGGGCGCGTCAATTGCCATCGACAGTGGTGAAGAATACACTGCATCGGCCGATTTTGGAAAATTTGCCGGCATCTTCGTGCCCGGCACCCAACTCTGCGGATCCAGGATCCAGTGGGATACCCAATCGTGGCGCAGCCTGTCGCGGGCCAGAAGCAGTGATGGCGCCAGCTCGCCGGCGCTGACTCCTTCGGCCGCTGCCTGGGGTCCCGACGGGTGACACTTGGCGCATTGGAACATGTTGAAGGCGACGCGACCCACCGCCAGATCCCGATCGCTGGGACGCTCTGGAGAGGACAGAAAGGTGTCGCGCTCCTCGCGGGCTCTGAAGTACCCGACGATCGTGTTGACTTGGTCGTCGGAGAATCCGAAGGTAGGCATCCTGACGGTCAGCCACGGGCGCATGCTCGCCTCTCCCGGATCGTGGAGATAGTCGAACAGCCAGTCGCTCTGCACCCTGGCGCCCTGGGCAGCCAGGCTGGGTGGCAGCATGCCCACATCCTCGATGACAGAGCGGATGGCGTGCCCCTCGCCTTCGACCAGATGACAGCCCCGGCAGTTGTAGTCGGTGATCAGCCTGCGACCCTCCGCCAGGGCGGCCGAGCGAGCGGATTGACCCGCCAGCCGGCTGGCATTGGCCGACTGTTTGGTGAAGCCCAGCACGAGATTGACGATGGCCCTGGCCTCTGGCTCCGACATCCCGAAGTCGGGCATCTTCAAGAGCTCTTCGTAGTTCTTGACCGCCTCCTTGCCGTCGTCATAGCTCCGTGGGTCGAGCATCTTGTTGAGGATCCAATCGTGACGGCTATGGGGAATGTCGTGCAGATGACCGAAGTCGAATTGATGGAGCGGCTTGGACCCCTCCTCCGTCAGCTCGACACCGATGGGCTTGGCATCCTCGAACCCGGACAGATCGTGACAACCCCAGCAGCCGTATTTCTGGATGGTCTGGTTGCCCAGGAAGACATCCCGCTCGGCGGAGCTCATGGACTCCAGGTTGGCAACGCTCTGCTCGATGGTCCGATTGTTCTGCAGGTAGCTCAGAACCAGCTCGTCGCGGACTTCTGATGCCACTTCCGGCAGGGAGAGGTTCTCGTACTCGGGATCCCGACTCGCCATCAGATAGGTGGTGATATCGGCAGCCTCCTGATCGGTAAGACGCAGGCTGGGCATCCGACTATCGGGGGCGTACTGCTGCGGATCCTTGATCCAGGCAAAGAGCCATCCCGCCGTGACCTTGTTGCCGGTCCGGATCAGGTTGGGACCATGGAGGCGGTTGATCTGCGGGAAGTACTCATCGCGGGCGGCATCGGCATCCATCAGATGACAACCCGTGCAACCGACGGCGTCGAAGAGCTCTTGCCCCTGTTGGGCATCACCGGCAGGGGGCTCGGGGTACTCGGGATGCGTCGACTTGTCCCAGAGATAGGACACGATACCGACGATCTCGGCCTTTTGCCGTTCCAGATTGAGCTCGGAGACGGTGTTCTGCAGGAAGAAGAAATGGGGCATCCACGAAGTCGCACGGAAATCCCGCGGTCCTTCGATCCATTTGTAGGCCCATGCTTGATTGGTTTTGCCTGCCACGCCCTCCAGATTGGGTCCTGGCCTGGGCAGACCCTCGAAGGCCGGGTAGTCGATCTTGTGACAGACAAAGCACCCCATCCTGGAGGCCAGCTGTCGCCCGGTCTCCACCATCTGGGATCCCGGCGTCCAGACCTCTGCCGCGTGGCAGGTTACACAACCGGCCTCCGAGTACTCGGCGGGATAGATCGGTGTCTCGAGGAAGGGTTGGCTCTCCCAGTCGAGCGCCTGCGTCCAGGCCGCCTTCTCTTCCGCGTCCGACGGGCTGTGACCGGCCCTGGCGAAGTCGGTGGCCCGGTCGAGACCCCCGTGACACGAAGAACAACCGAACTCGCTATACGGATGAGGTGAGCCGGCCCCCACAAAGACATCCATGCGCGGATGCGAACGGAAGGGTGGCTGCCAATTCTCGCCTTCGAAACCCGTCCGGTGGGCGGCTGTGTGACAAGTGACACAACGGTCTACTCGCTCCACGTTGGTGAAGTTGATGTCGTGATAGAGGCCCGAGACCATGACCTGCTCGATCTTGAGGTCGGGTAGAAAGATGTCCATCAGCGGGGCATTGAGAATGTAGTAGCTCAAACCCTTGTCGAGGTTTGCAGCCCGCCGCTCGAGGTTTGTCACTCCCTGGCGCAGGGCGGCGAGACGGTCTTCGGCCGCCACTTGGGCAGCCTGCATCTCTGCCAGCTCGGCCGCGGTCCGATCCCGTTGCTCGGTGAACAGCTCGAGCTGCTTGCGGTCCTCCCGCCACTCCATCGTCAACCGCTCGGCTTCCTGCCGGGCCCTCTCGATCTCGCTTTCGCCGAGCTCCTGCAGAGCATGATCGTGCTTGTACCTGGCTGTGTCCAGCTCAGACTTGGTAGTCCGCATCTGGGCGTCGGCGGCGTAGATCCTTTTCCCCAGCGTGCTGAGGCTCTTCTCGAGCTCCTTGACTTCGCTACGCCGTTCGGCCAGCTTCGCCTCCTCCTGGGCCACGTCTTCGCGCACCTGGGTCAGCTGGGTCTCGTCGATCTGCTGCCGCTCTGCATCCGCCTGACGCTCGAGCTCCTGCCGCTCCAGATCCCGGAACTCGGCCTGATATCGCTTCCATGGCTTGGCGTAGTCCTCGACAACCATCCAAACTGTAATCGCCAGCAGGCCAATGGCGCTGAAGGCGAACACCATATTGAGGCGCCCAAAGTCGTAGTGGCGATCGGGCTTCTTTGCCGGTGGTTGCGACATGAGAAGGACTCAGATGTTGAAGAAGAACTCCTGGATATGAACGATGTACTTGAGATTGAAAAGCCAGCGCAGATACATCTTGATCGGCATCAGCATCATGACGAGAAACAGGGAGATGCCAAGGTAGTAGCGGGCCGGCCCCATCTTCTCGTAGTAGTGCTTGAAGTACTCGACCTTGCTCAGCGCCACCGGCAGAACGAACAGATAGAGGACCATGAAGAGGATGCCGACGATCTCCCGCGGCAGCCAATGCGACGGCAGACCAACCCCGAGAATCTTTATCCAGACGAACTCTGAAAGATCCACATTCACCAAGGGCTCGATCTTGTTCACATCCCAGAATTCGAACGGCCCGAAGAAGTTCCAGTTGGGCCCGCGGAGAAAGGTGCCGATGATGATCAGCTGGCACCACAGGATCAGGAAGCCGAACAGAAAGAGAATGATCTCGGGCTTGCGCTCCTTGAAGGTGAAGTAGCCGTTGCCTTTGGGATTGGTATCGATATAGGGAATAGCCATCAGACCCAGGATGATCAGACCGGGCAGGACCACCCCCGCCATCCAGGGATCGAAATAGACCAACATCTCCTGCAGCCCCAGGAAATACCACGGGGCCTTCGCTGGATTGGGAGCCACCGCCGTGTTGGCCGGCTCCTCGAGGGGAGCCTTCAAGGCGATCGACCACAGCACCATGGCCACGGTCAGGATCACCATGCAGATGAATTCCGAGAACACCAGATCGGGCCAGGTGAAGATTTTGTCCTCGACCTCGCTCTTCTCGAAGGTCGGCTCGCCCCTCGCCAAGAGATCGTCGTTACGGATCGCCTTGTACATGGAGAGCCAGACGAAGTAACCCACCAGAAAGACCATCATGACGATGGGGACGTTGTCGGGCTTGGTGACGATGACGCGGAAATTTGGGTCGAGTACGCTGACCAGAAAGAAGGCCGTGCCCACGGCCAGCATCACGAGACCTCCGAGCTTGGTCCACAGACGCTTGGACCACACCAACCAAGCGAAGATCACCAACGAGACGGTGAACGACCACAGTGGGTACGAAAGAGAGTTGACGAGACTCTTGAGGGCTTCCATATCTGTCCGAGCTCGTTCGTATCAAACGGGTCCCGAGATACCTCCATCCTTGCGGACACGCCAGAAGTGCACGGCGATCAGGCAGGCCGCAGCGAACGGGATCCCAACACAGTGCAAGACGTAGAAGCGGATCAGAGTGCCGCCGCCGATGGTACGGCCGGCAATGAGGGCAAATCGGGCGTCACTGCCTACATGAACCAGTTTTGTGCCGCCCAAGGCCAACAGGGCCGCGCCTGGACCCTCGGTGCCCAGGAACGGTGTTGCTCTCGCCATGTTGGAGCCCACCGTGATGGCCCAGATAGCCAGCTGATCCCAGGGCAGCAGGTAGCCGGTGAAGGACAGCAACAGCGTCAGGACCAGGAGAATGACCCCTACGTTCCAGTTGAACTCACGGGGCGGTTTGTAGGAGCCGGTCATAAAGACCCGGAACATGTGAAGCCACACCGCGATGACCATGGCATGGGCCGCCCAGCGATGGAGCTCGCGCATGATGCCGAAGGCCGCCGCCTCCCGCAGATCCACCATGTCGAAGTAGGCATACTCGACCGTCGGACGGTAGTAGAACATCAGCAGCAGACCGGTAATGGTCTCGACCAGGAAAAGGAAGAAGGCGGTGCCGCCCATACACCACGTGTAGCTCATTCTCAGGCCGGACTTCTTGACCTTGATGGGATGCAGATGGAGCACGACGTTGCCCAGCATGGCCAGGGCACGCTTGCGATTGTCGGTCGGAATACCCACCCTGAAGATGGACTTCCAGACCTGCGACTTGGTAATGCTTTTCTGCAGATCCTTGATTCTGCCCAAGATTTGCCTTCCCTCCGGTGCTAGCCGGTCAGAATGAAGGAGTCCGGGTCATCCCACTGACCGAGCTCCCATTGATATCGCTGCGCTTTGTCGACCACGACCTGACCGTCGTCGGGATCGAGATAGATCCGTGCCCTCTCCAGCGGCCGCGGAGTCGGCCCCTCGAAGTTGATGCCGTTCTTGTAGAAGCCGCTGCCATGACAGGGGCATTTGAATTTGTTCTGTGCCTCGAGCCAGTTGGGGGGACATCCCAGATGCGTGCAGATCGCCACCAGGGCGTACAGCTTACTGTCGCTATTGACGATCCAGACCCCGTTGGACTCCTTGAATCGCTCGTCCACAAAGCCGGTGCCAAAATCCTCCGGCGGGCCCACCTTGAATGTCGTGGGCGGCTCGTAAAGGACATTGGGGAAAAGGAAACGATTGAAAGCCGCCATACAGCCACCGATGGCTACGGTGAATCCCACCCACGCCACGGCTGCCCAAGAGATAAATCCTCGCCTGGAGACCTTTTTATCCTGATCGCTCATGATGCTCTACTGTCGTCCGACTCGCGGCGAACAACAAGGCCACGGGGTCCTCACTCCAAATTGGTGTGCACTTTCTAGTCTATGCAGGGGGGCCTGTCAAGTCGGGACGCGACCTGTCGCCTCATACCGGGATCACTTCGCGACGAGAATCAGATCTCTCGACCCCAGCGGCTCGAACGGCTCCTCGGCGAACCCACCCAGGAGCTGCCGCTGGCAGAAACCCGCAACCTCCAGGGCCTCTTCCAGTTCCCCGGCACGCCAACCTCGCAAACGGACCTCCTTGGCAGACTTGACCTCGAGTGGCGGATCGCAGCCAGGTACAAGTTTCAAGGTACTGGGGAAGAAGAGAACCTGGCCGTCCTCCTGCAATTCCATGAGACGCAGAAAGACGATCGTCTCGTCGCCGTCGGTGCGGAAGTTCAGTGGCAGGTACCGCTCGCCCCGCTCGAAGATGCGCTCGTAGTTGAGGAGCTGGACGATCAAGGGTGCTCCAGGCTCCATCTTGGCCCGTAGACCGGAGAATAGCGTTCGCAGCTGTGACCTCTTGCGGATATGAGGCAGGGTGTTGCCCAGACAGATCGCTCCACCAAATCGACCGTCGACGATCTCCTGGATACGCGACAGGTCACCCTCGACGAAATTCAGACCGGCCGGCAGACGCTCCTCACGGGCACTGGCGAGCATCGAGGGGGAAACATCGACCCCGACCACCTGGAAGCCTTGAGCTACCAGAAATCGGGAGTGCTCGCCTGTGCCACAGCCCATATCCAGCAAGCGTCGAGATGGACCCCTGGAGAGGGTCTTGTCGAGCAGGGGTGCCTCACGCTGCAAGCGCTGCGGCCAGGCGATCAATCGCCGGTATTCCAGCCGCGAGTACTTGTCCCGTGCCGCGGTCAGCTCAGGCTCCGGAGATAGGCGACGATGAGCCGCAGATCCTCGTCCGACAGGGCAGGATTGCCTTCGCCGCTCTGACCATGACAGAGAGCGCGCCGTGAGAAGGAGTGGTTCTCTTCATGATGACGCTAGTTGACGGAGAGGCTTTCGAGGGCCCCGGCATCGACGACCAAAAAGCCCTCCTTCTCGGTCTGCACGATGCCGTCCTTGCCCCACCGACTCATGATGCGGATGGAGGTCTCGACGGTGGTTCCCAGCAGATCGGCCAGCTCCTGGCGCGACAGCGATATAGGGATGAAGATCCCAGAGTCGCGGGAACGACCGAGGTCGTCGGAAAGCTTGAGAAACAGCCTCGCAAACCGGGTCTCGACGCGGCCACCGGTGCGTTCAGCGAGGCGGTTCGTCAACAGCACCAGGCGATGGGTCAGGGCCATCAGCAAACCGCGAACCAAGGACGGTCGGCTCTCCAGAAGCCCAAATAAGTCGGTCTTGGGGATTCGCAGACAGACTGTGGGCTCGAGGGCTACCGCGGTTGCTGGATAGGGCATCTCTTCATAGACCGCTACCGCACCCACAGGATCGCCGTCTCCCAGGATCTCGAGAATGACGATCCTGCCATCCGGGGTACCCTTGAACACCTTCACCCGGCCCTTCACCACAGTGAAGAAATCATCGCCTGGGTCGCTTTCGGCGAAGATCACTTCACCCCGTTCGTATTCCTCGACCTCACACACGGACGCCAGCTCTGCCTTGTCTTCCTGGGAGAGCCGTCGGTAGACCGGCACCTTTTGGATCAGATCGCTGACGAGAGAGGTCACGGTCGAGTCCTAGCCCAGAACCTTGAGAGCCTCCAATGCGGCCTGCCGAACCTTGAGGCTGGGATCACCAGTCGAGAGCTCCTGCAAAACCGGTTTAGCATCGTCGACACCCAAGATCCCCAACGCCACGATGGCGCTGACCATCGCCTCCTCGGCCTGAGCTGGAGTGATCTCGGGCACCTGACCGATAAGGTTGCGGTCCGCCATCTCGTATAGGACAGGCACGCCCGCATCGCTCCCGAGACGGCTCATTGCCAACGCCGCATTCCACCTTACGTCGGCCACCGCATCTCCCAGCAAGGGCTCCAATGACTCGACGGCCGATCCCACTCTCAGCTCGCCGAGAGCATGGGCGGCGGTCTTGCGGATGCCCGCATCCTGGTTTTGCAGGGCCCCTACCAGAGTCGACTCAGCTCTTGGATCGCCTAGTACCCCTAACGCCATCAGCGAGTAGATTCGGGTTTCGGGATCTTCGTCTTCGGCGGCAGTGATCAGCAGGGGCGTGGCCTCGTGGTCCCGGGTATAGCCCAGTACAAGGGCTAGATACCGCTTCATTTCACCCTGATCGGCCTGCTCGAATAGGCCGCGCAGCTCAGCCCTGGCAGCTGGATCGTCAGCGAACGCTTCCGGATCGGCAATCAGGATCTTCGACAGCTCGAAGGCCGCTTGGGCCCGACGTGGGCGCCACCCCGATCTCAAGTCATTGAGATAGTCCTGGGTCGACTGATGGTCGTAGGCGATCCAGCCAAAACCGATGAAGACGGCCACGCACAACAGCACCACCATCAAAGGCACGAAAAACAGGCCCACAAACGTGCGTAGGGGACCATCTACGGTATGATCGGTCTGGTTCGGGTCGTCGCTCATACAGTCAGCTTACCGCGATTCATGGATGACGGAACGAGATTGGCTCTGGAAGGCAACACACCGTTTTTTGCCGCCGGACTCCAAAAAAGTGTCACACTCCCCCGCGAAAGAGCACCAGAGTATAGCTGTTGCGTATGCAACAAACCTGGCACGATTTCTGCTGATATAAACGGTGCTGGAATACCGTTAGACCAGGAAACGAGATACCTATGCTTCGTGCGATCTCAGTTCGTCGTTCCCACAGAGGCGGCTTCACGCTGATCGAGCTTCTCATCGTCGTGGCCGTTATCGGCATCATTGCTGCCATTCTCATCCCCAATCTCCTCGATGCTCTGCAAAAGGCCAAGCAGAAGAGATCCATGGCCGATATGAGGGACCTGGGAGCAGCCTGGTTCTCCTGGCTCACCGACCAGGTCTCGGCCGCAGCCGCCGGCTCCGCCACGCAGACATACAACTTTGGCCAGCTGACTGTCTCGTTGACGGCGGAAGAGCTCTTGTCGAGCTTA
>Ga0255052_10002381_pt1 | contig 13616 bp, 37 predicted proteins | sample JV7_2_21_MG_FD_188632 | JGI IMG/M metagenome (GOLD analysis project Ga0255052, IMG submission 188632) | Seawater microbial communities from Jervis Inlet, British Columbia, Canada - JV7_2_21 | ecosystem: Environmental > Aquatic > Marine > Inlet | place: Canada: British Columbia | collected... | reverse complement strand
GACACCCCAGGCAGGGTCAGAAAGACCAGCGCAGTACCGGGATCACCACAGTCGGAGGTTCTACCTATAGGCGGTACTGTTGCTTTCCCCAACTAGCTTAATCACAACGTCGCAGCGGGTGTAGTCAGCCGGTCTGCGGAAAGAGCACCGGCGATCGAGGAAGATATCGGGAGTCGTTATCCGATGTTGGGAGAAGTACGATGACTATCAAACCGTCAGGAATTACTTGTTCTCCCTGTGGGAAAGAGATAGACCTTGAGGACGGGCCGATCAGGATGGTTGGCTCGCCCAAGAGCTTCCCTTTCTGCTGGGAGTGCTTCCAAGTCCTCTACCGGAGCGGATATATGGAGCAATGCGATATCTTCGCCGAGGAGGGGAAGGACGGACGACTCTACATCAAGATGGATCCCGGGAAGGGATGCTAAACAAACCTAGGACGGCGCGGCAAGGGGTGCACACTTTCACTGCGTCGCGGACTCCACACATTGTGTCCTATCGTCTAATGGTAGGACGCCGGGCGTCGGGCCCGGTAATCGGGATTCGAGTTCCTGTGGGGCACGTGTGGAGACCAAACGGGGTCAAACTCTATGGAATTCAAGGACGGCGACTTAGTCGTATTTGACCCCAATGGGCCAAACTATGCCTACGCCCATGAGCATAGCTTCTGGGGACTTGATCCTCACGGCACACACAAACTCAGAATGAGTATCGGCGGGCTAATCTGCATCACCAGCCCAAGCCAGGGACAGCTCTACTTCAGTGAGATGAACTACTTCGTGCTTGCCCCGAAACGATCGCTAAACCTAGACAGCTTCCTGAAACTACTAAGAGCACCACTATGAAGTTCAAGATCGGGGATAGAGTTGAGATGACCTTTGATGGCGGCGCGCCGCTGGGTGCCCAGGGAACGATCATCTATATCGACTTCGACGCTCGACTCTTAGTCGAGTACGACAATCCGCTTCCAGCTGGCCACGATGGCGACGGGAGGGGAAAGCCAGGCCACTGCCGCTGGACATACGCCGATTGGGCAAAGGTACTTCCAGTACCCTCCATCACATCGCTAGACCTGGATACCCTGATAGCACTTCTAAAGGCTCCGCTATGAAGTTCAAAGTAGGAGATCTAGTAGAGTTTGACCGCGACGGAAAGTACTACTACCTTGCCCTCGAGAACAATTTCTGGCATATGGATCCGGATGAAGTCTACGAGGTCGCTGACATCCAGGGCCCCCACCTTATCTTTAAGAAGGTAGGCAGTGGTAGTTGGCGTGGATTCTCCCATCTTCACTTCCGCCGGGTTGGTAGCAAACGCTTAACCTTAGACAAGCTGCTAAAGCTCCTAAGGGCCCCGCTGTGATCTTTAAGGTTGGAGATAGAGTTGAGTTCGATCCCAGTGGAGGTTACTACTCCCGTCTCGTCGAGATGGATTTTTGGGGAATGGATTCCGGAGCGACCTACAAGGTCAGCGCCATTTGCAACGAAAATATCCTTCTCGAAGGCGATTGCTGGCACCCCGCCGTCTTCTTCAAGCAGAGATCGTTAACCCTAAATACTCTAATAGAGCTACTAAGAGAAGAGTTCTAGGATTCTCTTCTAGTTCAATATGCCAGACATGCTCAAAGAACCCGAGGATGAGATTCAGAGAATCCTCTCGGAGCTTGAGAAGAGGACTAAGTGGGGCCACCCCCAATTCTATAGGCCTCTTCCTCCCGCCGACTCAGAGAAGATTAGGGCATACTATGCCTCACAACTCGAGCTACCGCTAGAAGGCGACGGTCGCTGCCTTAGGAATGCTCTTGGGATGGGTACCATCATCTGCCGCGGCTACACTAGGATTGTCATCGGAGATTACGGCGCCTTCGTCGAGTTCTCCGAAGAACAAGCCAACTATCCCTGTGGCTTTGACCTTCGCTGGCCTGGGAAACCCCGCCGGCCGGTAAAGTACCTCTGGTGCCAGACCAGAGACCCTCTCAAGACGAAGGTTTACCTACAGCAAAGAACAGTAAGCTACGCCGACTATAGGGTCGGCTTCTATTATGTTGACCCAAAGGATTGCTACTGGGAGTAGGTATGTCTATCTCAAAGATGAAAAGAGTGCTCTACCTCACGGACATTAGGGATGGGAGCTCAGTATCCTTCCCCTACTTGCTAGGAGAGGAATAGGAGATGAGTGAGCAAGCACAAGCGTGGGCTGAGTTCCGCCGCAAGCTAGACCTCCTGGCAGAGCAAGCGGGGATGGAATTCAAACGAGAGAACTGCGAGAACTGCTATGGGGCAGGGCAAGCGGCTCGCGATCGAGGAAGATATCGTGAGTGTTGGGAATGCCACGGAGTAGGAGAAGTTATCACCCTAGAGCCCAAAGAGGAGGACTGAGTGCGATATATCTTCTGTGACTTCGACGGAGTTTTAAATTACATAGGTAGCCCCGAAAGCATAGAGCCCTACCTAGTAACTCTACTCAATCGTCTTATCCGCTGGACTGGAGCTAAGGTAGTAATCTCCTCCGCCTGGAGACAGGGACGTACTATCAAAGAGCTCCAAGAGATCCTTGAAGAGGGAGGATTCGAGGGAGAGGTAGTTGGTAGGACTCGCAGCGACCATACTGGTAAAAGAGACTCCCGCCCGGCCCAAATTACAGATTGGATAGAGACCGGGAGAAAGCTCTATGGCTTAGACATAGATTCTTTCGTCATCCTAGATGACTACGAGATGGATATCCTAAACCCACTCTCTATCCTTACAGACCCCAGCCGCGGGCTTTCTTACAATGACATCGTAAAGGCAAGAAAGATACTAGAAGAACCACCACTCCTAACAGGAGGATGAGAGATGGCAGTCGAGGTCATAGACGGCTACGGTCGAGTGGTAGAGACCATAGACGGAGATCCCTACCGTACACCAGGAGCAATAGTACCAGCTATAGCGGAGGACAAGTCCATTGCTCCTACGTGGCTCACCGGTGGCGGGAAGCTCTCTGAGAGACGCTCCGAAATCAACTGGCTAGCCCCCGAATATTTCAGATTCGACAAGAACAGGAACGTCTGGGTATACAACGGAAAAATGTACCCATCTACAGAGGCCAACACTACTAAGTTCAAGGGAGATGACTCACGCGTACTAAAGCTAAGATTCGAGAGCGGTCAATGGGTTCTCTGCGTCAAGAAGAAAAGCCCAACCGTGATCACCAAAAGGCTATCTTTCTGGAACCGCATCGGAATCCTATTCAACGGCTGGATCAAGATAGATGAGATCAGAGAAGTAGAGAGCTATGACTGACCCTTTCAAGGCCGGGGACAGAGTAATAATCCTAGACGGGTCGGATAACCCAGGGCCACAGAACTTCTGGGCGCCGCACTCTATGGATCGGCTTATCGGAAGAGAAGGCGCCGTCTATGAAACTGCTGTCAACGCTGGCGGCGACCGTATGGCTTACGTCACCGCTGACGGTGACGAGCACGAAGGCAGTAGAACTTGGTGGTATTACTTCAAGTGGCTTCGACCCACTTCCCTTCCGTTCAATATAGATACCTTCGCCGAGTACCTAAAGACAGATGTCTGATAAGACACAGAAGAACTCAAGAGGAGAGACTTTCCAAGTCGGTGACAGGATCAAGCTCCTCGACGGGAAGAAAAGCTTGCAGGACAAAGGGGGCTGCCCTACCTGGATAGCACAGGATATGGATCCCATAGTCGGAGAAGTCTTCGAGATCGTAGAGATCAAGCATTATGGCCCCGACGCGGGGACTCGATTCTGGATACTACAGAATGGCCTTAGATCCAGATGGTGTTATCACCCCGAATGGGCCACCATCTCGACCGAGCCCTTCGACCTAGACAAGTTTGCTGAGTACCTGAAGACCCCAGTGGAGAAGTAGGACAAGCACACAAAATCATTGCTTTGAGTACTAGTAGGGAATAAGATGAGTTTCAAAGTAGGAGATATGGTGGAGTTTGACCCAGACAGCTTCCGCTATAATAATGCCATCGTGCGCAACTTTTGGGGGCTAGACCCAAAACAAACCTACAAGGTTGTTCGTATCGACGGGGCCTTCGACGGAGTGTTTCTCAATGCCACCTCCGAAGAGGCCGACGTACCCTTCGACAGACACTTCTTCCGCCTGGCTAGGAAGCCGCTAACCCTAAAAGCACTAATAGAACTCTTCAAGGCTCCGCTATGAGGTTTGAGGTTGGAGACAAAGTCGAGTTTGATCCCGATGGCCCGTTGTTCGGAGTGGCAGAGGGGCGAGGTTTCTGGGGCTTGGATCCAGACAACCGGTGGGAGATTATCAGATGGGTAGACCCCAACACAATCCTAATCGACTGCCCAGCGCTCACTAACAATGCCCACCCGCAGTTCAACCAAGACTACTTTAGGCTTGCCTGCAAGCGACTAACCCTAGATACCCTACTAATACTTCTAAGAGAGGTAATAGAATAGGAGTCCAGCGTGAAGAAAGAAGATCTAGAAGAGGTTCTCGCCGCCCTGAAAGTTCTAAAGCGCGAGAAAGACTTCATCAGGAAGAACTTTCCTCCTACTCTCGCTGACCGTATAGCACCTATGCTTTCTAAGCTAGACCAAGCCATCCAAGAAGTAGAGGATGCCATTGAGGAAGAAGAATGACCATACTGAACAGACTGATATACCTCGTATACCGCCTCCTACAATGGAATATCATCCGGAGAGTTGGCTACTGTACCCTCTGCGGGACTAAAGAAGACCTCACAGTCGGCGGAGAGCTAGAAGTCCTCTGCAAAGCTTGCGGTATCAAGGAGTATGGAGAGGAAGAATGATAGGAGAGTTCAACATCCTAATCGGTTTCCCAACAGAGAGGGATATAGAGCCCTGCTTCCAACCAATGCGAGAGCTACCAGTACTACTCTGGAACCAGCGGAATCTAAATCCAATCCGCCCGCGGGAGATAAACTTCATCAAACTCCCAGTCGAATCACGCTGGCCCAACCTCCTAAAAGAGATAGGGGCCTTCCCCTCTACTAGCCAAGCTAGGAAGAATGGATGGAATAAAGATATTCCAGACGGCTGGTCAGAAGTAAAGATAGGAAGAAGATTCATCTTTGTACTCAAGATTACGGGGTAGTGCAATGGCCTACAGAAGCCAGCTAGATGCAGCCTATGCAAGGATAGGTCAGCTAGAGGAAAAGCTAGCTAGGGCTACCGCCCCGTCGTCGGAGACCATATCAATACCTCCGCCGCTACGGTCATACCCCGACACTGGCTGGGCACCTAAGGAGACCGTCAGCGCTTGGTCGTTTCACATCTTCAACATCATCGTCCTAATTATGGCTGCACTAGGCAGCACAGGAGCTTGTCAATGATCCTAGGAGAGAAGACCGTAAAGATAGGGCTAGCCCAAGACGAGCTCGTCAAGAGAGCCAAAGCCTGGGCGAAGAGAAACGGCCGCCCTACTATCATTACCTATCTTGAGGACGGGACTATTAGAGTTGAGGTAGGGAAACCCAGCCCACTACACCTCCTCAGGACAAAGCTCTAGGAGCAAAACGATGACCAAAGTAGAAGAACTAGCGAAGGCGAGGAAGGAACGCGAGGAAGCCCTCGATATCCTTCGCAAAGAGGGCGACAGAGCCCAACAGCTAGCAAAGCAGATCGCATCACTCCTCACCGAGGCCCTGAAGGAGAATGGACTCCTTGCTGCCTGCCAGTGGAGCCGCGGAAGTCCCCAACGTCTCACTCTCAGTGGCACCAAAGAGGAGAAGAAGACCCTTGAGGACTTCGTCCAATTCGAATGGCACCACGCAAGCATCGCACTCGACCTCGAAGTTGACCTCAGAACTGACGATGACAACGTTAGCCTCTACTGCAGAGTGGGGATCCCGAAGGAATTCATCGAAGAGTGGGGGCTTCTCGTCAAATGCCCAGAGCTAGAGAAAGAAGTAGAGAGACTGGAGACCGCCCTCGAGACAGCTAAAGCCCAGCTTGCCAAGGTACGAGGCAAGAAGGAGTAAGAAGATGCCCTACCGAGAGAATCAGCAGGAGCTCGTAGAAGGGGTAAGAGTTATCTGTACCTGCGGGGCAGATATGGAGAAGAAAAAGGGACGGAGACGCTGCCAGTTCTGCGACGCGGTACTGACCTTGAAGACAGTAGAGGAGAAGAAGATGAAGCCAAAGAAGCTCTACATAGGCTCCTAGTCTACTTGGAGCACGTTATGAATGGGTGAAGTAGAAGGTCCTCGATGGCACACCCGAAGGTCCAGAAGAGGAGGAGGCTTCCACCTGCCTCTAATGAAACACGCAATCGCAGCATTCCTTATAGCCGCCGCGGTGGTAAGCCTAGGTACACTAATCTGGATGGCCCGAATAGACTCACAACGAGGAGAGCCAGCCCCATTCTCAATGGCCATCCGACCTCTACGCACTGGAGCCTTTGCAAGTATCAAAATGCAAGGCCACGTAGAAAACCCTAACTGCCCGCCAGACAAAAGACTCAACAGACTCTTCTCTGCTGAGCGTTCCCATATGGAAGGTAGAAGAAGAGTCTGGACATATACCCAAGGTACGATTTGTTGTAATGGTTCAGGAGAATGTGAGGTAAGGATAGATGACTGACGAGCAAGTGAAGAAGATTACTGATGCCATCCGCAGTCTTGCCCTGGCTATCGCCATCTCGTGCGGCGCGCTAGGGATCAGTCTCGCCTTTACGATTGGCTGTCTCAGTTGCACGATAGCTGCACAGTAAGGAGAAGTAGATGATTTGCGAAAAGTGCCCTTGGACAAAGACCCTGAAAGGCTGTGGCGGCCAGTCAGGCTGCCACCAAATACCAGGAGCCTTCTTTCTCGCGTGGAAAGACGGCTGTGGTATGTACGACGCCGTCAGGAAAAACGACAAAGTTCTCTTCGACAAGATCCTCAAGGAGAAGAAGATCGAGCTAGGCTTCCTGCCACCAGAGAAGGAGCAAACCCCGGTAGCCACACCAAAGCCAGCCGGCGGGGCATACCACGGCTATAACATAGGCGATTGGCTCAAGGTTGACGGCAATGGGCAGGGTTTCATCCCAATGTGGGGCTACGAAGGCGCTGTAGCCGGGCTTTCTGGGGCGCAGGGAGAAGAACTTCTTCTCAATGGACTTAGGACTACGTACTACTCTCCCGTATCTAAAAGAACTTTCGAGAAGATCGATCCACCAGAATTCTCCGAGTGGGCCGACCCGGACGGAGATCCGAGAATCGTAGAGGGAAGTACCATCATCCTCTGCCGGCATAGAGAATACAACGGGACAACGTACTGGAACTATTCCGATATGGATCACCTCGTCGGGAAAGTCACCACCGCCGGGATAGTTAGCAAGAGTGCGGCGCGCACCCTCGGCCTCACATTCATCAATATAGCTGATACCAACTCTGCCGTTTGGTGGCGTAAGGATTGCATCTGGGTCTGTGGGCCATAGTGGCAAGCAGCAACAACCGGGTTGCAGCTATTTACGGAACTCAGCTAACCAGCGGCCAGATAAAATTCACCTACAACGACTATAGCTGGCTCCCGAAACCAGAACCTGAGCCCCTCACCCTAGATACCTTCTTAGACCTGATACGATCCCCTAGCGCGGGAGAGAAGAAACATATAAGAGACAGAAGATACAAACCCAGGAAGTCCTGGAAGAGAATAAAAGAAAGAAAGCCTAGAAGAACAATTGACTACTCCTCTAACGCCCACAACAATCCAATCCAACGCTGGTAGAGAAATCTAAATGACTAATACCTTCATAGTAGGAGACCTTCTCACCTGGCAGGATCCGAAAAACATAACTAGCGGGCTGACTGTTGCGTCTCGGCCCGACCTGGAACAGTTCATAAAACTCAACGGGCCAGGACCTTTCCAGATCCTCTCCATAATGCCAGACCAGTTACTCGACGTAACCCTCAAGCCCTATCCCAAGGTCTCTAAGGAAGACACTGCCGTAAATACCAACTGGCCACATTACTGGTTTAGGCTATACGAAGAGAAGAAAGAGACGTCAGCTCTAGACCAATTTGTAGACCTACTACAGTCCCCTCTATCTAGCGGGAGTAAGAGAATGAAGAGAAAACTCGCCGGTACGCCCGAGGTTTACCGCGTCCCCGGCAAGTCCCCTAATATGTTCGAGCTCATCGGGGATCATATCCGATTCTTTGGGAAGTGGGACTTGGACAAAGCCAAGACCCATACCAAAGAGCATATTGTGAGCCTCGAAACCGCCCTGAGCAAATCTAAGAAAACACTCCAAATCCTAGAGGAAGTAGAGGAGTAGAATTGCCCAAATTTGAGATAGGCGACCTTGTGGAGTGGGCCAACCCCGATAAGGCAATAGAAGCCCTCATAGCCAACGGCCATCTTAGGCCCGGCGGTGGCTTCGATGAAGACTTCGTCAGACGATGGATTAGTAATCAGAGAGAAGATATGGGCGATGGGCCTTTCGAGATTACTTCTGTAAACAGCCGCAATGAATACACCCTAAAGGACATCACGTTCCCCACGCCCTGGGAAGGGTACCTACAACTCCACGGGGAAGAAGATCCTAAGTACCGCACCGACGCGGAGGGGTTCCAGACAGATGACTCTGCTTGGGCCCACGGTCTAAAATATGTCTGAGATGAAATTCAAGAAGGGCAGTAGGGTTAGGTTTATAGGGCACTACTATACAAAAGGAAGAGACCTCTTCGGACAAGAAGGTTCTGTTGTAGACCCAAAGTACGGCAGCCGTATTGAGTGGCTAGCCGACGACCCAGCATTTCTTGCCCCCTCGAAAACCTGGGCTTCCCCTCCAAAAGATCTTAAACTCATATTCGGCCCATTCCTAGAAGAGTTTCTTAATCTCTGCAAGGACTTCTAATGACAGACCTATGTGAAAGGTGCCATAAGACCCGGTGGGAGTACGATAGCCCCGCATACCTCTGTCCTGCCTGCTGGATGGACTGGTGGTGCTTCCACTTCAAGGTAGAGGACAAGTACAACAAGAGTAAGCGTATCTCCCTAAAGATTATTGAGCGCCCCGAAAGCGAGTGGGAGGAGGGTATGCGCTTCTCTCCAGAGGAGATGGAGAAGCTAGATGGCTAGCCCATTCAAAGAGGGAGATCTAGTCACCTGGGCCGACCCAGATGACTCTGTAAAGCCCATCGATGCTCTCTCTAAGTACAGCGAGCTAAACGGGCCTGGTCCGTTCCTAGTGAAAGGAGATAGCGAGTACAACTGGTCCGTAAAACTCGAAGAACCATTAGAGGCAGGGGAGCACGGTCACGAAGTATACGATTGGGACAGTGCCTGGTTCAAGAGATGGGAGCCAATCCCTCTCACGCTGGACTCCCTAATAGAACTGCTAGTAAGCCCTCTAGAGTAAGATATGCACAGCTTCACAACAGGAGATCTAGTTGTCTGGGTAAAGGAGCCGCCAGGTCATCTAGGCTCGCACTGGAACCCAAATCTCGAACGCTGGAAGAAACTGAACGGGCCAGGCCCGTTTAGGGTAACCAAGGTTAGTCAGGGTTCGAGAGCGCTTCATGACACCCTTCAGATCAATGGAGGAAGCCTCCTTAACTCCCATTCCATCGCCGTTAGCTACGCGACGACCAACGATCTCGGCTGGAGTGAAGTATGGTTCGTCAAATACACGCCACCAGAACCTCTAACACTAGATAGCTTCATCAGACTACTACTAAGCGAGCTATGAAATGCCCAGCTTCAAGAAGGGAGACCTAATCACTTGGGTCGACAAGCCAGATCCTAAATGGGACAAAATCCAGGTAGAGAGCTGGCATAAGTGGGTATTGCTGAACGGACCAGGGCCATTCACCGTGGAAGGCGGCGGCGAGGGCAGTAGCTCGGTAAGAATCATCGAACCGATGCTCGGGGATGACGGCAAACCCGCCTTCCCGGGATGGTGGGAAGAGTGGTTCCAGCTCTACATCCGCAATCCTCTTACTCTAGAAGAGTTCATATCCCTCATCACCGAGCCGCTAAAGATAGCCTGCTCTGGATGTCCTAGATTCTCTCATACAGATAAGGACGGTATTGGAAGATGTTCTAGATGGCAGATTCTAGTAGACTACGACGCTAAGGCTTGCGTGAGAGAAGAATGTTCAAAGTAGGCGACAAGGTGACCTGGAAGAAGGCCAGGCACAGAATGAAGGATCCCTATCCCGAGACCATAAAGGCCCTTCGCCAGGCGAATGGGGTAGGGCCCTTTGAGATCACGAAAGTAGACAGCGAGTTCGTTACTCTCAAGGAAGGCCTCCGGGTAAACCCCTGGACCCTTGCAACCGTCTGGGAAACAAAGTACTTCAGACCCGCCGTGAAGTACCCAATGACCCTACACAAATTCATAAAACTTTGTAGGGAAGTACTCTGATTTTACGCACGCTTGGGGCGCGCTTTATTTATGGACAAACCAAATGCCAGACTCAAAGCCAAGATTCAAGATAGGAGACCAGATCACCTGGAAAGAGCCAGAAGAGCTAGGTGATAATATGAATCGGCACAAGCTTGCAAAGTTCACCAAGATAAATAGCACCAGCGTTTTCACCGTCGAGGCCTTTAGCAAGTATGATGATGGCATCAACGGATGGTGGATGAGGCTAAGCCCACCACCACAAATATCACCAGAATACTCGACAGCCTCCTGGCCAGAGTACTGGTTCAACCTCGTACCATCCCTCGAGCTAACCCTAGAAGACTTCATTCTCCTGCTGAGATCCCCGCTAGGCTAGCAATGTTCAAACCTGGAGATTTAGTCGTCTGGAGTCAGGCGACGATAGATTATGCCAAGTTGGGGGCACCCCACGCCAAATGGGTAGAGATAAATGGCGATGGGCCCTTCGAGGTCTCCATAATCTGCTCCGACAAAACGCTCATCTTTACTAAGCACCTATACAACAGCGAGTACAATGCTGAACGTCAAACGCCATCCCAATGGCACTGCTCCCACTTCCAGAAAGCTCCAGGGCGGCGTCTCACCCTAGACCTATTCATAGAAATGATGCGCGATGGAATTTAAGGTAGGCGATCTAGTTACCTGGGGCTCCGGCGCCCATAAATGGACAGTGCTAAACGGGGATGGGCCGTTCGAGATCTCGGAGGTTCATCCCTACGGGCTAATCTCCTTTACCGAAGAGCTATATAGCAACAAGGGCATCGCCGGAAGCAGCTGGCATCACACTCACTTTAGAAAAGCTACACCCGTGAGGCTAACACTGGATAAGTTTATAGAGATGCTCGTAGCACCCCTACCCCAACGAACCGCTTGGGCCTATCCGTCAGTCTCTACTAATACAGCGACGCATTGGTCTATATCCAACAGCACCAATACAAATTCCACCAACTGGTAAGCAGATGACAGAAGAAAAATTCAAGATAGGAGACCGGGTAACCTGGCAGGATCCCGAAGATTGGATCTGGAGCAAACTGTTTGGGCCGCCGTCTACCCGCAATAAGAAGATGCTTAAAGAATGGATGGAGTTGAATGGCTTTGGACCATTCAGAGTGAGCCACCTCGAGCCCTCCGACCTCACCCGCTACCAAATTATCCATCTCTATCCCTGCCCTGTCGTCAAAGAAGGAGGCATACAGACCCCGTGGCCTAGCTTCTGGTTTAGAAAGGCAGAAGCCCTAACCCTAGACAAATTCTTGGAGATCCTAAGATGGGAGGATCAAGATTCAAAGTAGGGGATCAGATTACCTGGCAAGACCCAGAGACTCTCTCATTCTTCACAGACGAGGCAAAACCAACAAAAGGCAATCGAGATGCCATCAGGGAATGGATCCAAAAGAACGGCCCTGGGCCGTTTACAATCATCGCAATAGACGGCAGTACCACAACCCCCTGGCGCAATCATCTTTTGCTAGCGCCGCGGCCTAAGGGCAGTCCCTTCCTCTCAGAGAAATGGCAAGAGTGCTGGTTCGAGAAAGCCAAAAGCCTAACCATCGAGAATTTCATAGAGCTACTTAGATCGCCACTACCGAAACGCTTTGTTGAGACACGGGAGAAGCACATTATCGAACACCCTAAATGTAGCACCACCACCTATTTCCTCAAATTCAGTAAATGAGAAGAAAGAATCCCATACCGCCCGCCTGCAAAGAATGCCATCACTGCCGCCTGGTCTCTCCCATCTTTATGAGATTTGGGTGCTTTCTCTCTGAGGTAAGGACTTTCGGGCCGCGAGAGGGTGATCCTCCCTACTAGTGTCCCGAGAGGAGGAAGAGATTAGATGAGTACCAAGAGCAAGCCAAGCGGACGGAGACTAGCCGTAGCAACAATCCTGATGGCGGCAGCCCAAGGAATTAGTCTCATCACGAGGAAAAGATGACTCTAGAAGAATACCTCGCGGATAAGATCTGGGAGATCCGCACCGGGGCTACCCCCGCGAAAGCATTCAGCGAAATCCGGAAGACTCTCATCACGCTGGGTATCCAAGACCTAGAGGTTCCCAATGGCAAAGAAGAAGTCGAGAAAGAAGAAGACCAGACCCTCAAAACGGCGCTCGTTAGTGAGGATCCTCCAGCCAATCACTAACTGTGCTCCCCTCTGGACTTTCAGGATAGATGATGGGCCTATCCAGATCTCCCCATACCTCAGATTTGAGATTGGCGGAGTCTGGAAAAGCGAGACAAGCCGCCGGTTTACAGGGAAAGAGGACAAGCTAGAGGAATGGAGAAAGAAGAACTGCAGGAAGGAAGATGACTAAGACAAAGACAATCCCGCTAGCAGAGTACATTGAGGATCGCTTCCGCCAGGTCTTCTATTCCCGCGGAAAGGATAAGGCCTTCAGAGCAAGCCTCCTACAGCTCAGCGAGATCATCAAAGAAACGACGGAAGTACTGGAAAACGCTGGGGTAGCTGATACTCAAGTCCCTGGCTTCAAATTCAAGACGTGAGGAAAGTACCGTACAGACTCGGAAGGATTCTCAACGTGCGACGAGAACTGAGATCGTGGATTGAATCTGTTCTAGATGAGGCCCAGCTCCTCCGAGAAGAGGTCTGGAAAGCCCTAAAGCCAACCAGGCAATTCCTCCGCTCCATCCGCCGGGAGGAGAAGTTCGGATACAAGTTCTTTGTAGCCGATCTGAGAGGCTACATCCTAGCCGAGCTAGATGAAGACGTTGGCCCTGTAAACGCCTGGGCCCTCACGATCCTCCCCCGAGCACTAGCCCCCGTCATTCTGACCAAAGGATGTCTAAAGCTACCAGACGGACAGCTACTTGCTATCCTAGCCCACGAAGAGGGACATATCCAATGTCGCCACGGCTCACTCCTGAATATGAAGACCGAAAGAGACCTTGAGGAAGAGATAGAAGCCGACAGATACGCCGCCGAGAAGGTCGGAGTATCGAATGTCCTAAGCCTCCTGAGACGGTTCAAGGCCGTACACAAATCCGATTACGAGCTGAGTCGGCGAATCGATGCATTGATAGCCTACCGCAAGTCAAAGCAGTGGGGAGCCTCCCAATAACCCATCGAGATTACTTCTCCCTCACCGTGACTAGAGAAATAGGGCAAATCGGCCAGAGGTAAAAGAAGAGGGCAAATTGAAGCTAGAAGAGGCAAAACCAGAGATGGAAGTCCGGGTTGTGGGGTCATCACTGCTTGCCGGGCACGAAGGAACTATCA
>Ga0255052_10002379_pt1 | contig 13617 bp, 13 predicted proteins | sample JV7_2_21_MG_FD_188632 | JGI IMG/M metagenome (GOLD analysis project Ga0255052, IMG submission 188632) | Seawater microbial communities from Jervis Inlet, British Columbia, Canada - JV7_2_21 | ecosystem: Environmental > Aquatic > Marine > Inlet | place: Canada: British Columbia | collected... | reverse complement strand
GCTCATTTGCAACAGTTTCGGGTGAAAGATGTAACTGGTGGTAGACATGCCGATTTCTGTCTGTCGTCTGAAATCGTCAACGGCAGTCTCAATGCCAGTGGACTGGTTATTGGATACATTTTTTCGGTAAAGCAATTCAATAAAGGCCTGTAAGTTCGTCAACCGAAAAATGGCAACCTCATCCTGGGCGGACAAGGACACAGGCGCAAAGACCGATCCCACTACTACCCAGGTAAGAACGAAGTCACGCATTCAGAACATCTCAGCGATCCATCGGCGGATATTAGTGAAGAGACTATGTAACCCGGGAACACAGGAATATTCTGGCGCAAGGAGGGCGTTTCGCGTTTTCATCAAATATTTCGGGATAGAGCTTCGGTTCTTTGCCATCTTGATTGACCTTGCGTTTACTCGTCATCGTAGCTCATGGCCTCATGCCGGCCAAAACCAAAGACGGCGACCTTGCTGTTACCAAACTGATTCGCAACCGCAATGATATATTCGAGTTTGAAGTTCGGATCTGCGTACTGCTGGAAGTAAGGGACACTGTCATAGTCGATGTCGATAGCAGCAGGCAGGTCCAGCCCGCCGTGATGGATCGACGCCAGCTCGCCAAAATACAACAACAGATCACCTTGACTATTGAACATCTGCACCGTCTCGAAGGCGGCATCCACAACATAGAGCCGGCCCATACGGTCCACTGCGACACCCTTGGGACGCGCAAAGTTACCCGGGGCAGTGCCAACGCCTGCTCCAAAACTCTGCACAAACTCACCATCCAGGGTGAATTTCTGCACGCGGAAATTGCCCGTATCACTGATATACAGGTGCTTGTCCGGCCCAAGGGCAATGTTGGTTGGTTGAAAAAACTGGCCCTCTTCCGAGCCTGGCTCGCCGAAAGAACTCAGCTCGCTGCCGGACTTCCTGTCGAGCACCACAATCCGGTGGCCCTGGATATCGACCACGTACAAACGGTCTTCGTCAACCAGCACGTCGGTTGGCCGGAATTGCCCGCGCTTGCCATAGGCCATGAGAAATTTGTCATTGCTGTCAAACGCAAGGATCCGATTGGTCTCTGTATCGGTAATATATTTCGTGCCCTCGTTATCAATTTCAATATTGACGGGCTTCGACATGGCAGCAGACCCGGATCCGAGCGTGAAACGGTAGTCCTTATTCGGCACATCGAAGATCGCATAACCGCCGCCACGAGTATCCACAACGTGGACCTGACCATTGTTGAGGGACACACCATAGGGCTTTTCAGGTCCCTCATTGTCCTCGGGATTTTCCTCACCGAGGACAAAGCTGCTTAACCAGCCGCCTTTCTTTTGCTTTTTTTCTTTTACATCACCGGCTACCGAGAAGCTCGTAAGGTACTGGATGCGTGGGGCGTCTGGCAACGATGGATAAAAAAGTGCGCTTGTGTCGTCTTCGCTATCTGTCGCATCCTGGGCTTTTGCCGGAATGAGAAATACTGACAGGAAAAACAGGATCAGAAAATGACTTCTCAGGTTCGGGTTATTGCTACAAAATCGTCGCATTTTTTAATCCTCACTTTCACAATTTTGAGATGTCACTTTACGAGCTCACCCGTATCGCGAAATACGCGGCCACCCTGCCCATGCTCTGATGTTGATCATCGAATAGTATGAAAAAGTAACCCTGTCATTATAAATCACATTGTAAATCGAAGAGTTTAGTGTCTCCTAACGAACACACCCCCATCCAACCGGAAGGGGGTGTATTGACTTTCCTTCGTCCCTGTCGGAGTAGACAGAGGTCAGTGACTAACTCACGGTGTTATTTTGTATGGCAAGTCAGGCAAAGATCGCTACCGGTATTCGGAACCCTGAGTAAATGAAGGTTACCTGTACCATGCACATCATGGCAGGTAGCACATTCCAGTTGATTGCTTGATATACCAAAGAGCGGCAGGCCACCCGCAGCAGCGACAATTTCAGTGTCAGTGGTCGGGTACGTGAAAGCAACCGGGTGATCGTCACTCAAATCACCGCTACCGACAGCATCGGAAGTGGTGCGGCCACCGATATTGGCGGCTGGATTGATCGTATTCATCTCCCCAGCGGCTGTTCCAGCCTGGCCACCAAACGCATCGACTGCTATGGTCCCGTCATGACAGGACAGGCACAGTTTTGATACACCGCTTGGTTGACCGAAGCCTGTACCCTGAATATCACTGCCCGGAGTTGAATTATCAATTGAGTACAACGTATAGCTCGTGGTTGCTGCCAAAGATCGATTCCACAACGGTCCTTCATCCGGGGAGATCGCGTTATGCGGTGTATGGCAGACCACACAGATTTCCCCTCCTGCATCAATATCCGATCCATCGCTGAAATCGTGTGCAGTGCCCAGTATCTGAGCCATTGCTGACGTTGAGAACAGCATAGCCACTAACAATCCCGACAGAGCTGTTATTAATCGGATTCCTTGGCCCGTGTGCATGGTTTTCATTACTAATCCCCTGTTTGTAGGACGTTTCAATTACAGGAATATCCTGTTTTTTGTTAGCGCTAAGTCTATGGGATGGATGTAATCCTCGTATTACCGGGCAATGATTTTTTGTAATGAAATGTAAGCGAATGTAAAACGGCTGGGTAGCCGTGAGATTGCTTGTCGTTCATGGATGCCCGGCCATGGAAGTCTATTGGACATCGTCACGCGGGAAGCACTAATATTGTTGTCCACATAGCAATTTACAGATAGCGATTATGCGATTCGCAATTTCAATAATTATTTGCATGTTTCTCACCTCGGCTTGTCCGGCCGGGGCGGATGAGCTGTCTGACCTGAGGGCCAAAGCGAAATCCGGCGATGCCGTTGCCCAATACGACCTGGGTACCTTTTATGAGAACAAACAAGGCAAAGGCAAGCGCAAAATCAAGGACGATAAACAGGCAGTGTCCTGGTACACAAAAGCGGCGGATCAGGGACTTGCAAGTGCACAGTTCGATCTGGGCAGGATGTATGTCGCCGGAAAAGGCGTGACGCGAGATAGTGAACTGGGCATTTCCTGGCAATTGAAAGCTGCGGAACAGGGCCTTGCCAGTGCGCAGTTCGTTATCGGCAAAAGATATTTCTCGGGCGTGGGCCTGCCGAAAGACTATGAATTGGCACTGGATATGCTTTTGTTGGCGGCGGAACAAGGTTTTGCGAGTGCGCAGAATCAACTTGCCGTAATGCATTTCAAAGGAGAAGGCGTTCCCAAAGACCTTGTGCAGGCACACAAATGGTTCAGCATTGCAGATGCGAGCGGCGACGCGTCTGGCAAACGATTAGGATCTGTTCTTGAAGAAATAATGGACCAGGAGCAAATTGAGGAAGCCCGGAGATTGGCAAGGGAATGGGCGTCCGAGCACCTGGCTGATCAGGAAGCCTCTGACTGATTATTCGCACTCCCTGACACGAAAGTCCTGTATCACCTGTACTTCGAGTTCCTGCTTATTATCTGGTTCCTCGTTTATTCCTTCGTTATTTCGGCGTCCTCCAGAATGGCCGGATAAACATAGCCGTAGCCATAATCCTTATCCAGTTCGAGCTTTCCCTGGATAACAACGACATCATCAATGGCAGCCGTCGCATAGGTCGTGACGGTCAGATCACCAGCGCCACTGCCGTCATTGATATGAATCCAGTTCTTATCCAGAACGCCGGCGGTATATTTGGTGACCTGTCCGCGCACGCGTATCAACTCCCCGTTAAGTTCAGCCTTGCCGGCACGGATTTCGGCTATTGTGTAGCCGCCTTCCGCCTTGACGATTTCCGTGACAGGTTCGACCGCCGGTTCCTGACCAGATTGACCATGCGCAGCAGAGATTACTGCACTGGTGCTGGCAGTTTCATTCTCGCCATCAATACGTTCCACAAAATAAATGATCGGAAAGTCGCGCTGCAGGGACTTGCTGTAAAAGTCCTGCATCAGTGTCCCGGTTGAAAAGGACACTTCGTCGCCGATGGTCCCCGCGGTGCCGGGCACAGCGGCCCAGACTTTCCTGTCACCGGCGTCAACCTCAACATAGGTGTAACCCGGAACGGTAATGGTATCCGTTATTTTTCCGCTAACCCGGTTCGATGCGTCTTGCTGCGGGTTTGTTTCGGTATTCTCCTGCTCTGCGCGCATTGAATTCAACACGTCTGTGTTTAACAGGACAATGCCCAGACCGGCAATTAATACCAATGCGAAACCAACTCGATATTTCATGACAAATTCTCTCTCTTAAAAAAAGGACCGTGGTGCAGCAGCGTTTTCAGTGACCTACTGCCCTCTCTCGATAACCATGCCATCCCGGACAGACATGATGGCCTGTTGAGCCAGCTTCGTTGACTGTTCCAGTTCCGCAATGGCCGCTTCCAGGTCACCATTGCCGGACTTGGTGTCCGCTCTGTTGCGTGCCTCTTTGGCCGTCGCCAGCAAATCCAGCGCGTTCTTGTTCGATTTACCGGTCACGACTCGTGAAGCAGCGGAAATAAATGTGTCATTCACCGTGATGGCTTCTGCCAGCTTGACACTTAATACGTCCGTTGGCACGTCATCAATGTGCTCCGACCGGATCGCCTGAAAGACGTGATCCAGGGCAGACTGGAGCGTGATGGCAGCCTGCAAATATTCCTTCTCTGCCAGCAATTGCTCGCCACTTGATTTCAACTTGCGTGCCTCTGCAATGAGTGGTTCGCTTGATTCGCCTCCTGCGTTGATGATCTTCTGGATACTGCTGTGGTTCGAATCCACCAGCAGGCGATCTAGCATGTCCTTCAGAGTATTGGCCCGTTCCATGACGACCTGCGTATCTACGGGGTCACTGTCCTCTGCAAGAAGAACGGAATCAGGCGACAGAATACAGATCGACATTAAAAGGAGAGATATCAGGTAGTTTCGCATTATGTTCTATCCTCTCTTGGCACGATGGCACCTCAGGCAATTGGCACGAAAATTCGGAGCCGCTATTACATTTGTTGGAAAAGCAACCATTCCATGGCATACGCCACAATATTTTCCTTCACGAAGTTCTTTCATAGTCATTCGGTTCGAGGCAATCTCCGGCCTGAAAATCCTCGGGTGACATGTACTGCAATTCAGCCAGTAAGTATGGATTGCATGGGAAAACACAACGTCCTTGATCAGCATGTCGTTAAATTTAATCACGACCCTGAGATCGAAAATAAATTCTTCGCCACTATTTTCGCCGGCAGCAGCAAGTGGCTCGATCAACCCCTCTTTAGTTGCCCGCTCCCAATCAACCTTGTTGTCTTCATCCCTTGGAAGAGATTCATAAATACGCATGAAGTCTTCGTGGGAATAATGTAGTCCTTCCAGGAACTCAGCTTCGGCATCTTGCGTTTGCGTGGCAGTTTCATTATCTGTCTGTGCAGCTGTCGGGTTTTCGTTGGCAGCGACACTGCAAACAATAATTATTACAGCCAGCCCTATGCTGATTAAAGTCGATGCAATTCGCATGATATGAGACTTGAAAAAGACATGTCATTGTTCATCGTTTAGCAATCTTGACATCACCCGGTGCCAGTTGTGGCACGTGACATCGGGCACAATCATTGAGCGGAAAAGCCACTTTCCCATGACAGACACCACATGCCTTTCCTGCAACGATCCTGGACATATTCAAATCATTGGAGCCAGTAAGCGGTATAAATATCTTGATATGACAGCTTTCACAAGCCATCCACGTGGTATGTACCTTATGTGGAAAGTGTGCGCCTTCAATCATGCCAGTTTTTGACGGCATGTTTATGTCCAGGTCGAAAGGCACAGCCTCCGCGGCCTTGTTATCAATACTGTCTCTTGGGTGGATCAGTTCCTTGTCCAGTGTCGCCACCCAGTCAACCAGACCGAATTTGTCAGTAGGTAACTCTCCCAGGCCAGCGGGATGCCAGCCGAGTCCAATTTGATACATCTCTCCTACATATTCACTTGTATCTGCAGGATCAACCACGTTTTCTGATGCCATCCTTGATTCCGGCGGCTGGTCTGATCGGGACGCTTGTTGATCCTTACTTACCGAAGCTTCGTTAGTAGAAACCTGGGCCAGCACAAGCTGATGACTGCCGTAATAGAGGACTAGCAGGAGGACCCCATAGATGCAACGCCGGGCCACCAGGTTGCCAAAGCCAAGTAATTTCATGGAATTCATTTGCTACTGCTTCTCGTTCAAAACGTCTAATGAATGGCATCGATCGCAATACAGCGGATCCCAGGCAATTTTTCCATTATGACACTTGCCACAAAACTCCCCGTCAATAATGGCCGACATCGTGATGTCACTTGCGCCTTTTTCCATTACAAATATACTTTCATGACAAGCCTTGCACTTGAACTGTATTCGGTGACTCCAATGCGGAAACACGACTGGTGGCAAACCAACCTCTGCCATGATTTCCTTATACCGGTCCAATACAACGTCACCATATTCTGAATAAGACATTGAAGGTAAGACCAGCAACATCAGAATTGGTGTAATCAGCTGCTTTTTCATGAAGTTCTCTCGTGGCTTTGACAATGTGCCCTTACGATTCCGGGCCGTTTGCCATCATTTGTTTGTGTGCCAGATTCCCTGCCAGAGTTCTCGTCTCTTTCCGGCATACAATTCCTGATGCTACTCTATTATATCTCTGCGGCGCGAAGAAGAAGATGGAGTAATCATTGGTTATTTATTGTAAATAATTGTAAGTCTGATGAAGGTTCACAGGTGATGGCCTCGTGCGCTTGAAAACACCGGGCAGCGGTCCCGGTATCAGGACGAATGGTGGTGTTTGTTCGTTAATCCCCGTGCACCGGCGGTGTGCAACTACCCAGTAAAATCAACAGGTTCAGAGTTTTTTCACTCGACCAGCGAACTTATAGCCCATATTACGGATGGTCAGGATCACCCTGGGGCGCGAGGAGTCTTTTTCTATTTTTTTCCGCAGCTTCCCAATCAGGACATCCACGCTTCTGTCACTCAGGGACCAGTCACGCTGCGACAGTTGCTTCATAATCTGATCCCGACTCAAGACGCCGCCCGGATTGCGAACGAACATTTCCAGTAGCCTGAATTCGTGGGACGTAAGTTCTACCCTGTCACCGGAAGGAGAATTAAGTTCATGGCTGAACAGATCCATTTCCCAGCCATCAAAATGGACCTGATGACTGTCATGTCCGGTGTCCACGCTCGTGCTCATTGCGAGAGCTGCACGCCGGCGCAGCAAACTCCGAATCCTGGCGAGCAGTTGCCGCTCATCAAATGGCTTTGTCACATAATCATCGGCACCAATCTCCAGGCCGATGATCTGATCGATAGGATCATTCTTCCCGGTTATCATAATGATGCCCACGTCAGAGAGTTTTCGCAGCTCACGCGCCAGGGTTATGCCATCGTTCCCGGGCAATATGACATCAAGCAGAATCACATCGGGTTGATCTTTTGCGAAATGATTCCACATTTCTTCACCATTGGTAGCAATACTGACGCGGTATCCTTCCCGTTTGAGATACAGCCTCAGTGTGCGACAAATTCGTACATCATCATCAACGATCAATATGTGTTCGGATACTGTCATTTTTGAATTTTATATGTTTTCTCAAGTTAATTTACAGATTTCACTGCCAGTCTTACTGTGGTTTCGTCCAGGTGCAATCCGGGGAAAGGTGACTATACGAGGCGATTAACAGGCTGTCTACCAACCAGAAGAGTATAATTTCTTATAGTGTTTATTGAACGGTTCTGGTTGAACTAGTTCAGTTGTTACTTATCACCGGTTACAGGAGCATGGCAAGTGAACCATAATGGCCGTAAAGTCAGGTTACTCCATATTTTGATTGTTGCTACATCAATGGTCTATTCACCGACAAGTCAAGGGGGAATAGACAGTGAGTACCTGTTGTTTCCCTTTTTGGGTGCAAATTTCCGGTCGGATTTGTCAAGTCATTCGTTGTCGCACAATGATGACTACAATTATGGTGTCGATATATTTGTCGCATCTGAATACCGGAATTTTCTCTTTCTTGGTGAATTGTTGCTGTCCAAGCATGAACAGCATATCGAGCGTCTCCAGCTGGGCTGGACGGCAGGTGATAGTAAGATCTGGTTTGGACGGTTTCATAATCCCATTGGCTACTGGAACAGTCAGTTCCACCATGGAGCCAATTTACAGACGAGTATCAGCCGACCGTCTATCGTTGAGTTCGAACATGATGACGGGATATTGCCAATGCACTTGACAGGGCTCCTGGTTGAAGGTGTTTTAGAGCGTGACAATCAGGGATTGGGTTATGCTTTTGCCGTGGCGGTGGGACCAGAGTTGTCCGATAAACTGGAAGCGCTGGACGTATTGAACCCGGGATCAGGTTCACAGGACCTGAGCCTGACATTCGCCCTCTATCATGAACCGGTGTTATACAGCGCAACCCGATATGGCCTGTTTGTCAATTACAATGAAATCCCTGCTGTTGGCATCGGAATTGATGAAGTTCATCAGGTTAACGCAGGAGTTTACGGGCGTTGGGATCATCAACCCTGGCGATTCACAGGTTCGATGTTCTATCTCCATAACAGCCTACAGCAAGTAAACCTGACTCCGACAGATGATTTCGTTAGTGGTTACTTTCAAGCGGAAAACAACCTGGATGATCAATGGACAATTTTTGGCCGTGTTGAATGGACCTTTGCCGGTGAAGATGACATCTATCTCGCACTTCTTCCGCATTACGTCAAAGACAGGGTACTGGGCGGGTTTCGTCTGGACGCTTTTGGTCGGCATTCCTTTAAGCTTGAAATCTCAGGTAATCGTGTACAGGGGGATAATTTCGGCCAAGTCATGTTGCAATGGGATGCAATGTTCTGATGCAAATAAGAGAGGCAATTCGCTATACGCTGTTGATTTGTCTGTTCCTGATTTACAGTGGTACGGGCGCTCAGTCTACGCAACGTAGCCTGCTGCTTGTCTGTAGAGATAACACGACGTTAGAGTCTTTGACTCATGCAGAAGTGCGAAAGCTATTCCTTGGCGTACCAGTGACCAAAACGCAGATGCGACTTAAACCTCTGGTAAATGCGAGCGATCAGCTCGTTACCGAAGTGTTTCTGCAACAGGTTATTTTTATGTCCAAGCGCGAGTATGAGCGTCAACTTCTATCACGGGTTTTCCGGCTTGGGGACCAGCGGCCACCAGTCTACGAAGATACAGACTTACTGGTTGAAGCATTACTCGATACACCAGGTTCCGTTTCCTTTATGTGGTCTGAACAAGTAGAGCGTCAAAAAGGACTGAAAACGCTGAGTGTATTATGGACAGACTCGACAGACTAAAACGGGTCGGGCACAGTATCACCGGACGCCTGGTGCTGGGGTTGCTGATAATCCATATACCCCTTACGCCCCTGTTGTTCTACGGCATCTTGTTGATTGTCGAGCGCAGTCTTGAATCGGAGTTCATCGGCCAGGTACGCAACGATACTCTGCTGTACGCCACATTACTTAAGCCGGCGGTCGAAAATCACGACATACAAGAACAAAACTCGATTCTTAATGAGACACAAATCAGCGGTCGTGTGGTCTTTGCCGAACTTCTAAACAACGACGATACTGCTGTCCGAACCAATGAAGAATTTGTCTTTAAGGAAGACTTCAAGTTCGGTGAGCATGCGGATCAAATATATTTCATCGCGGTGCAATTATTCAGTGATGTGGACAACCGGTCGCTCGGCACATTGAGATTGGGATACGATGAATCATCCACCCATGAACAGAGCCTCGCCGCGTACCGTTATGGTTCGTTTATCGCAATTGGCTATATCATGCTCAGCATGTTGTTGGCAATTGCCTTTGGCCGGTTACTGATTCGACCCGTTTCATCCTTGAGGAATCTGGCAAAGAGTATCGCTGCTGGAGATGAGTCCGTCGATCTGCACATCAACACCGACATTTCAGAACTCAAGTTCCTGGCAGATGATCTCGAAATAATGCACCAGAACCTGATGAGTAAACAAAGGGCAATACTGGAACGTGAGTTACGTTTGGAGGCAATCCTAAATAGTGCCGGCGAAGGAATTATCACTATCAATGAAGCGGGAAATATCCAGTCATTCAATTTGGCCGCAGAATCGATATTTGGTTATACGGCCGAGCAGATATTGGGCCGCAATGTATCTGTTCTGATGCCGGCACCAGATCGCGAAAACCACGATGACCGTATTCAGGAGTATTTGCGACAGGACAACGCCAAAATCAGCCGCGCAGGTCGAAGAGTGCAGGCACTAACCAAGGACGGTGAACTGATACCGCTTTACCTGACTATCAGTAAGGTACAAGAGGGACAGAACATTTCCTTTACCGGCATCATGCACGACCTGTCCGAAGAAGAGAAAAAAGACGCTGAACTGCAACAGCTCTCCCGTGCGGTTGAACAAAGTCCTGTCTCGATCATGATAACCAACGCCGAAGGGAATATTGAATACGTTAACCCACGGTTTTTCCAGATAACCGGTTATCGTCCGGATGAGGTGCTGGGCAAAAACCCGCGTTTTCTAAGATCTGATGAAACGTCGACAGACGCCTACAAGGACTTGTGGGGAACAATTTCAAAAGGCGGAATATGGAGAGGTGTATTTCAAAACAAGAAAAAGAACGGTGATCCCTTCTGGCTGTCTTCCACGATCTGCCCCGTGCGAGACCAGCAAGGTGAAATTACAAACTACATCTCGATCAATGAAGACATAACGGATGCACGCAAGAAAGAGAGCATGCTGGCCCAGGCCACGAAGCTTGAGGCAATCGGTCGAATGACCGACGGCATCTCTCACGACTTCAACAATCTACTGACGATAATTCGGGGCAATCTTAAGTTCCTCGAACAGGACATGGGTGATACAAACGACGACTATCGGGAATTGGTCGAAGATGCGTTATCCGCCGCCCAGGATGGGGCCGATTTGATTAAGCGTCTACTGGGATTTTCTCGTCGGCAGGAACTCAACGTACAGACAATAGATATCAACAATAATATTGTTGCCATGGAGAGACTCTTACAGCGCTCTGTGCCAGAGATAGACATTCAATTGCAACTGGACAAGGAAATTGGGCACACGCTTGTTGATACCAATCGTCTGGAAAGTGCCGTCCTTAATCTGGTCACCAATGCCCGCGATGCCATGCCAAATGGCGGGCATATAGTGATCTCAACTGAGGAAGTGACGGTGAATGTGGCAGAACCGGCTGGTGAGCTGACTCCCGGCAATTATGTTGTTCTGACAGTGACCGATGATGGCATTGGAATGAACGATGACACTATAAACCAGGCCATTGAACCATTCTTCACGACAAAGACTATGGAGACAGGTACTGGACTCGGATTAACGATGGTAAGTGAGTTTGTGCAGCAGTGCGGCGGCGAACTTCAAATTATCAGTACGCCGGATAAAGGAACCAGCATGAGATTGTTGTTTCCATCCGTTGAGGCGGAGGATAATCTGTTTGTTGACATCGAAGTGGATGATGACTCTCCAACGGGTGAAGAAACGATCCTGGTTGTGGAAGACAGGCAAAAGGTACGCCGTTTTGCCTGCCGTACTTTAAAGCGTCTTGGCTATGAGACATATGAAGCCGAAAATGCTGACGCAGCTTTGATTCAACTGCAGCGGAATCAGCATATCGATCTATTGTTTACAGATATCGTTATGCCCGGAACTACCAACGGCCGAGCGCTTGCGCATCTCGCCATGAAATCGAGGCCGGCCATCAAGGTCTTACTCACTACCGGGATGGAACTGACAGATGGCCATGAAGACGAAGGCCCGGAAGACATTCCGCTGTTACCGAAACCCTATTCGTCGGAACAACTGGCTCAGAGAATTCGTGCGATTCTGGATGCCGACGCCAGGACCTGAGTTCCTGTGCTTACGCCACAATGCGGGCGCTGACTTGATTTCTGGCGGCTCTGAATCGATAGCCTTTTCTTCATAACGTGTTCATTTTCGGTCGGGGTGAGAAGATGGACTCGCTGTCCCTCCCGTTTATTCATCCGAGCGAGGAAGTCATGCCGTAAGCTCCCCCGAAAGGTAGACCAGTCATAGGTTGAGAATCTTGGCAGAATACTGCTGGGAGGAAGACCATGAAAAGATCGAAGTTTAGCGGCCGCGATCCTTGTCGCTCACTTTAGGACCGAGCCTTCGTTACCAGCATGGCGCCCAGCCCAATGATGAAGAGTGACAAATAAGGCTCGAAAGGCCAAAACGGCAGCCACAGCACAAGATCCGCAGACCACTTCGGCGCGGTCAAAAAAGCAGTAACAGGCTCTTGCCAATGCAGACCGGAAGCGGATACAAAAAGACCAAAAGCGATAATGGCACCGCCCAATACCTTGAACGCGAGCGGCGTGCTGCTCTCCGGCGCATTCCTGTTCACCGCTTGCTGACGTTTCTTGCCCCAGGCCGCAATTCTCAGCGCGAATGCGAGGAAACCGCTCCAATAGAAGACATAGTCAATCGTTTCCGGATTCTCGTAGTAGAAAAGGTTCCACCAATAGACGCTAAAAGGATAGGCCCATAGGAAATAGATACCGCTTTTGTGCAGCAACTTCCACTGCTTAGGATTCAAGTATTTGCGGCCAAAGTGGAAGGATGTCACGACCATGGCGGGAAGAAAGATGTAGCCAATGCTCCCTTCGAGCTCATCGCGAAGCAAATAGACGTCTTCGAAGTAGTACTCGCGAAAAAAGTTCGACATTATGAAAATGAACATGCCTTGCCACGCCATCGCAACTGCAAAACACATCCCGATATATTTCCGGTTGCGCAGCCACCACATCGGGAACGGCCCGGGAAACAGTATCTGAACCGAAGATGCAGCGACTACTAGGAATATGAAAGGCACCGCCCAGCGTACGGAATACCCAATCATCGTAGACACACCGGGCGCGGTGGACATGTCGGTGCCCAACATGGCGATAACCGTGACGAGGGACATCGGAACAGAGATGAGCCAGAACAATCTCCACTCGTTAATGGCTTTGTTATTCAGTACTGCTTTCAGGTCAATACTCATATCTTTCGATCACTTCCATGGGAATTTGGTGCAGTCCCGGCTATTCTCTCATTCCGCACGTACACGTACTACGCCCCCGATAGGTCAAGAAGACACTTTGACCGCGCATGGTAATATTTGGGCATGCCAAGTTTCTTGAAAACACAGACGCGTAACGCGCTCGAAGTCGCCATTGCCTTTACGCCCTGGCTGATTTCTATGTACGCGCTTTACTGGCTTGACTATAGCGAAATCTGGACGAGCGAAACCCCGCATCGCGGAAAGATCTCTGTTGCAATCCTGGCTATTGGAATGTTGTTGTCGTTTCTCGTCCAGTCACATTTTGCCAGGCGCAGGCAGAAATAATTAAGTAAGACGAACTCGCTGGAAGATTGGACCGGCCGGGCGACGAAATTCCTGAAGGGGATCCATGGACCATACTCGCTGACGGCACACAAGCCTGCCCACTTTCCGAGATTTCCGCTCGATGGAGTCTCTGAGTAAGTCTCCAGATTGTAAGGTGAACTATGAAACCATTGGTATCATTGGTCGGGGTGAGGGAGCCGATTTTCTGTTTTAG
>Ga0255052_10002378_pt1 | contig 13619 bp, 11 predicted proteins | sample JV7_2_21_MG_FD_188632 | JGI IMG/M metagenome (GOLD analysis project Ga0255052, IMG submission 188632) | Seawater microbial communities from Jervis Inlet, British Columbia, Canada - JV7_2_21 | ecosystem: Environmental > Aquatic > Marine > Inlet | place: Canada: British Columbia | collected... | reverse complement strand
TATTGCCGGCAAACAGGGCGAGTTCTTTTCGATGTCGCTCGACGAACGGAAGCGCAATTTTGAAATCGCCGTTGACGAGACCGGCGACACTGCGCAGACGATCATGTCCTGTTCTGACCAGAACTTCGACACCGTTATCGAACTGGCCCTGCACGCCGAACACATTGGCGCCGATTACATCGTGGTTCACGCGCCCCTGCTGCACTTCATCAGCGACAGGGACGACACGATCTTCAACTACTATGACGAGATCTGTAAGAGAACAGGTATCGGCGTGGCAATGTGGAGCCACCCGGATTCCGGGTACCTGATGTCGCCTGAGCTGTGCGCGCGCGTCGCCGAAATTCCGAACATCGTCGCCATCAAGTACAGCGTGCCCAGGGACATGTACGCCGAACTTACGCGAATTGCCGGCGACAGGATTCTCGTCAGTACCGCGTCCGAGGAAGAATGGCTCGAAAATATCGAGGAGCTCGGCTGGCAGCTTTACCTGTGTTCGTCCCCGCCCTACCTCCTGCAAACAGGCTCGGACCGCAGGATGCACGAGTACACGCAGCTGGCATTCAACGGTGAGTTCGAAAAAGCCCGCGCCGTTCGGGACAGCCTCGATCCTGTCCGCGATGCGCTGAAGAGCACTCGTCCAGGCGGCAAACCGCAGGCGCATCAGAAATACTGGCAGGAGCTGCTGGGGCAGGCGGGTGGCCCCGTACGCGCGCCACTCCTGCAGCTTAGCGAGGCCGAAAAGGACGCCACCAGGGCCGCATTCGAGAGCTGCGGGCTTCAGCTGTAGCCGCCGCACGCCGTCCTTGAAGACCTGGTCATCGGGGACCAAAATTCGATCCCCGCAAGCACCTGGTGACCCTTATAATGCTGGGCCACTGTCAGGAGCGTTTATGACTTCCCGAGCAAAGGCAGACAGCACGATGGCAAATTCGAATTCCCCGACCCACTGGGCGTCATTCAACTGGGAAGACCCCTTCCGGCTGGAACAGCAGCTGACCGACGACGAACGGCTGGTCGCCGACACGGCCCGGCAATTTGCCCAGGAAAAACTCGCACCCCGGGTGCGGGAAGCCTACCGGGACGAGCAGACGGACCCCGGGATCTTCCGGGAGATGGGTGAGCTGGGGCTGCTCGGCGTCACGATCGACGGCTATGGCTGCTCGGGTCTCGCCTACGTTAGCTACGGCCTGATAGCCCGCGAAATTGAGCGCGTCGATTCCGGCTACCGCTCGATGATGAGCGTGCAGTCGAGTCTTGTCATGTATCCGATTCATGCCTACGGCAGCGAGGCTCAGCGCGAGAAATACCTGCCGAAGCTCGCGACCGGCGAATGGATCGGCTGCTTCGGGCTGACCGAACCGGACCACGGTTCCGACCCGGGCGGCATGACAACCCGCGCTCGCACCGTCGATGGCGGCTACGAACTCAGCGGCGCAAAAATGTGGATATCGAATTCGCCGATCGCGGATGTGTTCGTTGTCTGGGCAAAGAACGACGACGGCGGGATTCGCGGCTTCATTCTCGACAAGGGCATGGATGGCCTTAGCGCGCCGAAGACCGAGGGCAAGCTGTCATTGCGCGCCTCCGTTACGGGCGAGATTGTCATGGACGGTGTGTTTGTGCCGGAAGAGAATATGTTGCCCGGCGCCGCGGGACTCAAGGGCCCCATGGGCTGCCTCAACAATGCTCGTTACGGTATAGCATGGGGAGCGCTGGGCGCCGCAGAAGCGTGTTGGCATGCTGCGCGCGAGTACGTCCTGGACCGGAAGCAGTTCGGCCGCCCGCTGGCGGCAAACCAGCTGATCCAGAAGAAACTCGCTGACATGCAAACGGAGATCGGGCTCGGTTTGCAGGGCTGCCTGCAGGCGGGTCGACTAAAAGACAAGGGCCAACTGGCACCGGAACTCATCTCGCTCCTGAAACGCAACTCCTGTGGCAAGGCGCTGGAGATTGCCCGCACCGCGAGGGACATGCACGGCGCCAACGGCATCTCGGACGAATACGTCGTCTTCCGGCACATGGCGAATCTCGAATCCGTCAACACCTATGAAGGCACGCACGATATTCACGCCCTGATACTGGGGCGGGCCCAGACCGGCATCCAGGCGTTCTCCGCGTAGCAAACAGCGGCCAGATGTGAGCAACGAGTCAGCATCGCCGAATCGCAGTCAACGGGTCGATATCCGGCGTATTCAGGCGGGGCACGACGACGGCGCAGAAGACCAGGTTGCGATCGAGGAGCCTCTCGAGATCCGGGTAGGGTTCGAGGCCGCGAGCGGCCGCGAGGAGAAGGCAATCTCGGTCACCATGCGCACGCCCGGCAACGATGAAGAACTTGCGGTTGGATTCCTGTTTTCCGAAGGCGTGCTGGCCACTCCGGACAACGTTGTCGAGGTCTGGCATCGCAGCCCGCCGGTCCCGGGCGACGCCGAATTACGCAATGTCATCCGCGTCGACCTCAGCACTGAAGCCGACGTCGATTTTGCCAGACTGGAGCGGCATTTTTACACGACGTCCAGTTGCGGCGTCTGTGGCAAGACCTCGCTGGAGGCCCTGCGCACCCAGAGTCGTTACACCGATGCGATCGCCGAATCGCCGTTCCAGATCGACGCAGACACGATCCTGACGCTCACCAGGCAATTTGAAGAACAACAGCAGGTGTTCGGACAGACAGGCGGCCTGCACGCGTCGGGACTGTTCGATCGTTCGGGAAACATCGGCATGGTTCGCGAAGACGTTGGCAGGCATAACGCAATGGACAAGCTGATCGGACGCCTGTTTCTCGATGGCACCCTGCCCGCCTCGGATGTCGGCATTCTCGTCAGCGGCCGCGCGAGCTTTGAACTCGTGCAAAAAGTCGCGATGGCCGGCGTACCGATGATTGCTGCTGTCGGCGCACCATCGAGCCTGGCCGTCGACGTTGCCAGGGACTTCGGCATAACGCTAATCGGTTTTCTTCGGGACGGTCGTTTCAACATTTATTCCGCGGGCGAACGCGTCGGAGCGAAGAGGACTCACGATGAATGACGCGACGGGCGACGCACGATCCGTAAGCCGGGTGATACGCGGCACCGCAACCAGCGATGGTGCGGGTGTGCGCCTCACGCGCGTGATTGGCGGGGCTGAATTACCTGACCTCGATCCGTTTCTCCTGCTTGACGAATTCGGTTCCGACTCGCCCGACGACTACATCGCGGGTTTTCCGGATCACCCTCATCGCGGCTTCGAGACCGTTACCTATATGCTCGATGGCCGCATGCGCCATCGCGATAATCAGGGCAACAGCGGCTTGCTGGGACCTGGAAGCATCCAGTGGATGACGGCCGGACGCGGCATCGTGCACTCCGAAATGCCGGAGCAGGAGGAAGGCCTGATGCGGGGCTTTCAACTGTGGGTAAACTTGCCGGCATCGGACAAGATGACAGATCCTCGCTACCAGGACATCGCCGCAAGCGACATACCGGAAGTCGAAATAGACGATGGGGTGCGCGTGCGGGTACTGAGCGGACAGTTCAACGACGTAACCGGCCCGGTGGCCGGTGTTGCCGTGCAGCCCCTGTACCTCGACATCGAACTGCCAGCGTCCGCGAGCGTGTCGCCCGCGCTGCCCGAAAACCACACGGCATTCCTGTTCGTATTCGAGGGCAGCCTCGTCGCAGGCGAGACGACGAAAAACGTTCAAAAACATGAGCTTGCAGTCTTAGGATCGGGCAAAGACGTGCCTCTCACAGCCGGCAATGAGGGCGCACGCGCAATACTCGTCGCGGGCCGGCCTCTCGGTGAGCCAGTCGCGCGTTATGGCCCGTTCGTCATGAACACGCCGGAAGAAATTCAACAGGCGTTCGCGGATTTTTCAGCCGGACGCTTTTGACCACCGATCCTCTCAAGATACTGACTACGGCCGTGCCCGACCTGTCGGAAGCGTCGGCTGCCGAGTTGTTGCGTCAGCATTTCGCAATTGAAGGACTGATCGAGTCACAGGACAGCGAGCGGGACCGCAATTTTCTCGTCCGGCAGGCGTCCGGACAGGAATTTGTGTTGAAGATCAGCAACTCTGCGGAGAGCGAGGCGATCACCGACCTGCAGACCACAGCACTGTTGCACCTGGAAAGAGCACATCCGGACATTCCGGTACCGCGCGTCATTCCCGCAACGAACGGCGCAATGCAGGTCCGGGCACTCGCTGACGACGGTAGAACGCACACAATCAGGTTGCTTACCTGGCTTCCCGGCGTACCGCTCAGCAAGATTGAACCCAGACCCGACCTGGCGACGCACCTGGGGGCTGCTCTCGGCACACTCGGCCGCGCCCTGAAGGATTTGGCGCATTCCGCGAGCGGCTACCCGCTCCTGTGGGATATCAAACAGGCAGGCAAGTTAATCCCGTTGCTCGAGCACGTTCGGGACAAGCAGTTGCGAGATCAATGCCGACTGCAATTTGAGAAATTTGTCGACCAAATCGAGCCTCAGTTACGCCATTGCCGCTCGCAAATAATCCACAATGACCTCAATTGGGGAAACGTACTCGCTGATGGCAAGTGCAACGATCGCATCACGGGCATCATCGATTTCGGTGACATGGTGAAGTCGCCGCTCGTCATCGATATTGCCGTTGCATCTGCCTATCTATGCAAGACCGGAGATGAGCCGCTGGCAGACGTGCATAAGTTTCTTCGCGGCTATCACGACGTAACGCCGATCCTGTCCGCGGAGATCGAGCTACTGCCCGACCTGATGCTGATGCGTAACGTGCAGACGATTGTCATCGCGAACTGGCGTGCAAGCCAGTATCCGGAGAATCGGGAGTATCTCCTGTGCAGCGTGCCGGATGCAAAACAGATGATCGCGACACTGGGCGAGACCAGTACGACTGACATCGCCGAGAATTTTAAAGCGCTTTGCGCTGCGCCCCGGAGAACTGACGCGTGACAATAGATGACGATATGCTCGATCGCCGCCGCAAGCTTCTGGGATCCGCCTACCGGCTGTTCTATGACGAGCCGTTACATCTCGTGCGGGGCGAGGGAGCCTGGCTGTATGATGCGGACGACCGGAAATATCTGGACATGTACAACAATGTGCCGCACGTCGGTCACTGCCATCCACACGTCGTCGAAGCGATCTGCAAACAGGCGGCAACGCTGAATACGCATACCCGGTACCTGCACGACAACGTGCTGGACTATGCGGAACGCCTGACCGGCAAGTTCCCCGACGAGCTCGACACGGCAATGTTTTGTTGCACGGGGAGCGAGGCCAACGAACTGGCACTGCGCATTGCGCGAACTGCGACCGGCGGCACTGGAATCATCGTGACGACCTTTGCTTATCACGGTAACACCAGGGCCATCTATGAGATTTCGACATCCGACATACCGGAGGACGAAATTCCCGATCATGTCGTAAGCGTGCCGGCGCCGGATACCTATCGCGGGCCCTATCGGGGCGATGACGCCGGCGAGAATTATGCCGCCCACGTATACGAAGCGATAGACCTGCTGCAGAGCCGAGGAATCAAGCCGGCTGCGTTCGTCATCGACACGATCATCTCCAGCAGTGGCGTCGTTTCGCCACCGCCAGGCTATCTGCGCAAGGCAGCCGAGATTATCCGCGATGCCGGTGCATTATTCATCGCTGACGAAGTCCAGCCCGGCTTCGGTCGCACAGGCAAACACTTCTGGGGCTTCGAAGCCGATGGTTTTACACCGGACATCGTTACGATGGGTAAACCGATGGGTAATGGACATCCAATTGCCAGTGTCGTGACACGACGCGATTTGATCGAGGACTTCGGCAATGAGGGAGGTTATTTCAATACCTTTGGCGGCAATCCGGTGTCCTGTGCGGCCGCGCTTGCAGTGCTCGACGTCATTGAGAACGAAGCCCTGCAACAGAACGCCCTGGACGTCGGCAATCACATCATCGACGGTCTCGGAATACTCGCCAAAAATCACGATTGCATTGGTGACGTGCGCGGTAGTGGTCTGTTCCTGGCACTGGAACTGGTTACGGATCGCAGCAATCGTACGCCGGCACGGGAACTGACTCATAAGATCGTCAACGACCTTTGCCAGCGTAGCGTGTTGACCGGCTCCATCGGGCCCGACGAGAACATCCTCAAGTTGAGGTCCCCACTCGTATTATCCCGTGAGGACGCCGATTATCTGCTAACAAGGCTCGACGAATCGCTGACAGCCTGTGCCGGCTAGCATTTTTCGCGCCTAAATCGACCGCGTCGCGATTGCCGGCGTCACATTGCTCGCCTTGCGTGCCGGACCTGCGACCGCAACCTGGCCGACCGTCCAAAGAACAATCATCGCGGCCGGCACCACGTACCATGACAGGGGCTTCAACGCGAAGGCCTCGACCATGAACATGTTCAGCGCGACGGCGAGTACGCCCCCTATGACGACGCCGACCGTGCTGACAAGGAAGTTCTCGACCATGAAGTAACGCACGATTGACGTTCGAGTCGCACCCAGGGCGCGGCGTATGCCAATCTGACGCGTGCGCCGGCTGACATTGAAGCTCGCCAGGCCGACGATTCCGAGACCGGTAATAACGGTCAGCAGCGAAACGACAAATGTCAGAATCTTGATCATCGCGGCGTCACCCAGGTACGCGAGTTTACGGGTTTGGGCTACGGTCGTCATGGAACGAATGATCCTGTCCGGATTGCTCTTCGCGAGCATCTCTTCGACTTGCGGCATCAGCTCGTCGCGATAACCCGGTTCTGTACGGATGATATAACGCACGAATTCCGCGTCGCGTCGTTGGGGTACGAGCATCGATCGCTCGAGCCCGGACCAACTCGGCCAGGGCGCTTGCAGTATCTCAACCACGCCGATGATATTGACCGGGTTCTCGTCGTTGACGTAGAACGTCTTCCCGAGGTAAGAACCCGTCTCGTCCGGAAACAGATCCTCGGCCAGCGCCTGCGAGACAATCGCGACCGGCGGCCAATCATTGGTCTCACGATTGACCCAGCTAACCTGGTTGGCCGCAAAGTTTTCGCCATCCGTCAGATTCAGGCCGAAAGTCTCCAGGCCGTGTTCGTCAACAAAATAAATTGCCGAGCTGCTGTCGCTGGTTCCAACACCGGGCTCCAGGTTCAAGCCCTCGGACCAACCGCCCTGTCGCAGTGGGAACGAGTTCGAAGACGTCGCGCTCCGCACGCCCGGCAATTTGCGAAGTAATTCGAGATCCTCGTCGATCAGTCTCTTCTCGTCAATGTCCGTCACGAAAGACACGCTGGCGAGCGCAAAGGTATTCGCCTCGTCGAGACCGCTCGGACGCGCCATGTTCGTCGAGCGTTCCTGAATGATCGCGATCGCATTGACCATGATCGTCATGGTTACAGCGATCTGCACCGCGATCAGAATAAAGCCGCCCTTGTTTCTAAGCATGGATCGCCAGATTGGTCCGAGTTCCATGTTGATCTCCTACTGAATTCTGAGTTGGCTTGCGGGCGTGATATTGCAGGCACGCCAGGTTGGGTACAGCGCCGCACCGAGCGCGGACGCTACGGCAAGGACGAGCGCAAGCAATACCATGGTCCAATCCATGCGTACCAAATGCTGTATGAAGTCGTATTCGATATACAGGTTTTCGATGCCGCGCAGACCAAACCATGTCGCGACGACGCCGAGGAGCCCACCGGCCGCGCCGATCATTCCCGCCTCGATGATGTACTGCGTGAACAGCGTCGACTTGCTTGCACCCAGTGCCCGGCGCAGGCTGATATCTCTTGCCCTGCGCATGACCTTGGCGAGCAGGAGCCCGATCGTGTTCAACAGGCAGACGACGAGAAACAACACAGCGAGGCTCAACAGGACATTGACGTTGTCATCGACGACCTCACGGTCGATCATCCACTCCTCGGGATTGTTCAGTCGATTGTTCATGGGCCGCGGGAACCGCCCGAGCTTCTTCTGTCCCTCGACATAGGCATTGAGAAACTGCATATAGTCCTGCCTCTGGGACGCACTCTCCAGTTCGACCCACATCTGGATCCAGATGCACTCGGAGGCAAGAAACATCTCGAAGCCACCCTCCTCGACGGGCTTCCAGCAGCTCGTGTTGCCATTCCTCGGCATCTTGTTGGCGACAGCCAAAGAGAACGGCAGGAACAAGGGTAGCGGCTCAGCGTAAGGGTTGTTGTTCAGGTCGTAGAATTTGGGAATCGGCGTCCATTCGTCCAGTACGCCTGCGATTCGGTACGGCTCGCCATTGATCGTCAGCATCCGGCCGACGGAGTCTTCTGCTCCGAACAACTGTTCGTTCAGATCCCATGACAGGACGGCAACTCTCTCTTCAGTCCGGTCGGATGATTGGTCCCAGGCTGCCCCGTACGCGAACGGAGCATCGAACATCGGGAAGAAGTCGGCCGTGGTTGCTCGCACATCGAGCTGGAACGGCCTGGCATCCTCACCGTCGGGCTGAATGACCCGGCTCGTCACATAGCTGGTGACCTGGCGATAGGCCTTACCGGAATCGTAAAGCGCTTTCGCGTCCAGGTAAGCCATCTGTACTGGTGGGTTGTCCGGATCTTCGTAGGGATCCGCAGGATTCCAGTTATCGACCTGCACGTGATAGAGAAGGTCGTTCTTGTGCGCGATCGGGTTGTCGCTCATGACGTGCCTGACGGTAACGATCGTCATGCAGGCGCCTATGCCTACCGCGATCGCCGCGACCATCAGGGCGCTTAGCGCAGGGTTCGCGCGAATGCTCAGCGCGCCGAGTTTCAGGTAGTAACGGAACATGGTCGGCTCCCGGCTTATGCGCTGGCTGCGTCAGCGAAATGCAATTCGGGCGGCCCGTCGCTGATGTGACCGTCCCGCACGAAGATGTTGCGCTTCGCCCGGTCGGCAAGCGCCAGTTCATGGGTAACCATGATGATGGTTGTGCCGGTGGCGTTGATCTCCGCCAGCAACTCCATGACGCTGTCCGCCATGTTCGTGTCCAGGTTGCCGGTCGGTTCGTCGGCAAGTAGAAAACGGGGCTCGCCCGCCAGCGCCCGCGCGATTGCGACACGCTGCTGCTGCCCACCTGATAGCTGCGCCGGCAAATGCTTCATTCGGGATGCGAGCCCGACCATGTCGAGCGACTGCTCTATGCGTCGCTTGCGTTCGTCGGCATCGAAGCCGCGATAGCGCAACGGCACGTCCACGTTGTCGAAGATGTCGAGTTCCGGAATAAGGTTAAAACTCTGAAATATGAAGCCGATCTTCTCGTTGCGTACTCGCGAGCGTTCGTTGTCGCTCAACGACGATATGTCGCGGCCATCAAGCTCGTACGTTCCACTGGTCAATTCCTCGAGCAATCCGGCAATGTTCAGAAAAGTCGTCTTGCCGGAGCCTGAAGGTCCGGTGACAGAGACGAATTCGCCCTCATCGACAGTCAGCGAGAACTCACGCAACGCGTGGGTCTCGACCGTATCGGTTCGGTAGATCTTGGAAATCCCGTTCATTTGCAACATGGGTTCGTTCTCCTTCGTGTGCGCGTGACTAGTTGGTAAGCAAGACCGTGTCCGCGCCGCGGAACGGGTCAAGGTTGGAAATAACGATGGTGTCGCCAGGCTCGAGACCGGATACGACTTCGACCGCACTCAGGCTGCGTGCGCCGATCTCGATCCGCCGGCGCGTGGCAACGCGGTCCTCATTGACGACATAGGCAATACGCCCAGCCCCACTATCGAGGAACTGGCCACGCTGCACGTACAGGACGTCGGGATGTTCGGCGAGCAGGATGCGTGTTGTCAGCCGCTGATTTTGACGCAGGTTGCCTGGCACTTCGCGGTCGAAGCTGATCCGGCTCGCAACCTGGTTGTCGACAATCTCGGGGGAGACAGCAACCAGCCGGCCCGGATAACTCTGGCCACCGATGAGAATTTCGGCCTGCATGCCGATGGCGAGATCGTCAGCGTAGCTTTCCGGGATTTGGGCATCGATCTCGAAGCGTGAAAGATCGACGACCGCCATCACCGGCATATCACGCGATACCGCCGCCTTCTGGTCGACGAGCAGGTCGCCGACGATGCCGTCGACGGGTGACTTTATGGACAGATCGTCGACCTGCCGTTGCAGGTTTACGACGAAAATTTTCTGGCGCCCGACCTCGAATTCGCTCGCACGCAGCTCGAAGGCCAGGCGTTCATCGAACAGTTTCGCGTCGGCAACAGCGTGTTCGTGAGCGAGCTCCGCATTGCGCAGGTCGTCCTGCGCCTTTTCGTAATCGATAACGGGAATGATGCCACGTTCATTGGCGTCGTCGGCACGGCGTTTTTCGCGCCGCGCCGCGACAAGCGCGACATCGGCCAGATCAATGGCCTTGCGCTTTTCGAGAGCTTGCTGCCGGGACTCGATACGCTGCCGTTCAAGCTCGACTTTGCGCTGCTCGAGCGACGAGTCGGCCTGCTCCAGAAGGCTCATCAAATCGGGACTGTCAACGCTCGCGACGACCTGACCCGCCAGGACCCGCTCGCCTGCGTCGACATGCAGAGTGATCGTCCCTGACTCGCTGGCGTAGAGCGTCGGACTGACGGCCGCCACGATGCGACCCTGAACCGAAACGTCCCGCACGAGATCGCCGCGCGCAACGGTAGCGGTACGGACCCTCTCGAAAGGTATGCTGACGCTCGCATTGGCCCAGCGCTTGACCCAGGGCGCTGCAAGGAGCATCGCCACGATCACGATGGAAGCGCCGGCTGCAGCAACTATCCGGCGCTTGCGGGGATCGCGCGGGGGAAGCCGCACATCCTGCGCCGATGTATCCGTGATTTTCAGTGTCCCACCCCCCTTACGGCACTCGGGAAAGCCAGCTGTATGTGCTGACAACCTCTTAGATGCGGGTGGTCGGGAATACGTTTAAATGATCGGCTAGACGGTCGCCCAGGCCTGGGTGTGGATGTGGCTGATCTTGTCGGTCATGGGCAAGCGATAGAAGCGCCGCAACTCGCACAGGACACGCTCGACGTCCTCGACGAGGCGTCTGCGCAGCGCATGACAGAACCGCGAGGCATATTCGTTGGCCGCGACGTAACGGTCCAGCTGCTCGGCGTCCAGCTCATCATGAAAACTAACCTCGTCGAACAACCAGCCGTGCAGGCAATCGAGCATGTCGATTCTTCCCTGGCTGGCAGCAAGTAACATCGTGCTGACAAACTTGTCGATCTCTGCCTGCAGTTCGAGTTCGAGTAGCGATACGTTGCGGTCCTGCGATGCTTTCCACACGACACAGTTGAAATGACTGATGCCCTCGACGACCTGCCAAAGATCGTCGAGCAAGTCAGCCCGCAAGCGGGCCAGCGGATCTGCCGACTCGAGACGTTCGAGTAATTCGCTGTCGAGAAACAGTGACAATGCGAGTCCGTCGTCATCTTCCGACATCAGCAGCGTTTCCCGGGTGTCGGTCAGCATGACATCCTGGCCAATACACTTTGCGAGCCGCGGATCGGTAATCAGGTAATCGCGGACGTCATAGCCACCACCGACCTGGTAGATGTCATTCAGATGCCGCTGCAACCTCGAGATCATCAGTGGCGACCCCGCGGCTTGCCGTCTGATATCGGCACGACGCCATTTTGTCGCAGCAATTTTTTCGCACGCCGGCTGCCCGTCTTCAGCCAGATCTCGTAAGTCCGCAGCAGATCGACATCGGATTCCTGCCGTGCTTCGTCACGAACTTCGTTGAGTACGTCAACGAGCACCTGGAACTTGCTGGCCAACTCGCGGTAAATGGGTGCGAATGCGTTGCCGCGGAACGTACCCCGGACTTCTTCGGACAGAGAACCGTAAGCATTCCCACCCATATTGATGTAGTAGTCGATGTCGACCGGTTTCCCGGCGAGGCTGTCGGCGAAGAAACCGGATATGAACAGCGCAACGTCGCCGATGCGCTGCAGGGAATGCGTGCGTTCCGCGAGACTGGGGGCATCGGCGGCATCGGCCAGCATCAGGGCCAGTGGCCTCAGGCCATAGGTATCGCCATCGTCTTCGTAGAGTTCTTCAGAACGGGAGAACAGTGTCAGCAGGTTGACGACGTAATGGGCAGCATGAGGATCGACGTCGACACGCTGTCTCGACAAGACACCGTCGATCGATGTGCGAAAATAATCTTCCAGGTTGCGAACCTGCACTACCCTGTCGTTGCTGCTTCGACCATTCATCGGACCCGGCCCCAACTGTCGATGCATTCAGGTATAGCGCATGGACTCCGCTGCGCTTGTGACGCGGTTCACGATAATCGCATTATGTTACTTGCCGCTTTGCGACTTCGCCCACTCAGCCAGCGTGGTCTTGTCAGCCACGAGTTGTTCCAGGAGCGGCGCCGGTGTCCAGTTCTCCGCGCCAAAGCGTTCTTGGAACTCCCGAACGTGCTGGAGTACGTGGTCGAGACCGACGGTGTCGGCGTAATGCATCGGGCCGCCGCGGAACGCGGGGAAGCCGTAGCCGTACACGTAGACGACGTCGATGTCGCCGGGCCGCTGGGCGATGCCCTCTTCGAGGATTTTCATGCCTTCGTTAATCAGCGCGAAGATCAGTCGATCGACGATCTCACTGGAGTCTATGTCACGGTATTCCACCCCGAGTGCTGCAGCCTCGCGCTCGATGAGTGTGAGCACCTCCGGATCGTTCGAACGTTTTCGTGTTTCGGGATCGTAACGATAGAAACCGGCGCCGGTCTTTTGCCCGCAGCGTCCCATCTCTACCAGCGCATCGGCGACGCGAGATGCCCGCGGATCGCCACGCTTGTCCTCGGGCAGGCCCTGCCTCGCCTTGTAGCCGACATCAAGGCCGGCAAGGTCGAATACCGCAAGAGGTCCCATCGCCATGCCCCATTGCTCCAACGCAGTATCCACGGCTTCGGGTGTCGCGCCCTCGATAACGCAAAGCTGGGCCTCGCGACCATAATGCCCGAGCATGCGATTGCCGATGAAGCCATAACACACGCCTGACACGACGGGCGTCTTGCGAATCCTTTTTGCCAGTGCCATGCAGGTCGCCAGAACATCATCCGCGGTCTCGTCGGCACGCACGACTTCGAGCAATTTCATGATGTGCGCCGGGCTGAAGAAATGCAGCCCGATAACGTCTTGTGGGCGTCTCGTCGCCGCAGCGATACGATTGACGTCCTGGTAAGACGTGTTCGTAGCCAGTATTGCGCCCTGCTTACACACGGCATCCAGCTCCGCGAAAATATCCTGCTTGAGATCGAGACTTTCGAACACGGCTTCGACAACGAGATCCGCGTCGGCAAGCGTCGCATAGTTCGTCGTGCCGGTGATGCGCCCGCGGCGCTCGAGCGCCTCTGCTTCGGTGAGTTTGCCGCGCTTGATACCGCCCATGTAGTTGCGGTCTATCGTCTGCAGACCGTTGCTAAGTGCCTCGTCACTGACTTCGAGCAATGTGACCTGCATGCCAGCATTTGCGAAATTCATCGCGATGCCACCGCCCATGGTACCGGCGCCAATGACACCGACGTTCTCGATACTGCGCAACGCAGTATCCTTAGCCAGATCCCTGACCTTGGCAGCTTCTCTTTCGGCAAAAAACATGTGCCGCATCGCAGCCGACTGCGGGCTTTGCATGCACTCGATGAATTTCTTCCTCTCCGTG
>Ga0255052_10002377_pt1 | contig 13624 bp, 12 predicted proteins | sample JV7_2_21_MG_FD_188632 | JGI IMG/M metagenome (GOLD analysis project Ga0255052, IMG submission 188632) | Seawater microbial communities from Jervis Inlet, British Columbia, Canada - JV7_2_21 | ecosystem: Environmental > Aquatic > Marine > Inlet | place: Canada: British Columbia | collected... | reverse complement strand
TCGAGACAGAGATGGCGATGGGATTCGCCGTGCGCCGGCGGGAACTCGGCGCCCGGTATCCGAACACCGTAGTCTCGTTGAGTTCTGTCGGCGTCGATAATCCAGCGGGTAATGACGGACAGTCGTTGTTCGAGTTCTTCCTCGTCGACGTGATCGAAATCGAACCACTGGCTGCTCGTGTCCGCGCCCGCAAACTGTTTCGACAACAGATCGCCGGTACGGGCGTACGCTTTCCATGCAACATGCCGCGGCGAATCGCCGTCGTGGAATCTTCTCAAGCCTGCGAAGTCCTCCTCGCCGCGCGCGTCGTGTTGCCGGTGCCCCTGTGCGCTCTGCGTCGGTGGCGGTTCGGGGACCTGTTGCGCCGGCTTCGGATAGACAAGCCCTTTTAGGTCCATATGCAACCAGGCCCAGGAGCGAAATAACTCGAACGGGAAGAGCGTTCTGATGCCGAATCGTTCGAGCCCGATATAGCCACGCTTGTCCGTCGGAATCGCCAGCCGAAAGACCTTGCTGTCGCCCGGCCCGAGATCCTTCACGTCGCTCGAGACCGATTCTGCATATAGCTGAATATTGTATCTGCTGTTTTTGGATCGGTTGGTAATTGCGACCCTGAACTGTGCCGACTGGCCTGCAAAGACCGGGTCGACGCCCGCGAAACTCAGTTCGAGGCCGACCAGATTGCGCTGGCACTGGTGCATGGATACGAGACCGAGCCCTGCCAGGAGAAACGTCAGCACGAATGAGAGGTTATTGTTGTAGTTCATTGAGCCGAGCAGCATGGCGAACGTCATGATCGCAAACACAATGCCAACGCCCGTCGGCAGAATGTAAATGCGCTTCGAATGCAGCCGGGTAACGTGCGAATCAATGCCCTGGCGTTGTCGCGCCCAGCGCCGAATTCGCTTGTCGGCAGCTTTACGGAAAGACGGTAGCCGTAAGAATTTAGGGAATTGCCACGGAATCGAGGACATGACGGGACAGTTCGCCCGGACTCCGATAGGCTGAGCCACTGGCTGGTTTCAACCTGTGTCCGGCGACGGCGGCAAACACGGCCTGCACGTCATCCGGGAAGACACCCGAATGGTGCAGGATGAAAGCATGCGCTTTTGCGGCTGATGCCAGTGCAAGGGAACCGCGGGGCGAAAGGCCGGTTTCGATATCCGGGGATTCCCGCGTATACCGGACCAGCGCCTGAATATAGTCGACGAGCGGTCCGCTCATGTGTACTTTCTCAACGGCCTCCTGTAGCTGGCCAATGAGTTCGGGACTCAGGCTCGGCTGAATTTCCTGGAGCATTTGACGTCTGTCTCTGCCCGTGATCAGCGCGCGCTCATTTTCCTCGTTCGGATAGCCGAGTTCGAGGCGCATCAAAAAGCGATCGAGTTGCGACTCAGGCAGCGGGAACGTGCCGATCTGATCGGACGGATTCTGCGTGGCGACGACGAAAAACGGTTCGGGCAAGTCGTGCGTTTGTCCATCGACCGATACCTGGTGTTCTTCCATCGCCTCGAGCAAAGCACTCTGCGCTTTCGGCGTGGCACGATTGACCTCGTCGGCGAGTACGAGTTCTGCAAATACGGGCCCCGGTTGAAACTCGAATTTTCCGTCGCTTTGCTGAAATATGGAGACGCCGATGATGTCGGCAGGCAGGAGGTCGCTCGTAAACTGGATGCGCTGAAAACTCAAACCGAGGACACGGGCAAGGGCCTGCGCAAGCATGGTCTTACCGAGTCCGGGCAGGTCTTCGATGAGCAAATGGCCGCGGGCGAGCAGGCACGCGAGGCTCAGCGATATTTCCTCGTCTTTACCGAGGATGATCGTGCCAAGGGATTTTTGCGCCTTGTCGATGGCGCTTTTCTGGCCGTCTGCGCTCAGGGGCAATTGTTCCAGCGTACTTCCGCGTTGCATCAGCTGCTCCGTAACTATCCCCAATAGTCGCTAATGGGATGCGTCAATGCACATCCCGCGTGTCAGTTTGTGATCCAGTCCTCAGAATATGCCGATTCAGTCTAAATTCTCAAGTTTTTCAAGCTGTTCCTGAAGTTTCCTAAGCTGAGCCTCAAGATCTTTCTTGCTGTCCACGTTTTTTGTGACCACAACCGTCGGCGCTTTGCTCATGAATTCCACATTTCCGAGCTTAACTTCTACCTTCTCAAGATCGGCCTTAGCCCCAGCTTGCTTTTTCTCGAGCCTGACGCGCTCGGCCTCTACATCGATGAGGCCCTTGAGCGGGACGAGAATAGTCATATCACCAAGCAGCACGGACGCTGACTTTGGCGACTTTTCGTCAATCTCAAGCGGCCGCACTGATTCCACCCGGCCGACGCGATCGATCAATCCTTTGTGTCGCTCCGCGAGTTCGAGATCGTCAGCGGTGGAGTTTTCCAACAATACGGGTAGTGGTTTGCCGGGCGATATGTCCATTTCGCCGCGAATCTGCCGGATTCCGAGGATGAACTGCATGACCCATTCCATTTCCGACTCTGCATTGTCATCCTTGATGTCGTCCGAGCTTTTCGGGAAAGGCCGCAACATTATTGTTTCGCCGTCGGTCTTTGCCCTCGGCGCGAGCGTCTGCCAGATCTCTTCGGTGATAAAAGGCATCAAGGGATGCAGCAGGCGCAGCAAACTCTCGAGTACTTCTATCAGGGTTTTTCGCGTACCGCGTTTTTGTGCGTTCGAAGACTGTTCTGATTGCAGTACCGGCTTGGAGAGCTCGAGATACCAGTCGCAAAACTCATGCCAGGTAAATTCGTACATCGCCTGTGCCGCAAGATCGAGACGGTAAGTGGCGAAGTGTTGATGGACTGATTCGACAGTTCGATTGAGGCGGGCGAGTATCCAGCGATCGGCAGTGCTTAACTCCGCATCTCCGTCGTCAATATCTTCCGTGTTCATCAACACGTAGCGCGATGCATTCCAGAGCTTGTTGCAAAAATTCTTGTAGCCATCGATTCGTCCGAGGTCGAAACGAATGTCGCGGCCCGTCGTTGCCAGCGATGCAAAGGTGAAACGCAGCGCGTCTGCACCGAATGCAGGGATGCCATCGGGAAACTGCTCACGTGTCGCGGCTTCGATTCTGGGCTTGAGGTGGTCTTGCATCAGGCCGGTCGTGCGTTTTTTGAGCAGCGTATCGAGTTCGACGCCGTCGATGAAATCCAGAGGATCGAGTACGTTGCCCTTTGACTTCGACATTTTCTGGCCGTCCTGATCGCGGATCAGGCCGTGGATGTAGACCTCGTGAAATGGCACATCGTCCATGAATTTCAGGCCCATCATGATCATTCGAGCAACCCAGAAGAATATGATGTCGAAGCTTGTGACCAGAACATTGCCTGGATAGAAAGTCTTCAGTGCGTAGGTCTTCTCCGGCCAACCCTGGGTGCTGAAAGGCCACAATGCGGAGGAGAACCAGGTGTCGAGTACATCCTCGTCCTGGCGGAGTTCAGTATCGGCCGAAAGCTCGTGCTTCTTGCGGACCTCGTCCTCATCACGGCCGACATAGATGTTGTTGTCATCGTCATACCAGGCAGGGATACGGTGACCCCACCAAAGCTGCCGGCTGATGCACCAGTCCTGAATGTTGTACATCCACTCGTAGTAGGTCTTGGACCAGTTTTCCGGAACAAAACGGATCTTGCCGGTCTCGACCGCATCGATCGCAGTCTTGGCAAGTGGCTTGATATCCACGTACCACTGATCGGTCAGATACGGTTCGACGATGGCGCCACTGCGGTCTCCCCGCGGAATCTTGGTCTCGTAGTCCTCGATCTTGTCGATCAGGCCGAGCGCATCAAGATCTTCGATGACCCTCTTTCTTGCGTCGAATCGATCGAGGCCGCGATAAGGCTCGGGCGCTGTCTCATTGATCGCTGCATTGTCGTCCAGAATATTGTATTGCGGCAGGTCATGACGCTTGCCGAGCTCATAATCGTTGAAATCGTGCGCCGGCGTGATCTTGACGCAGCCGGTACCGAACTCGGGGTCGACGTAGTCGTCGGCAACGACAGGCATCTTGCGTTCGACCAGCGGCAGCAAGACCTCCTGGCCAACCAGGTCCTTGTATCGTTCATCTTCCGGATGTACCGCGACTGCGCTGTCGCCCAGCATCGTCTCGGGCCGCGTCGTTGCGACGACCACGTGGCCATCGCCGGAGACGAGTGGGTATCGAAAGTGCCAGAGCTTGCCGGCTTCTTCCTGTGACAATACCTCGAGGTCGGAAAGAGCGGTGTGTAAGACGGGGTCCCAGTTGACCAGTCGTTTGCCTCTGTAAATCAATCCCTCATCGTACAGTTTGACGAAGACTTCGGTGACGGCGACCGACAGGTCCTCGTCCATCGTGAATCGTTCGCGCTTCCAGTCGACCGATGCGCCCATCCTGCGCAGCTGTTGTTGTATCCAGCCACCGGATTCATTTTTCCACTTCCACACACGCTCGACGAATTTTTCCCGGCCGAGTTCCTTGCGAGACGTTCCTTCAGCGTTGAGTTGGCGCTCGACCACCATTTGCGTGGCAATCCCCGCATGGTCCATGCCGGGTTGCCACAGGGTGTTTCTGCCCGACATTCTGTTGTAGCGAATCAGGGCATCCATAATGGTGTCCTGAAACGCATGTCCCATGTGCAGGGTGCCGGTGACGTTTGGTGGCGGAATGACGATGCAATAGGATTCGCCCGAACCGCTGGGCGCAAAATAGCCGTTTTCTTCCCAGCGCTGGTACTGCCGCTGCTCGATATCGTGCGGATCGTAAGCCTTATCCATGGCGGCTATTCCTTGCCGTCAAAATGATCGTGCAGTACCCGGCTAACGATGGCAGGGAGTTCACTCCGCAATTTACCCATGACGCGCTCGACGATAATGTCTTCGACGTCATGGCATGCCTCGTGAATCATGTGATCGGCAAGTGTCAGGCTCTCCGCGCAGATCTTGGACTCCAGCTTGACGAGTTCGTCAGCCGACGGCCCGCGAGGAAGGGCGCTCGGCGTCTCCACCGCTTCGGTCAGGACCGGCAGATCATCGTCTTTCGGGTCGCCGTCATTTTTGGCTTGCGCAGTGATTTTTCGACCCTCGTCAAATGTTGTGCGTTGTAAGTTCCGCGCCGAGTTTCCGGTAATCCGCGAATCTTTTCCGGCTCTTCTGTCTGGTTTCCTCATCGGAGGTTACAAGCTCTGCGACTCTGGGAAAAGAGGCGGCCCTCGAAGGTATCTCGTCAGTCAGATTGATCAGCAGGTCCTGGTCATCGATCTCCGCTTCATCAAAGCCGATCGTTACCGGGGCGCCCGTGGATTTTCCAGCAACGCCACGCAACTCATGCGGTACGAAACTGCCGTCGCGGAATGTCCACAACAACTGATCGATTACTTCGGCCTGTTGCCGGTTCGCTGCGTGAATATGAACGGTGTGTTTGAGGCGATAGGCTTTCTCGGCAAGCCGGCACGCAAATCCATGCCGCGCCGGTTCGCCCGTTCCCGCGAGAATGTAGAAATCCACGCGCGACATATGATGACTCAGGGAGTCGCGCCGGCGCGCTTCAAGAGGAGTTCCGAAAGCATCGGTACAGGGCGGCCGGTGCTTCCTTTCTTCTGGCCCGATCGCCAGGCCGTGCCCGCGATATCGAGGTGGGCCCAGTCAATGCCTTGCGTAAACTTCGCGAGGAAGCAGGCTGCCGTTATCGCCCCACCATCGCGGCCCCCGACATTCGCGAAGTCCGCGAAGTTACTTTTGAGCTGACGCTCAAATTCCTCGGCCATCGGCATGCGCCAGCCTCGATCTTCCGCGGCGTTGCCGGCATCGACAATGCTTTCGGCCAGCTTATCGTTATTGCTCATCACAGCCGTGCGGTGATGGCCAAGCGCAATTATGCATGCTCCTGTCAGCGTGGCGACATCGATCATCGCCGCCGGCTTGAATCTCCTCGCATAGGTCAGCGCATCACACAGAATGAGGCGGCCTTCCGCATCCGTATTCAGAATCTCGATCGTCTGGCCCGACATACTCTTGACGATGTCACCCGGCCGTGTCGCCGTGCCGCTCGGCAGGTTCTCGCAGGCCGGCACAACGACGTTGACGTTAATCGGCAGCTTGAGTTTTGCGGCGACGGCCATTGTTGCAATAACGGCGGCCGCACCGCACATGTCGAACTTCATTTCGTCCATGCCGGGGCCGGGCTTGAGGGATATGCCACCTGCATCAAATGTGACACCTTTGCCGACCAGCACGATTGGCGCCTGTTTCGTCGCGCCTTTGTATTTCATCACAATCAGTTTTGCGGGGAGCACCGTGCCGGCCGTGACGGACAACAACGAATGCATACCGAGCCGTTTCATTTCGGCTTCGCCGATTATGCTTGTCTGCAGATTCTTGTTATCGCGCGCGAGCCGTTGTGCTGTACGAGCAAGATGACTGGGCGTGCAAACATTGGGTGGAAGATTGCCGAGGTCTTTCGCGAGTGACATGCCGTCGCAAATCGCGTCGGCATGTTCTATACCGCGCTTAACCCGGGATGCATCACCGCTTTTTCGCAGCGCCAGATCGTATCGTTTCAGAGCGGCAGCCTGCTTCTTGCGGCCACTCTTCATGTCGGTGAAGCGGTACAGGCTGTCACCGACGATCTGCACACTGAAACGGGCGAGATAGTAAGGACTGACACCGTCGATATTCTCGAGCGTCAGGTAATTTGTCACGTCGGCGATCCTGGTCGAGTTCAATGCATTCATTGCAGCCGTATTTGCCTGCATGAATTGTGTAACGCCGAAGGAGCCTCGCTTGCCAAGGCCGACGACGAGTATGCGTCGTGCCTTTACGCCATCGAGCGAATTCAGCAAGCGAGTGTGGCCGAGTTCGCCGCTCAGGTCGCCAAGCTTGATTTGCTTCTGGATTCGGCCCTTGCTGGCCTTGTCGATGTCCGTGGCGGCTTCGCCAAGTCGCCCCCGAACATATACCCCAACAATGATGCAGCTACCGGCGCGGCGCGGCGCAGCACTCGCAGTGGTCGAATATTTCATAGCTCAGAAATGCCTTATCAAAAACGGAATCGCGTCGTCTTCTGTGCCGGCCGGCTTTACGCCACCGGCAACGCTGGCCCACTGCGAACCCGATGTGATGTCTTGTTAATTGTTGATGTCGCCCCGCCGCATTACGACGCAGGGACTGTCGCAGACATAGTAAAAGCGGTAGTCTAACCGATCCGGTCGAATTTGGCAGAGATTCCTAACAAAATCACAGATATAACGATGTTTCGTATTCTTGATCGTTACATTTTTCGCGAGGTCGCGCAGACCTGGGCAGCGGTGACCGTGGTGCTCTTGTTCATATTGCTGACAAATCAGTTTGCCCAGGTATTGGGCGATGTTGCCAAAGGTTATCTGCCAAAAGACGCCGTATTTCAGGTCATTGCGCTGACCGGATTGCAATACCTGACCATCGTCGTGCCGATCGGTCTGTTCCTCTCCATCATGTTGGCCCTGGGGCGTCTTTACCGTGACAGTGAGATGCCGGCGATGATGGCCTGCAAGGTTGGGCCCGGCCAGATTTACCGGCCGCTTCTTTGGCTGATCGTGCCGCTGGCACTGGGCGTCGGCTGGCTCGCTATGGAAGTCGGCCCGAAAGCACTGACGGCGGTCGACCGCATCGGAATGGTTGCGCAACGCCAGGCTGACCTGGCGAGCATCGAGCCGGGCAAATTTACGTCCGGTGCAGAAGGCACGGTCATCTATGCCGAACGCGTTATCGGGCCCGGTTCGGTCGAAAAGGTATTCCTGCAACGAAGAACAGAAACTGGCGGCGTTGAAGTCGTCGTTGCCGATCGCGGCGAGCAGGTGGAATCCGAAGACCAGGACACGCGATATTTTGTGCTTCGCGACGGTCGTCGCTACGAAGGAATGCCCGGCACATCCGATTTTCGTGTGATGGAATTCGCTGAGCACGGTATTCCGTACAAGCTACCGAACATGAGCGAGCCGCGTGAGCGGCCGCGTGCGATGAGCACGCTGGATCTGATGAAGTCGAAGTCCATAGATCATCTCGCGGAGTTGCATTGGCGTCTCGGTGTGCCGTTGTCGACGCTGATCCTGGGTATTCTCGCGGTACCGCTAAGCCGCAGCCAGCCACGGCAGGGACGTTACGGACGTCTGGCCGTTGGCCTGCTCGTATTCATTATCTATTTCAACTTGTTGAGTGCGGGCAAAGCCTGGGTAGAGCAGGAAGCAGTTCCCGCCGCTGTCGGAATGTGGTGGGTGCACGGGGTCATGCTTGCTCTGGCCAGCGTCATGCTCGCTTATCAAAACGGCGTGCATCGCCGAATACTGTCATTCAGGATGGCGTCATGGGGATTCTGAGCGGATATCTCATGCGCACGATCCTGGTCGGTACGTTGATGGTGCTGATGGTATTGCTGGCGCTTGCGACCTTGTTCGAGTTCATCGGCGAACTCGACAACAAGATGGGTGATTACGGCGTTCCGCAAGCGCTCATGTATTCTATTCTCAGGCTTCCCCAATTGTCATTTCAGATGTTGCCGATGGCGACTCTGATCGGCGCGTTACTGGGCCTGGGTGGGCTCGCAAGCAATAGCGAGCTGGTCGTCATGCGTGCATCCGGTCTTTCGGTTGGAAAGCTCGCCGGGATGGTGGCACTGACGGGTGTCGTACTCATGGTCATTACCGCACTGATTGGCGAGTACATCGGTCCGCCGCTCGATTACTTCGCGCGCACGATGCGTAACGAGGCGCGATTCCAGCAGGACGAGAGGAATTCTGGTCACGCCGCCTGGGTCAAAGATGGTCCGGTCATACTGCATCTGGAGCGCGTCAACAGCGAATTCGAGTTTGGCGGCATCTATGTGTTTCGTTTCGACGAAGATAATTCGCTGCGCTCGATTGCACGCGCGGAAAACTCGGGTATAGATGACTCGGATAAATGGATACTCGAGAATTTCCGCGAGACCCAATTCAAGGATGACGGTGTACAGGTTGTCGAATCTTCGGTCGAAGTGGAGTCATTCGATTTGAGCGGCGACATGCTCGGCATCACGCTGGTAAAACCGATCAGCCTGTCGGCGAAGGGCTTGCTGAGCTATATCGGATATCTGAGGAAGAACAATCTCTCGTCCGCGCGATACGAGACGGAGCTCTGGTCCAGAGTGTCGACGACGGCCACTGTCGTCATCATGCCGGTGTTGGCGCTGGCCTTTGTCTTCGGCTCACTGCGTGTATCGGGTTCCGGCGGCCGCATCATGATCGGTGTCCTTATCGGACTCGGCTACTATCTCGCCACCGAGATGATCGCCAATTCCGGCCAGGTCTACGATCTCGACCCGGCACTCGTAACCTGGCTGCCGTCATTGGCCCTGCTCGCGATCACCGTTTTTGCGTTGGACCGTATCAGGTAAGACAACGCCAAGCGTCAGGCCTTCGGATAGTACCTGAGTCGGGTGCCGGACAGGCGATCGTGCCAGGCGAGGCTGTCGCGATCCCATAAAGCCCACCAGTAGCCGAGACCCGCCGGCAGCCAGGACAGTACCGCAGTCAGAAATCGCAGGCTCGCTTTCGCGAATCCGGGCTTATCGCCGTTCATCGTTTCCAGCTGCAGCCCCCAGGACTGCATGCCGAGCGTGTGCCCGGCTCGGCTCCAGAAACCCGCAAAAAAGACATATGCGACCAAAATCATTGTGATTTGGTAGGCGGGATCGCCGGCAGCAACAGGCTCGCCGCGACGAGCAGCAATAAACGGCAAGGTAGCGAGGAACATCAGCGCAAACACCAGCAAGCCGTCATAGATCATGGCGCCAATGCGCCTGCCAAGACTTGCGGCCATCATAAATCGTCGAAGTAGCCGGCAATTTGCCTGCGTGCGGCTGCATCCGGCAATGGCCCAAAGCCCGCTCCCAGGTTATCGATCATGTGATGCGGCTTGCTGGTAGCCGGAATGACACAGGTAACGGCCGGGTGGCCGACTATATATTTAAGGAATAGCTGGCCCCAGCTATCGGCGAACTCGCGGGCCCAATCGGGCAACTCGCGGTTTCCAACCGCACGAAACAGGCGTCCCGCCACGAATGGCCGATTGATCAGGACGGCGATGCCGAGATCACTGGCAAGCGGCAGTACACGCTTGTCCGCTTGACGTTCTATGAGCGAGTAATTGATCTGGATGAAGTCGGGCTTGTGCTTTTTCATGACCGACTCCAGTTCACCAAGGGCGCCTGCTTGATAATGCGTCACGCCGTTATAGCGGATCCGCCCTTTGGCCTGCCAGTCCCTGATCGTCGCGAGATGCGCATCGGTGTCACGCAAATTGTGGACCTGCATCAGATCCATCACATCTGCATTCATGAGTTCGATAGACCTCTGCATTTGCCGCTCGCCGGACGCTTCGCCGCTCGTCCAAACCTTCGTCGCAAGAAAAAGTTGATCGCGATTGCCACTGGCCTCAATGATGTCGCCGACGACGCCCTCGGCGCGATTGTACATCGGCGATGAGTCAAGGAGCGTGCCGCCTTTCCCGGTCAGGAGATCAACCAGTTCACGCCGTGACGAGATCGATTCGGCATCGCTCGCCACATCGAAAACGATGTACGTGCCAAGGCCGATCACGGGCAACTCCTCTCCGGATCCCGGTATCGGGCGCGTCAGCATTTTCTCTTCCCCCGCGAATGAGAATGGCGACGACACCGCCAATGCAGCGCCAAGCTGCATGGCATCTCGCCGGGTCCAGCGATTCCTGTCATTCAAACTGTCTGTCCTTCCGATATTGCTTTATCACGCCGTTCGTAGTCTTTGCCGAGCCAGAACGCGATGGCGGTCCAGATGGCTGCAATCGGCACGCAGATCAGCGAGATACCACTCAGCCCGAGTCCCGACATCATTTTGACAACCCAGGCGCCAACAAGGTCCCCGCCACGGTACAAGGCGGTCTCGGTAAAGTTTTTTGCCTTGTACTTTTCTTCGGGCGAGACGACCGTGTAGAGCATGTCGCTGGTCGGCTTACCAAGACCGAAGGTGAGTGAGCGGCGCGCAATCTGTAGTGCTGCAATGACGATAAAGACCGGGTTAATTGCCAGAAGCGTGAATCCAATGACAGAAACGATCGGCAGAATCGAGAGGGACACGCCGACACCGAATCTCTGCACGACCTGTTTGACGATGATGAGCTGGCCGACAAAGGACAGGGAGTTCGTCAGCGCGTCGAGGAGGGCAAATACCTGCGTCTGCTCATCCGTGGTCGCGAAATTCTCGCTGACCAGTTGGGCCATATATATATAAGTGGCCGTGCCCATAAAGCTCGCAAACGCAGCACCTAATGCAATTGCGCCGAGATAGGGTGACGTGAATACCAGACGGATACCGGCCAGTGCTCCGCCACCAATCGGGTTAGAACTGTCCAGGGGCATCTTGTGTGCTTCTGTTGGAGCCTGTTCGGCCCAACGGCGTAGTTGCGCGACGCAATAGACCGAAAACATCAGGAGGCCTGCGGATAAAGGCAGCAGATTCTGAAACCCCAATGGAATGACAAGCACGCTGGTCAGCAGCGGCCCGATAAGTGCACCGGCGCTACCGCCGGCCGAGATCAGACCAAAAAGGCGGCGTCCCTGTCCCTTGGAATAGATATCGGCCATGAAGCTCCAGAAGACCGATACCACGAACAGATTAAATACGCTGAGCCAAACGAAAAACGCCCGCGCGATCCAGATCGTTTCCACTCCGTTTCTCAAGGCATAGGTAAACGCGCCGAAAAAGATCAGAATATTGAGGATGAAGAAATAATAGACCCAGGGCAGGAATTGCTTGCGGGGGTACCTTGAGGCAACCCAGCCGAAGACCGGGGTTGCCAGCATCATTACGACAAACGTTCCTGTGAACAGCCACGGTATGTTTTGCGTGCCGCCCATGATTGCCATGGCCTCGCGAACGGAGCGCAGCATGTAGTACGCAGAGAGCAGGGAAAAGAAATAGACGAAGGACCAGGCAACGGCAACGAATTCGCCGGGGTTGATGCCGAGAAAGCCGGCGATGGCATTGACGCCCCCGTTGCGGTTGGCAGTATCTTGCATTTGTGGCTTCGCTTGGTCGTTAGCGCTTGATATAGCTGGCCAATACGATCAGGGCAATAAACAATCCACCAAATTCCCTGGTGGACTCGACGTAAGGTTTCGATGCGATCATCTCGCCCGTAAGTTCCTCGAAAGTGCCGTATTCGATGAAGTTCAGAACACCCGGTATCGTAAACATCATGCCGGCAACGATGGCACCGATCGTAAGCGCAGCCCAGAATTCGCTGTATCGGCCCAACCCCTTACCTATCGAGATCAGCGCGGTGCTGCTATAGACTGCGACCCAGTAAATCGGATCCGGATCGTTGAACTGCAGCCCGGCCATCACAAGGAAGACTGCTGCGAACACATAGTGCAAAATACGCATCCTGATTCTCCGGGCACCAAGAGTGCTGCAAGGCTACAGCCTGGCACCTGATCCTGCAATCAGACAAGCGCGCTGGTATTTGCCCGCTGAATTTGGAATCCGGACACTGTCCGAAATATTTCGAAAAGAAATAAAAATAAGGAGAACATCGTGGAACCGATCGCCATTTTGACCGTCCTCGTGATAATTCAGGTAAACAGCTTTGCATTCCTCGTCGGCAAGCAACGCACCAAACACGGCGTCAAAGCGCCGTCAATCACCGGAGATGCAGAATTCGAACGGGCATTTCGCGTTCATCAGAATACCGTCGAGCAGATGGTGATATTTCTGCCTGCACTCTGGCTCTTCGGCTACTACGTGCACGCATTGATCGGCGCGGGGCTCGGGCTGGTGTTCATGATCGCGAGATTCGTCTATCGCAATGCCTATCTCAATGATCCTTCGAACCGGTCAGCGGGATTCGGCATCGGCATGCTTGCGACCTCAATTCTGGCGCTCGGTGGACTTATCGGGGCGATTATGTCCTGGATGGGCTGACAGTCCGGCCATTGGGTCACTCGCTATCATCGTCATACCTCATAGAGGTCGTGTTGTGGGGAAGCAAAACTTTCGCCAATCGCTTTTGGCACTAGTCCTGTTGTCGGTCTTATCCGGCTGCATGTTCTCGAGGCTCGAGCAGGATCTTGAAAGGCTGGGGGGCGTGATCCATGAGTTTGCCGGCGAGGTATCCACGGATGGAGACGAAACCGACGGATTCGTGGTTCTGGCATTGCGTGATAATCAGGGAGAACAAATCGCCGCTTTCCGAATGATTGCCGGCCCCGGGCCGTTCAGAATCCGGTCCGATCCTTCACCACTGTATTTCTTCTGTTTCGACGACCTCAACCGGGACCTGAAATTTCAGGCCGATGAGCCATATGCCTGGGCGAATAGCGGGCAGACTATAGATCCATCGAATGACGAAACTGACGACATCCGGATAGCAGTCAGCATGACCGATAACAATCGGCTGGCCTATCCGCCGGCGTTGATTGATGAACCGCTCGAGAATCATTTCAGCGACAATGTACGGATACATATTGGAACCGTTTCGTCACTGGACAATCCCTGGTTTTCCGAGGATCAGGCAATGAAAGGTCTCTGGCAGCCGTTTCAATTCATGGAAGACGGCGGCGCCGGCATTCATTTCCTGGAACCCTATGATC